>Ga0256832_1000425_pt1 | contig 26720 bp, 20 predicted proteins | sample 134614metaG_FD_190534 | JGI IMG/M metagenome (GOLD analysis project Ga0256832, IMG submission 190534) | Hydrothermal vent microbial communities from Lau Basin, Pacific Ocean - 134-614 | ecosystem: Environmental > Aquatic > Marine > Hydrothermal vents | place: Pacific Ocean: Lau Basin | collected... | reverse complement strand
TTTAGCAATCACTTCTCCGGTTTTCCATGAGGGAACGAAACTTGTCCATATATCCATCAACGGACCTTTATCCTCCTCAGGTGTACTTGCAACATTTTGTATTTGCAGATAAAACAATTGTTTAGCAATAGCGATTTCTTCCTGTGTAGGTTGTTCATTTGTTACAGATCTTGTAGAAATTTTATCATTCTGGGTTTCTGGCAACATATTTTTTTCCTTCTCACATCCGGTGATATAAACACTCATAGCGATAATAGATATTGCAAATATCGCAATATACAATACGTTGTGATTTAGCTCGTTAATAAATCGGGGGGGTAATTCGGTTTTTAAAATCTTGTAGTTTTTTCATAAAAATTAAAATTTAAGTTATAAAATATAATATATCAGTGTGTTAAGAGCAAAAAGTGTGCCAACCTCATCCCCCAACCCCTTCTCCTTTTATTGAGTTTGTACTATTTTTTGAATGTCATTTAAAAGGAGAAGGGGAGAGTGAGGGTGCTTAATCGTAGGGATTAAATATTGGCATTTTTTAGTGTGTTTATGGTAAAGGTTATTTTATTTTTTATGTATCTATATCATTCAACACCAATACATACATTAAAAGGTATTCCCTTACGATCAGACTCTTTCTTCCCTCTCCTTTTATTATATTTTCAAATGATAGGGTTATGGTATAAAAAGGAGAGGGCTAGGGTGAGGTTAAAGATGGAGAAGGGGAAAGTGACTGATTAGTTTCAACGTACACCTAGTCTAAATAAGGCACACTCAATCTAAATAAGGGTTTTAGGTAAAATAATTAGAAAAAGAATAACAGAAAATGCAATTTGAATCGTTTATTAATTTAGTCACAGTGAAACAGTGGCTTGATTGTTGGAGTTTTAATAATAAAAGAAAAAATTATGAAAAAATTAATCGCTTTATTTTTGCTTTCTTTTTTCCTTTTTTCCTGTGGAGATGATGAGAAAAAAGAATTTAATACGATATATGATTTCACATTCAATTGGGATGGAACTGATATAACATACGATGATTTCAGTACTATAAAATATACAAATAAATATGGAACTAAACTCAGCATTACAAAAATGAGGTTTTTGATATCCAATATTACTTTTCATGGTTCTGACGGTGACAGTATCAAAATTAAAGGATATAATTTTGTAGATGTAGCAAGTAATACCGGTCTGGTTTATACACCCGAAACCAAAATACCTGAAGGTAAATACGATATCACTTTTACTTTTGGATTTGATACTATCGACAACAAGAAGAAGTATCCGGATCTCAATTCTGTAAATTGGAATTGGCCTGAAGCACTTGGAGGCGGTTATCATTTTATGCAATATGAAGGTAAATTTATCGATGATTCTGATAAAGAACAACCCTATGCACTACACATTGGCACTGCAAGAAAAAGCGAAGGTGTTTTTGAACCAAATCACTTCAGAGTATCATTGGGCTCTGTCAATCTCGATGATGATAAGAGAATTGAGATAAAGATGAATATTGCAGAATGGTTTAAAAATCCATATACTTGGAACCTCAATGAGTATAGCACTCCACTTATGCCAAATTACGATGCTCAAATACTAATGCACAACAACGGGAAAACAGTTTTTAGTTTAGGTAGTGTAGAGTAGGGAGACTGATTGAATAAATGATAAAAAATGAAGGGAAAAATAAAGATGAAATTGAATTGTCCAATGCCGGTATTGGACTATGATATAATAACTCTTGGTCATGGTAGTGGTGGTTTGCTTACAAATCGACTTCTGGATAAAACCATTTTTGATATTCTTCAAAATGACAAATTGGAAACTCGCCACGATGGGGCTATTTTACCTTTGGAGGGAAAATACGCTTTTTCAACTGATAGTTTTGTGATTTCTCCAATATTCTTTCCGGGAGGAGATATCGGTGAATTGGCTGTAAACGGGACAGTAAATGATATCGCGATGTGTGGAGCGATTCCTCAATATTTATCCCTTGGGTTTATCATAGAGGAAGGTCTCAAAATGGAAGAATTTTGGGATGTGCTTATAGGCATAAAATACGCGTGTGAGAAAGCGGGAGTTCAGATTGTAACCGGAGACACAAAAGTCGTCGAGAAAGGGAGTGGTGATAAAATATTTGTTAATACTACAGGAATCGGAGTACTGCATCCAAAGGCAAATATCGGTTCTGAAAATATAAAGGTTGGGGATAAAATTATCGTTAGTGGCAATATAGCAACGCATGGAGTAGCTATTCTATCCGTAAGAAAGGGTTTGGAGTTTGAGACAACTATCGAAAGTGATACCCGCAACCTCAATTTTATTGTTAAAGAATTACTTGACGAATACGGAGAAGACATTCATCTGTTTAGAGATCCAACCAGAGGAGGCGTAGCAGCTACCTTAAATGAAATCGCGAGAGATATTCAACAGGGGATAGAGCTTAAACAAATAGCTCTTCCTATAGATTCTCAGGTTGATGCCGCTTGTGAGATATTGGGTCTTGACCCGCTTTATGTAGCAAACGAAGGAATTTTTATCGCTTTTGTAGATGGTTCGATCGCGGATGAATTGCTTAAAAAACTTAAGAAAATGACCTATGGAGAAGATGCGCAGATTATTGGCGAAGTTAGCTCTGATCATCCGGGAAAAGTGATAATAGAAAGTGCAATCGGAGGCAAAAGGGTTGTGAATATGCAAGTGGGAGAGCAGTTGCCTAGGATTTGTTAGTAATTATCTTAAATGTGTGTGTTATACTGGTACCTGAGGGGGCTAAAATTGTAATCTTGTGAACGCCGGTATCTGCATTTACTTCCACTTTGTGAGATAGTTTTGTTATGGAAATAATCTCATTGTCCAAAAACCAGTACAATGAATCTACATCTGAACTTGTTGATGCCGAACAGATAAGTTTACGCCTTGTATTATCAATATCTTTTGGCAATAATATTTCTGCATTTTCAGGTGGATAGATTATGCCTATTTTTGATTTAACCGTTTCACAACCGGGGAAAACAGGTGGATAGAGAAACTCTTTACCTTTAAATTTTTTAAAATAACTATTAGCTATTGGATTTAATATGAAAAATGATTTTTGTACTGTGTTTTTTGCATTACAATTTGGTGGCACAAGATATTTCCCTGTTTCATCAACAGTCAATAATTTGTGAAATTTGCACAAAGGTAAGTTATGGCTGTTTTTTGGAACAAAAGCAATCACTTCCTTTTCGCAAGCACCGGTAGAGGTATATCCCGAGGCATCACATATTTTTTTTGATTTGAAAGCATTTATAGGTTCTTCTATTTTTTCGCTTAAGGGCAACAAATCAAAAACGGAAAACAATACCGGAGCTGCTTTTTTTATACCTGTTAAACCTTTTCGTCCTTCGCCATCTGCATTACCAACCCATATCACTACCGTATAGTCTTTTGTCACTCCAACAGACCAAGCATCACGGTACCCATAGGAAGTTCCAGTCTTCCAACTAATAGAATGCTGCCCTGAAAAATACTGCCAACCATCTTGTTCTTCAGGTCTGTTTACCCCTTTAAGCATATCCAATATTTGCCATGAAGCCGCTGTGCTTATTGGGAAATCATCATCAAGAATTTTATTTTCCTCTCCTTTGGTCAAGGTGATATCGATTGGTTTTTTCTTCATAGCAACCCTTACCATATTCATATAAGCTCTTCCGATATCCCACATTCTCACTTCACTTCCTCCAAGAATTAATGAAAGGCCGTAATAGTCAGCGGTTTTAGCAGAATGTGCTACTTTCAATTTTTTCAAATCGCTCAAGAAAGCATCAATACCATATTTAGCCAAAAGGTTTACAGCCGGCACATTTAGAGATTGAGTCAAAGCCTTATCAACTCTCACGATTCCTCTGAATTTTCTATCGTAGTTTTTTGGGCTAAAGCCATTATAAAATGCAGGAATGTCCATAAGTAAACTTCTTCGAGTAATAATTCCCGCATCAAGACAAGCACCATATAAAAACGGCTTTAGAATACTTCCCGGACTTCTCTCTGATCTGATAATATCAACTTTTGAGCCACATTCTTTGGATTGGCAATTTGTATTTGCGACATACGAAGCAACAGTTCCGTCATTTCTCAATATCAAAACAGCCATATTATCAATTCCCAGTGAAGAGTATCTTTTATTGTACCTATTTATTACTCTTGAAGCCTCCTTTTGCAAACTATAATCAATAGTCGTAATATAGCTGTTGGTTTTGGTATTTGTCCCCGATAGCAAAGGCAATAAATGAGGAGTCAAATCAGGAAAATTGTTTTTTCTTACCGGTACATTCTCACGTAAAGACAATCTATATGTAAGAGAATCAATTATGCTTTTATCCAAAAGCTTTTTAAGCAACCTATCTCTTTTTTTAAGCAAAACTCTTTGTCCTTTTCCCGGATATATATTCGATGGGGCATTGGGTAAAACCGCAAGAGTTACCGCTTCACTCCAACTCAACAAACCGGGTTTTTTGTCATAATAAAATCTCGAAGCGGCATCATATCCGATAATATTGCCACCGAAAGGAGCATATTGTCCATAGAGATTGAGTATTTTATCCTTTGAAAAACGTAATTCAAGTGCAAAAGACAAAAGAATTTCTTTAATTTTTTGCCAATATGTACGTTTCCGGTTACCATAATATATTCTGGCTAGTTGCATCGTAATGGTGCTACCTCCTCTGACAATATGACCTGCATCGATATTATTTTTAATCGCCTTGAGGATTGAACCGATATTTATTCCCGGGTGATAATAAAAATATTGGTCTTCAAATAATCTGATGGAAGTTGCCAGTTTATCCGGCATTTTGTTTTCACAGGCAATCCTCCATTGTTGATCTTCTGAAATTCCTGCTGACATTATCGTCCCCTCTTTGGAATATATAACCGGAGCAAATCTATTTTCAAATTTTACACTGTTACCCCAAATATAAAGCAAAACAATTACGATAAGAAGTACAAGAATAGCTCCCTTTGCAAATTTATAGAAATATATTTTCTTCTTATAATCCATAAAACAAATATAAAAATACAAAATTAAGTTTATTTATCAAAGACCAACTATTATTTTGAATTTGTTTGTTATGCATAAGCCGAAAATGGTAGATTAGTATTTGAAAGAATTATATATTTGCAAAATTTTTGATTTTTTTTTGAAAATTCCAATTTATTTTTGTAACTATGCGACATCGGTTTTATTGATTATAGTAGTAATTTGACATCGGGTAAATAAAAGCTATAGTGAGCTAAGAGGATATTGATAGAATCATAAAAACATATAAATATATACTTTGAAACTATGAACAATTATTATATAATTTAAAACTATTTTTATGAAAAAAAATCAATTTTTACTTGTTATCCTGTTGATATTTTTTGCGCAAATCTCATTTTCGCAAATAAAGGTCAATGGTGTACTAACTGATCAAAGCACAGGTGACCCACTCATTGGAGCCTCAGTTAGGATTAAGAATACAAATGTAGGGACTATTACGGATCTAGACGGGAAGTTTGGTTTGAATGTTCCTTCGAGTAATTCTATTCTTGTGTTTTCGTATATCGGTTATAATCCTCAAGAGGTGGTCGTAGGCGATCAACGTACTTTTAACATCGCACTAAAACAGAATAGTGTTGGATTAGAAGATATAGTTGTAGTTGGATATGGCACTCAAAAGAAGGAAAACCTTTCCGGAGCTGTTTCAACAGTTGATGTTGCCAAAACCTTGGATGCAAAACCTATTACTGATGTAAGTAGGACATTAAAAGGAGTTGTACCCGGTGTCACAATTACGCACGCAACCGGAAAGTTGAATCAAGAGGCCATAATCAAATTGAGAGGATATGGCTCGGTAAACGGTAGTAGCAATCCGCTTATATTGATAGATGGAGTTGAGGGAAGTTTAAATGACCTAAACCCTGAAGCAATAGAATCTATCTCTGTTTTGAAAGATGCTGCATCTACTTCTATCTATGGAGTAAGGGCTGCGTTTGGGGTTATTCTTATAAAAACCAAGGGAGGAAAAGCTGGAAAACCTGTAATTACATATTCCAATAACTTCTCGACGAACAGACCTATTTGGAATATCAAACACGCACCGATGGAAGAACTCATGGATGCCATACATACGGCAAAAGAAAGAAACAATGGCGCAGCTCCTTTTGCTTTTGGTATGGGAGGTGAAGACTGGAGAAAGAAAAGTATAGCATGGGAAAAAGAATACGGATATTTAGGCAGTAAACTCAATGATGATGTGATGAAAGAAAGTAGGGATTTTGAAGTTATTGATGGACAGTTCTATGGTTACAGAAGTTGGGATGTTTTTGGTCAAATCTTAAATGATAATGCCATAAATAAAACTCACAATTTCTCAATTAGTGGAGGTACTGATAAAATTAACTATAATATTTCTTATTCTAATAATTCTGATCAAGGTTTGTTGAAAGTAAATACTGAAACTTTGAAACAGAATAAAATCAATGCTAATTTTTCTGCTAAATTAAACAGTTTCACAACTGTTAATTATCGTAATATTTATACCAAAAGTGTATATGAAGAACCATTTAGTTATAGACTAAGTAAAAGATTAGGTGAATTATTTTATGCTTTGAGATGGCCGAGTAACTTTCCATATGGAGTTTCTGACGGATCATATTTTGACGCTCCAAAAGGTACGAGTTTCATAGGACCTATTGGATTTATTAGAAATGCCAACAGATCAAGAACTGAAAGAAATTACTCAAGGCAAACTATAGAGACTGTATTTGATGTGCTTAATCAAGATGCACATAAAATTGATTTCACAGCCAATTTCTCTTACTCAAATGCTGACAAAGTTGAGCATGAAAAAGGAGGATCTGTCCCATTAATCGATTGGTGGAGTGTTGGTAATACTCCTAAGTATAATCCTGCTTATTACGCTTCTACCACTTCCAGGAATAAAACAAGCTATACAACTTATAAAAACAAATTGTACTCTTTCAATGCATATGCAAATTATACTAATACAATGCTAAAAAATCATACTTTCAAATTGCTTACGGGGACTAATATTGAACAAAATGATTATTCAAAATTAGTAGTAGGAAAACCAACACTTTTGGATCCAAACTTACCTGAGCTCGCAACTGCAGTAGGTGATGCATATGCTGACAATTCTAAATCAAAATGGCGTGTACTGGGGTTGTTTTCAAGATTGAACTATAGTTTCAAGGATAAACTATTGATGGAATTGAATGGTAGAATAGATGGTTCATCAAGGTTTCCTAAGGGAGATCGTTTTGCATTTTTCCCATCAGCATCTATCGCTTATCGTTTGTCACAAGAGGCGTTTGCACAAGACTTTTTGGATAAAATCGCAGTATCTAACCTAAAGTTTAGAGCATCTTGGGGACAAATCGGCTATCAAGATGTGGGACAATTTGTATTTGTTCCCACATTGAGCAATAGAAATGCAAATTGGATTACCGAAACACAAAAGGAAAAAACATTTAGAAATCCAAAAGTTGTTTCTTCATCATTAACTTGGGAAACAATTGAAACCAAAAACTTTGGTGTTGATTTAGGATTTTTTGGTGGTGCATTGGATATGAGTTTGGATATTTTCCAAAGGAAAAACAAAAATATGTTAGGACCCGGAGAACAATTACCTGTAGTACTAGGAGCATCAGTTCCTAAAGTCAATGCCGGAGAAATGACAACTAATGGATGGGAGTTGGCAATAAATTACAGACATAGTTTCAATGATAATCTCGGTTTTTATGCGACAGCTGTTTTGGCAGATGCACAAGCTAAAATCACAAAGTGGAAAAATGAATCCGGAATTCTTTCTGATTATTACGAAGGAATGGAAATCGGTGAAATCTGGGGATTTGAAACAGATCGACTATTTCAAGCAGATGATTTTGATAGTGATGGTAATTTGAAAGAAGGTACTCCCGTACAAGACCCAAATATATATACCAGTGGTTTTAATATGGGACCAGGCGATGTCAAATACAAAGATTTGAATGGAGATGGAGTGGTTAATAAAGGAGATTTTACTGTTGAAAATCACGGTGATTTGAAAAAAATAGGTAATACAACACCTAGATACGAATACAGTCTTAGAACAGGATTGGACTATAAAGGAATTGACTTTGGAATTTTCTTCCAAGGAGTTGGCAAAAGAGAATATTGGGGAACCGGTAATGTAGCTTTAGCAGATTATCACTATGATGTACTTTATGATTATCAAACAGATTATTGGAGAGAAGATAATACCGATGCTTTCTATCCGAGACCATTTGCATCTAATGCCGGAGTATATTTGCCAAATACAAAAAATGTCGGTCGTTTGCTTAACGGTGGTAAAATGCTTATGTATGGTAGAAACAATTATGTTCCTCAATCTAAATATGTACAGAATTTAGCATATATGCGTATCAAGGAACTTTCATTAGGTTATACACTACCTGCAAGTTTGACACAGAAATACTCAGTTCATAAATTGAGATTGTATTTTTCTGCATTTAACGTGATGGAGTGGACAAAGAATTTCACACCAATCGACCCTGAATCAACAATTAATTATTATGGCTCTTTATCTTTCTACGGTACTCAGTTACCGCAGACAAGGAGCTTTTCTTTTGGTTTACAATTAACATTATAAGATTATGAAAAAAATAACATATATATTATCTATTCTAATTGTTTTCACTATCGTAGGATGTGAAAAGTTTTTAGATGTTCAACCGGAAACAGAATTTACAAATGATAATTTCTGGACTAATGAATCAAACCTTGAAGCATTTTCATTTGAATTGTATGAAAATTTCAAGGGATACGGAAATGGAAGTTTCTTTGGAGGTGACCATTTCTTTTCTGTAAACAACGATGACGTAATAGTTTTAGATCAAAGATTGGAAACCGATTTTCCAACTACTGTTCCTGCAACCAGTTCAGGAACAAATTGGCAATGGGCAGCAATTCGTAAGGCAAATGTTCTAATCGAAGAAACTTCTAAAGCAGATTTGGATGAATCTGTTAAGAAAAGATACATAGCTGTAGGTAGATTTTTTAGAGCATATTTGTATTGGGACAAGGTAAGACGCTTCGGTGATGTGCCGTTTTATGACAAACCCGTAGATCCTACAGACAAAGACGCATTGTACAAAGCAAGAGATTCAAGAGTATTTGTAGTAGATAAAATCATAGAAGATTTGGATTATGCGATTGCTAACTTGAGAGATGATGGAAGTAAAGTATATGTAACAAAATGGACAGCTTTAGCTTTAAAATCACGTGTTGCTCTTTCAGCAGCTACAACTTTTAAATATCACAACCAATCAGGTGCAGATGTCAATAAACTCTTAAATGAATGTGTTAGCGCTTCAACTGAATTGATGGATGCAGGATTTAGCTTGAGTGCAAATTATTCTGATCTTTTTGCAAGCGAGGATTTATCTTCAAATCCAGAAGTTATTTTGATGAAAAAATACAATGAGAATATGAAACACAGTATTCTTAGTTTTATTTTTCACGAACCGTTTTTTGGATTTTCACATTCTTCAGTATCATCATTCTTGATGGCAGATGGAAAGCCAATCAAATACAACGGTACAACTCATCCCGGGTATTCTGAATGGACTTTTAGCACTACTGATACCGTAAAAACCTCAATAAATGCCTTCAGTACAAATGTAGGTATAGCAAGGGGAAGAGATAAAAGAATGTACAGTATAATCGATACTTCCAGATTAGTAGCACCTTTCAATAAGGGTGTACCTATGTTTTCTCCAATAAAGTATGCTACATATGATATTGTGAAAAATCAGCCTACTCAAGGAGTTGAAGCTACAACTGATGCCCCTATTTTCAGATTGGGTGAAGTGCTTTTGAATTATGCTGAAGCAAAAGCTGAATTGGGAACAATCACTCAAGACGATTTGGATAAAAGTATCAATTTGTTAAGGGATAGAGCAGGAGTAGCTCACCTAACAGTTGGAGTAGGTTTCGAAGCAGATGATAGAGATCCTGATGTGGATAAGTTGCTTTGGGAAATAAGAAGAGAAAGAAGAGTTGAATTGATGTTAGAACCATTTAGAAAATGGGATTTGATCAGATGGGCAAAAGGAAATTATTATGATAAAGATGAAGATTTTTATGGCGTTAAAGTAGACCCTTCAGTACCATTTGCTTCAGGTATTTCTCCATTATTTACCGATGACGGTCATATTTATGCACAAAAAGAAGGTGATAGAAGAACTCCTTGGGATGACAGGAAATATTTGGAACCAATACCAATTGATCAAATGACTCTAAATACTAACCTGACTCAAAACCCGGGTTGGTAATATTGTAGATTTTAATATTTTTAGAGCTGCCTTTTTTAAAAAGAGGCAGCTTTTTTTGTGGAAAAAACATAAAATAAAATATCAATATTATCATTTTTCTCTAAACAAAATAGGGTGTAATATTACATATTCTAGGGAAGATTTTGCCAGTTGGGCTTCGGGGTTAAAAAAGTAGGGGTTGCGACTGACCAATCATATCCTATAAAGCTAATAAGGTTGATTCAATATTATACGAGTATGATAAGGCTTTAAAACGAATAACGTATTAAAATTTTTGTCCTGCTAAAGGTCAGTTGGTGAAATAACATATTGATTATCTTTCATCAGAAAATTTATAAAATCTTAGTTTTCCGTAATACGGAACATAATCATCTCTTTCAAAATACATTGGATCGTAAGTAATTAATTGTAATTTGAAATATATATTTTTACAGTATTTATTTACTGATTCATATTGATGGATAACATGATCTTCAAATTTTATTTTTTTGTATTTTATTTTCAATTTATTTAGATTATCATTTCCTGTAATTTTTAAATCAAGTTTTGCCAAGAGATTAATATCGTTTTTTTGATTGTCTAAGAAAAACATATATTTTATAGTATCACTTGCATGAATTTCATTTTGTGTAGTAAAATTAAAAAAATAATTTGAAAATAAATGAAGGGAATCATATTCTGCCTCTGTAAAATCAGTATAAATAACTTTCCCTCTTGAATTATCAATTATTTTTAACATTTTCATAAATTGATAAATAATTGAACTATCAGGAGAGCTATTTAACTCTAAGGAGTAAATATTAATTGTTTTGTTTATATCAATCCATTTAATATTGATTTTTTTCAAGAAATCGATTTCTTTCAGTGAAAAGACTTCTATAATCTGCAATTTATTGGTGTCAAGCCAATAATTTTTCAAAGGGAAATATATCTTTTCTTTAATTGAATACATTGTATCTGTATATACAGAATCAATTACATTATTTTTATTAGGGGGATGTTTTACTTCCTTGTTTGAATTTTGTTTATTGACATTACAACTAAATAATAATGTAATTACAGCAATTATTAAAAAATAAAACTTAAGCATAATAATAAAATATTTTTAGTTTAGATAAACGAAAGTACGAAAGTTTAATAAATTTTATTTAGTGTCTGTAAGAAGTTAAGTGAAATATAACAACAACTTCTTACAAACACAAATAAATCAATGAATTTTATTAAATTATTTACATGGTTGTAAATCAAATACATAAACATAATAATATTCCCATATTTCATGAAAATGGTAAGGAACAACTATTTCCATTGCAGGAGGGATATTATCAAAATATTCAGATGGATATAATTGGCATCTACAATAATCATATGCATAACTATTATCATCTAGAACTCTTGGATTATTTGTAGGTGTACCACCAATTCCTGTTGCTGCAGGAGGATATGAATATAGACATTGGTTATCACCAAACTGAGGGAAATGGATATTTATTGTAATATCAAATTCCTCATTGTCCTGTTTATCAATACATTTACCTGCAACAATATCTGTTGAACTCCAATTTCCACCAGTTGGTACATTATAAAATAATTCATTAAGTGAAATTTCTGATTCTTTTCCCCCACATTTACTAGCAATATTTGTTATTCTAAAAGCTCTTAAAAATTTGTCAATTTTTTCTTGATCTGAAGCTTCAGTCCAATCTAATTTTGGACCAAACATTTTATTGGTTAGATCATCCCAAAACTCATCATTTGTTTTTTTTGTTTTTCCGCAAGCATCATTTGCAATATCGGATAAAATATCTTTGGTTGTTTTGCCAGGAAACAAACATTCATCTTTTAATTTATTTTTTTTCAATAAATTTAGGATTGTCTCTTGCGCTTCTGAATCATAAATGTCTTTTATATCGCAACTTATATCAAGGTTTTCATTTAACTTTTTTGATAGTTTTGATTTTTCATCATCAAGATACCCATTCAATAAATTAACAAAGTCTGACATCTTCATTATAGAATTGCAATCACCATTTGCATTATTTATATTTTTAATAAGTGCTTGTACTGCTTTTAAAACAGCTTGGTGAACAGGATTATCTTCATCGTATTCAAAGTTATTATTTGGATTCACTTGAGTATATAAAGCATTAGCTAAATTCCCATTTGATGATAAAATGGCATTGACAAGAGCAATACCTGAGTTATTTCCCCACATTGCAAATATAGCATCTGCATTCAAATTTAAATAATCATCATAATCCATTGTTATGACAGCAAAAGGTTGATAACCATCAAATTCTTTTTCTTTGTTGCATGGTTTATAGCTCGAGTTTACTCCATCTAAAAGCGTGGAAATCAGATTAGTAATACCATTATCAAGATCAGTAGCTGAATTATTTCCGCCACCGCCGGTATTATTTCCACCGCCGCCGGTATTGGTATTAGGATGAAATCCTGTATCTTCTAATCCAGTTCCACTTCCATCACTACCATCTATAGGATTATCACTATTCCAACTAGTGCAATCATCACCATCACAATAAAACATTTCCATCCATCCTGTTTGCTCTCCCCAAGGACATGTGCTGTTTTCAATAGTTCCCTGTGGAACACCATGATCTGTTTGAATAATATTATATACACATTCACATGCGGGACCTCTTAATTCACATTGTAAAATATTGCAGATGTCCTGCCAAGTTGCCTCTGATCTATATTCAATAGAATTTTCAGTTTTTTTACTCCTGAACATTCCTATTGCTTTTCCATTTTTAAATTCAGTCCCAATAGCTACATATCCATCTGTACCTACTTCAACAATTTTTCCACTAAAATTATCATATGTTTGTCCAGAAGTCTTTTCAAAAATACCAAAAATAGAAATGAATTTTTCATTATCATTATTTTTAAAATACATCAATTGCAAATTAGACTTATTCATACCATTGATTGTAGGGGTAGCAATTAGCCTTTTACTATTAAATATAACCACTTTGCTTTCATCCCATACAGGAATAATTTCTTTCCATATATGCAATAATGGACCACTATCATTAACAGTAGATAAATTATTTATTTGTGAGTAAAATAAATTTTTAGCATCTGAGATATCTTCCTGTGTAGGTTGTTCATTTGTTACAGATCTTGTAGAAATTTTATCATTCTGGGTTTCTGGCAAAATATTTTTATCCTTCTCACATCCAGTAATATAAACACTCATAGTAATAATAGATATTGCAAATAATGCAATATACAACACATTGTAAAACAACCCCTTTATAAATCGCGGGGGGTAATTCGGTTTTTAAAATCTTGTAAATTTTTCATAAAAATTAAAATTTAAGTTATAAAATATAATATATCAAAGAGTTAAGTGCAAATAGTGTGCCAAAATGATAAATTTAAGATAAATAATGAGTGTATTGTTTTTGCAGAAAAATCCCGTTTGGAATCCCGTACTTTACAGAGGGATATCAAGTTTGGCACCAAAAACATAAGCTCTTTATAATATCAAACAAAAAAGCATTTTTTTATGTTAAGTTTTTAATTGATTGATAACGAATTAGAAGAGAAAGAAGAGTTGAATTGATGTTAGAACCATTTAGAAAATGGGATTTGATCAGATGGGCAAAAGGAAATTATTATGATAAAGATGAAAGTTACTATGGAGTAAAAGTAGATTCTTCAGTACCATTTGCTTCAGGTATTTCTCCATTATTTACCGATGACGGTCATATCTATGCACAAAAAGAAGGAGATAGAAGAACTCCTTGGAATGACAGAAAATATTTGGAACCGATACCAACTGATCAATTGACTTTAAATACTAATCTGACTCAAAACTCGGGTTGGTAATATAGTTTTTTATACTAGATTTATGCCGCTTTCTCTATGGGGAGGTGGCTTTTTTTATATATTTATTTTTTGGCATAGAATTTGTATTGTTTTACATATTGCGATTAAATGCAATATAAAACTACTAACAATATAAGATATGCTAAAACTATTTACAATTTTTATTTTCCTTTCATCATTTACATTGATCGATAGGGAGAAATTATCGGATGAAACACCGGATGCCGATACAATAAATAAGTACAATTATATAGATCAGTACAAAGATATCGCGATAGCAGAGATGTATAGAACCGGAATTCCTGCCAGCATTACTCTAGCTCAAGGTCTTCTTGAATCTCAGGCAGGAAAAAGTGATTTGGCAATATATGCCAACAATCATTTTGGGATAAAATGCAAAAAATATTGGCAGGGTGCCACATATTACCACAAAGACGATGATTACCACAAAGGGAAATTGATTGAATCTTGTTTTAGACATTATGACAGTGTCTTGGAGTCTTATGTTGATCACTCCAATTTTTTAAAACAAACTGATCATTATTCAAAGCTATTTACATATTCCAAGGATGATTTTGCCAGTTGGGCTTGGGGGCTAAAAGAAGCAGGGTATGCGACCGATCAATCATACCCTATCAAACTGATAAGGTTGATTCAAAAATTCAAATTATACGAGTATGACAAAGCTGAAAATCCTTGGAATCACGTGTTAAATTACTAATACCAACTGAAGTGTAATGTTTAGTGTAATTTGATGTGTTTTTATCAAAGATAAAGCATATTATTTTCAACATAATTTGTTCCGACTATGTGGAAGCTGTAGCTATTTATTATTAATTTTCCCGCAGTGGACGCTAAGGTTTCGCTACGTATCGCCAAGACAAAAGAGTAAATAATTCCGCCATAGCGTGATCTCCATGCTAGTGTCAAGTCAAGCATACTCTTTCAGGCCAAGTATTCGTTCTTTTTGCCGATAACTGCATTAATAATTTCCACCATAGCTACAGCTATGCTGAAAATTATATGCTTTGTTCTCGACAAAAATAACATTAACTTACACGAAACATTACACTTGACTTGACACTACTTTACGGGAATCCCCGGGATAGTGTTTATTTTGTATTTTTCTTACTGGAATCTATTAGTCTAAACCCGTTTCCGTGAATATTCTCTATTTCCAAATCTTTGTCTAAACTAAGATAGTTTCTTAATTTGGTTACGAAGACATCCATACTTCGTGCGGTAAAATAATCGCTTTTTTTCCATATTTCTTTTAGGGCTACATCTCTTGGCAATATTTCATTTTTGTGCAAACAAAACATTCTTAAAAGTTGGGCTTCTTTAGGGGACAATTTTCTCTCGGTTTTTTCTCCTTTTTTGTTGGTATAGGTCAAGATTCGAATCGGGAAGTTAAAATGAAATTTTCCTAATGTAAATTCTTTGATATCAGGTTTTGAATTTCCTTTATCACTTCTTTTCAATACAGCTTTTACTCTATACAAAAGTTCTGTAGAATTGAATGGTTTTGTGATATAGTCATCAGCTCCTACTTTAAAACCCTCAATTACATCTTCTTTCAATGTCTTAGCAGTTAGGAAAATAATAGGGATTTTATTATTTTTCTCTTTGATTTTTTTTGCTAATTGGAAACCATCGAGCTTTGGCATCATAACATCCAAAATACATAAATTGTAGTTATTGTTATTGAAATATTCAAAGGCCTTGAGTCCGTCATTTGCCAAATCAACTTCGTAATCATTCAAACTCAGATATGATTTTAAGACATCCCCAAAATTGAGATCGTCTTCTGCCAATAAAATCTTTTTACTCATTTTAAAATTTTTATTTCCACATTTAAGACTATTAAAAAATAGTTAGGTCACATTTTTTTGAAACCTAATTATAAATTCAGTTCCCACTCCTTTTTCACTCTTAACTTTTATTTTGGCTTTATGGGCTTCCACAAAGGTTTTAACATATGCGAGTCCCAGGCCAAATCCCTTAATATTATGGACATTGCCGGTAGAAACACGATAAAATTTATCAAAGATATGATTTAGCTCTTCTTTTGACATGCCAATTCCTTTATCTTTAATAGAGACTATTATTCCGTCATTAAAATTACTGGTGCTAATAGTTATCTCAGGATTATTAAGAGAGTATTTGATTGCATTTTCGATGATATTGCTAAAAATATTCAATATATGTGTTTCGTCAGCATTGATAAAAGGATCACTTGCTTGGTAATCTTTTATAATTTTTGCATTTTTACTGTCCAATTTTAACTTTAAATGTTGTACGGTTTCGTCAAGAACTTCATGAATATCTATTTCAGTGAGCGTCAGTTCTATTTTTCTTTTATCCAATTTAGCTATTTGCAGTACATTTTCAACTTGATTAAGCAATCTGGAATTTTCCTCCTTGATAATGTTAATAAACTTTTTTATTTTTTCCTTATCATTAAATACTACCGGAGACAATATCGAATCTGTTGCTAATGAAATTGTTGCAATCGGTGTTTTGAATTCGTGAGTCATGTTATTGACAAAATCTGTTTTCATTTGGGATATTTTCTTTTGTTTGAAAATAGTATAGATCGTATAGCTGAAAACAAATAAAATCAAAATAGTAAAGATCAGATTCAATAATAGAATCGGCCATTTATTGGACCAATTTGAGTCTGTAAACAATAGGTTCAAACTACCCGGAGAATTGAATTCCGTACTTAGTAAAGAGACTTTGTACTTTGTGTTTTTTAATTCACTTAGATTTAATTTATCATCGCTTTTACCCGGTTTATTAACGGCAATTCTGTCTTTTATTACCAAAAAATCGTCTTTTTTATTAGAATAAATACCATAAATAAAATCATTATCTATCCCCTGTTGTTCGAAAGCTTCATCGACGTATTGATTTATTTTTTCGGGATCCAGTTTTTCTAAAAAAGCGTCAGGATTTAGACTGTATTCCAAGCTTTTTGTTTCTTTTAGTATTTGAGATTCCCTCCAATCATCGGACGAGGCGTCATTGTTGGAGGACAATGTATCAGTGTTATGATTATTAAATTCTATGTCTATGTTTTTTATTTCAATATCAATTTTATTTCTGACTTCATTGAGAGCTCTAAATACTTTTGAAGTAAAATTCTTTTGATCGAGAGAAATAGACCATTTAATCCAATAAATCTGACTCATGGCAACGCCGATTAAGGCAAAACTCATCAAACTTATTATAGCCCAAATTTTCCATCTTTCCATTAAGAGCAAGTTTTTTTTAAAATATTCAAGTACAAATTGTTTTCTCTCAACCACTATAGAGGCAGGTGAAGTTGTACTTCGTTTTTGAAACAACTTTACAAATATAATGGTTTTATCTATACATTTCTAATTTTTAACTTTACCTTAACCAAATGAATGATTTGTGCAGGATTATTTATGAGTTTTTGCAATTGAAGCATCTGAGATAATAACTTTTATACCTGTCACTCTTGATGAAGAATAGAGGCTAAAGCTGTAGTATAAATGGAATGTGATTTCGGCAACTGAAAACACTTGAAGTTATATTTAATTATTGGGAACATCTTTGGAAGTTGGAACTGGTCAAATATTTAGTAAAACGAAATAAAATATGATAAAATATCGAAATAGTATAATAATATTTTTAAAACTTCCTATTTAGAGCCCTTTCCTGTTTCCCTTAAAAGGGAAGTGATAATTGAGAAAATATTATTATGCAACCATTATCCAGACAATTAATAAATTAAACCACCTGTGTAGTCACAAGTTAAGAAATTTTTTAATACTTTTGGGGCAATATGAGTGAAGATATAAATAGCTATGCAGACGTACAAAAAGCAAAGTACTTGGAAAAAATCAGGCACTACTGTGCTTATAGAGATCGTTGTCATTTGGAAGTCTCCGACAAGCTCAAAAAGATGAACGTCGATGCTGATATGTCAGATGAAATCATTTCAGAACTTATAACCGAAGGATTTTTGAATGAAGAGCGCTTTGTATTATCTTATGTAAGAGGAAAATTTCGCATAAACAAGTGGGGAAAAAGCAAAATTGTCAGGGAATTGAAGCAAAGAGATATTTCACAATATTTAATCAATAAGGGATTAGAAGAAATCGATGAAGAAGAATATTACGAAACACTAAAAGCTCTCCTTTTGGCCAAAAGACGAACATTCAAAGCAAAAAACCAATACGACCTGTTCAATAAATTGTATGCTTATGCATATAGAAAGGGGTATGAAAGCGAACTTATAAAAAGTATCATAGAGTCGCTTTAAACCACATTTCGAATCTTTGTTTAAGTAAAATAAAATAGCTATTTTTATTAATCAAGCACCTCCACTTCTCCCTTCCCTTTGTGAGGGAAGGGTCGGGGATGGGTGCTAAAGAACCCACCTCAATCCTCCCTTACAAGGGAGGAAGTTGCAACCCGCAATAGCACCGCTTTTTTCACAAAAAAATACCATTTAGTTATAAAACAAGACGATTCTCAAATAGCTATTTTTATTAATCAAGCACCTCCACTTCTCCCTTCCCTTTGTGAGGGAAGGGTCGGGGATGGGTGCTAAAACCGGAATCAAATCTCTCAAGAGAAAGCTATCGTTATCACACTTATTAAAAGATGTGTCATAACGTAAGCCTTGATAAGGGAAGAGCAGGTTTACCCCTTGAAATCAATGAAGTATTTCATCAGGGGGATTGGGTTCTGATGTCCGAATTATCAGATAAACTTGTACTATCATTTAGAAAATACTTAAATCTACCTTGATTTGGAATTGTGATTTTTAAACTATCGGTTTTACTATTATGAACAATAACAGATGGTACAACCTCATTAAATTTATTATCAAATCTTTCACCAAAACCCAAAATCTTCTCCGATTTTTTACGTAAGGGATTTTTTATTTTTTTTACTGTATATAATTTATTAAATATTACGGGGATATTTGATAATTCGCTATCATATACAGGATGTATTATTTCAAAATCATAAATTTTATCCAAAGTATAAGGCTTATTTCCCCTCAATAAAAATGCAGGATAGTTAATTTTACCAATCATTTTTCTTATCTTGTCTTGATAATCATTTGGATGTTCGGCATTTAGCCAAGTCTGATTTATTGATGCAATTTTCCTTTGAGGAAATTCTTTATTCAAATAATATCTCAACCAATATTTTTTATTTTCCAAATGCGCCCAACCACAGTAAATAAAAAGCTTGCCTTTACTCAAATCGCATTTTCTTTTGATATTTTTAGCCATCATAATATCCCTATTCCCTTTAATCTTATGATCATATTCCCATGGTTCATAATCAATCAGATTGAATCCCATTTTTTTCGCTTGATTTAAAAAATTGACAAAATATGGTTCTTTGGTGTAAATTGCAGAATTGTAATTTATTAAGCCCTCTGTGAATGCAGTTTTTTCAGGATTATTGTTTAATGCTTCGACTGCGATGTATTTGTATCCGGCATCTTTTATTTTTTCTAAAAACGAATGAGCAAGTACTCTATGTTGAGGTAAATCATGTGTTTCATTAAGCAATACTATGTCATTTGCTTTTAGAATTTTATCAATATATATTTCTGCTGATATTGTTCGCAGAGAATCCGGTATTTCTATATTTTTTAAATAAACATTAGTAAAATCATTCCAATTTTCTTTTTTGGTTTGAATAATTGCCTGTTTATAATAAGCAAATTCATTAAGATGGTTTATTATATGTGTATTATTATCATATTTTGCATATCTTGTTTTCAAAATTTCTTTAAAATCGGGAATTGGATGGTTAAAATATACTCTTTTGTGATTTTCTTTACACGATAAAAGAAAAGCCAGATTAAAAATAAAGAATAATAAAAATGTTTGCTTTTGCATGGGTACTTATTATATTCATTTAAATAATCTCACCATTCCATAGTTTTTTAAGAAATATTTTCCAGGGTAAAATTTCAATGTTTTTTACCGTTCTTGGATTTTTTTCATTACAAACGACGATTGCTTTTTTCGGATTGTAATCATTAATAAATACTTTTAAAGATTTTAACTCATTGTTTCTAATGTTTTGGGATCCTTTGACTTCTATTGCTATAGATCCGTTACCCAAGACAAAATCCACTTCATACCCATATTTGGTTCTCCAAAAATATATCGGCGAAAGAACATCATTATACGAATGATATGCAAATAACTCCATAAATATATAATGTTCAAAAGCTTTTTCAAACATTTCTCCTTTTTCTTGTTTGATTTTTCTGTTTAGTAAAATGCCCGCAACACCGACATCAAAAAGATAAAATTTTGGAGTTTTGCTTAAAATATCTCTTCCGGCTCTTTTATGAAATGGTAAAACATAATGTCCTATTAAAGTATCAATCAAAATTTGAAAATATTCTTTAATCGTTTTTGAGCTGACTCCTGTATCTGATGCAAATTTTGAATAATTAATCAATTCTCCATTGCTATATCCAATAGCTTCAAAAAAACGGGAAAATGCGGGAAGGTTCCTTGTTAATCCTTCATTAAATATCTCTTCTTGCAAATAATCCCTTGTATATGAAATAAGTGATTTTTTGTAATCGTCTTCAAGATAATGACTAGGTAATAATCCGTGATTTAAAATTCTTACAAGATCAGGATTATCAAGTTCCGGATAGACAAAAGGCAACATTAAATATCTCCAAGCCCTCCCTCCAAGTAAATTTGCATTTGTTTTTATCAATTTTCTAGCGCTAGATCCACAAAGTACAAATTGCATTCCTGCATTCTCTATCAACCAATGAATTTCATCTAATATAGCAGGAACTTTTTGAACTTCATCAATAATAATAGGGTTTTGTATTGCCAAATCTTTTTTATTCAACAATTGTTCTCTCAATCTTTCAGGATGAATATTCAATTCAAAAAATACATCTGATTTCAATAAATCAAAATATATACTATTTGGAAAATTAGCCTTTAAATATGTGGACTTTCCTGTTTTTCTAGCTCCCCATAGAAACGCGGATTTCCCTTTTGGTAAATCGATATTTAAATATCTTTTAATCATTTTTTATTGCAATATACAATTTATTTTATTTTTTCTAATGTAAACTCCAAAAAAAGCTAACTTTTTTGGAGCATGCTCCCGAATTCGCAGATATTTTGATCGACAAGAGGTCAGGAGACCTTTGCCTTGGTGCGTGGTTTGGATTAACTGTGTTCATAAATAGATATAAGGCCGTCCTTGTCTATTATCTCAATGCGTTTGCCATATACTTTGATAAGTCCATCTCTTCTAAACTCGGAGATAACCCGAATTACTGTCTCAATTGACAGACCTGTATATTCTGCTATCTCTTTTCTGGAAATAGGTAGATCGAAACCCATTGTGAAGTATATTTTTTCGTGAAAAAACAATATTACACTCGCTACTTTACCGTACATAGATTTACTAATAAGATCCAATGAATTGGATAAAATCCTATTTGAAGCTCTGCTTTTTGTACTGATAAGATTTTCTGCAAATTTTCCATTTGTCTTTATCAAATGCTTGATGATATCTATATTGAAAATACAAACTGTGGAAGTCTCCAAAGCGGTGACACTGTAACTATATCTTTCTTCTGCAAAAATATTGTGAATACTCACAAAATCCATCGGTGTTCCAAAGCTTATTATTTGTTTGTTACCGGTACTATCTACCCTATGCAATTTTATTAAACCTTCTTTTAGATATTTGAAGCTCCTTATTTTATCACCTTGTTTTATAAAGGTAGTTCTTGCCGGTATAATTTTTTCAACTCTTGCGCCACAAAATTCATCCAATTCATCACCGTTGATGGACTTAAAAAAAATAGCTTGTATATGACAATTTTCACAACTGCAATTCATTTTCTTTTTTCTTTTGATGTAAATATATGACATATATCATAAACTGGAGTATGTCATATAAGATTTTTGTTTGGATTGTCGCTCAAAGTCTAATTTTGCACAAAATAAAATACTAAATTATGAAAAAAATAGTGATACTGGGTGCCGGAACAGCAGGAACGATGATGCTGAACAAACTGCACAATATCTTAGACAAAGAAGAATGGGAATTGACTATTGTTGACCAATACAAAACCCATTATTACCAACCGGGTTTCCTTTTTATACCCTTTGGTATTTATAAGAAACAGGATGTAATCAAACCAAAACACGATTTTTTTCCTTCCGGAGTAAATGTTATTTACAGTAAGATAGATAAAGTAGATGGCGAAAATAATAAGGTTATTTTGGATGGTGGTCAGGTATTGAACTATGATTTCTTGATTATTGCCACCGGAACACAAACCAGACCCGAAGAAACCCCGGGTTTAAAGGAAAAATTGTGGTATAAAGATGTCTTTGATTTTTATACTATCGAAGGTGCATTGGCATTGCACGAAAGATTTAAGGATTTTGAAGGAGGCGATTTGGTGATGTGTATAGCGGAAGTACCATTCAAGTGTCCCGTTGCTCCCTTGGAGTTCGTTTTCTTAGCCGAAGCGTATTTTACCAAAAAAGGAATCCGCGATAAGGTCAATATTTCATTTGTAACACCTATGTCCGGAGCATTCACTAAGCCGGTAGCTACAAAAATGTTGAGTGAGCTAATGAGCGAAAAGAATATCAATATCATTCCGGATTTCTATATAGAAAGAGTGGATAATGACAACAAAAAACTTATTTCTTATGATGAGCGTGAGGTTCCTTTTGACATTTTGACAATAGTTCCGGTTAATATGGGAAATGATATGGTTGAAAGAAGTGGATTGGGTGATGATATGAATTTTGTAAGAACGGATAAATTTACATTACAATCCAAGGATTTTGACAATATTTTTGTACTTGGGGATGCTGCGAATATTCCTACTTCCAAAGCCGGTTCTGTAGCGCATTTTGCCGGAGAGATTTTAACTGAAAATTTATTAAGTGCTATTGAAGGGAGACCATTGAATGCTAAGTTTGACGGTCATGCCAACTGTTATATCGAAACAGGATACGGCAAAGGGGCTCTGATTGATTTTAATTATGATACAGAACCACTGCCCGGAACATTTCCATTGCCCGGGATTGGACCTTTCGGTTTGTTGAAAAATACTAAGATAAATCATTACGGTAAAATACTATTCAGATGGATTTACTGGCATATGCTTTTGAAAGGAAAAGAATTGCCAATCGAAGCTAATATGACTATGGCAGGTAAGAAAAAACAAAACATCTAATTTGATTATTATGGAAGAAAAAATAATAAATGAAAGGTTAGATAAGCTGGAAGGAAAGATTGATCTATTGCTTGAATATGTCAATCAACAAAGGCTTAATACTTCAGTCGTAGAAGATTTGGCAGGAGATCTCGGTATAATCGGTAAAGATTTTTATGATACGGCTGTTGAAGAATTGGACAAAAGACAGGTCGAAATAGATCCCTCGGAACTAACCGATTTAATGATTTCCTTTATGAGAAATATCGGTAGCTTCAAAGTTGTGATGAATACATTTGAGATGGCCATTGACCTCACAAAAGAGATCGGACCCATAGCTATTGAAGTAATTATAGATTTTACAAAAAAACTCGCAGTTCTCGAGGAAAAAGGATATTTCGAATTTGTAAAAGATATCGGACCTATTATCGATAATATAATTATGGGGCTTAAGCCACAAGATATGAAAGATTTGGCTGATAATATAATGGTTATCATAAATACGGTCAAAGATATGACACAACCTGAAATGCTCAAATCAATTGATAATGCTGTAAAAGTCTATGGTAGTCTTGAAACAGAGAATATCCCGTCTTACTCCTTATGGAGATTTTTGAAGGAAATCAACAGTCCTGAAATGAAAAAAGCTATGGGATTCGGGTTGACATTTTTGAAAAATATGTCTAAAAATGCAGAAAGAAAAAATATTAATTAATTAAAATATTAAATATAAAAAATTATGAAAGAATTAGATATTGCAGGAGTAACAGTTAAACTTGATGATGAAGGATACTTGGTTGACTCATCACAATGGAATGAAGATATCGCCAAAGGATTGGCAAAAGAATCAGGTTTGGAATTGACAGATAAGCATCTTGAAGTTTTGAAATTTTTGAGAGATGCATTCAATGCCGGAGAAACATTGACAATAAGAAAAGTTGGTAAATCCGGAATAGTTGATATCAAAACATTTTATAAGCTATTCCCCAAAGGACCACTTAAATTGGCGTCAAAACTCGGAGGTCTTCCAAAACCTACAAGTTGCGTATAAAACAGGATTTCTCCGGAAGAAATTTAATAAAACAATTTTTAATGCCAAATAAACTTTCATATGACGTATTAATATTATAGAATTAATTTTTCAAGATTGAGTTAAAAAACACAGGCATAGCCATAGCTACGTCGAGTATTTTTAACGAAAACATTGGAAAATTAAAATGTAATATATGCGTCATTTGAGAGTTAATTTGGTATAACCCTTAAAAAACAATATCATGGGAACAGATGAAAAAAAACCTTTGGAAAAAGTGTGTATAATATGCGCTAAAGGAAATCTTGAGGACGTTATGGCAGCTTTGATAATGGCAAATGGAGCCGTTATGGAAGGAATCGAAGCAAAAATATTCTTTACTTTCTTCGGTTTGGATGGAATTACTAAGAAACAGATGAATAAATTACATACAGCAACAGTAGGGAATCCTGCTATGAGAATGCCCGGTGGACTCCCTTTTCCAACATTATTGGGTGCATTACCCGGAGTAGAAGCGGGGGTTACCGCAATGATGAAAAAAGGAATGGCAAAATTGGACGTGCCCCCTGTAGATGAATTTTTGGAAATGTTTACTGCCGGTGGCGGGGAGGTATATGCCTGTAAATTGGCTGTGGAAATGTTTGGTCTTAAAAAAGAAGACCTCTGGGATGATGTCCAAGGGATTCTAACTGTAGGAGAGTTTTATGAAATGTGTGACGGAGATAGAACACAGATTATATTTACATAACAATACATTTTTCATTTAACTAATAATTATAATAAAAAATTAAAATTAGGTTTAAAAGTACAAACTACTAAAAATCGAGATTAATCGGTTGGGATTAGATAGATTTAGGTAAAAACCCTTAGATTTGGTGGTAGGTAGATTGGCATTATTCTTTTTAGAGGAAAAATTGGTCAAAATTCGTTAAAAACGGATTATTGTTTGAGCCCTGACGAAGTCGGGCGAGTTTTAAGACGTTTAGAATTTTGAGTAATTTTGGAGCGTTAAAAAAAGAATACAGCCTTGATTTTTTTTGTTTCGTTTTTGGAATTTATACTGAGCTTGCCGAAGTATCAAGGCAAAAAATGAAAAGAGGTTTTGGCGTTGATGATTGTTCTGATTGAACTCAATATATTTTGATATTCATTTAATGTTGAGAAATTAGACACCAACATAAAACAATTATAGACATAAAAATAGGGTTAGAAGTAATAACTTTTAACCCTATTGAGTTTCTTTTATCAAGCTCCTATTTCACTTCAAAAGTTATTTTTACATTCACTCTGAATGAGTTTACTTTTCCTTTCTTCACAACAACACTTTGACTTTGTACAAATGCTGATTTAATATTGTTTACACTTGTACTTGCTTTTGCAACTGCTTTTTTTGTTGCATCTTCCCAACTTTCTTTTGAGTCTGCTAAGATCTCGATTACTTTCATTACTGCCATATTAATTGTATTTTTATTGTTAATAAATATTTTAAAATCCTTAGTTTAGACATCTGTTTGACATCAATAGTCACATCATTTATCTATATTTGTAAATAAATCTATAAAAATGTCGCGATTGTTACTATTTCTAGCTCTAATATCTTCACTTATATCTATCAATTACTATGCCAATCCCCCTGATGGATATACCGGAGCACCCCTTAATGATGAATATTCTTGTACGATTTGTCACCAAACGGACATAAATAGCCCTCTTGGTAGCTCTCAAGTTAATGGATTTCCTTTGAAAATAAAACCGGGGGAAGAATACAATTTGGAAGTTTTAGTCAAAAGCGATGATGCCAAGTATTCAAATTTTCAACTTATGATTGTAGATAATGCTAAAAGTATTGGTACTTTTTCAAATACTTCGGGTACTGTCAAAACTTCTAAATTCAAAGACAGAGAATATGCAGAAAGCAGACCCGCGTTAAAAATAAAGGAAGATTCCTTATTATTCAAATTCTCATGGAAAGCTCCTGATAGTGGAGATAATAAATTGCTTACACTTTACTATACTACAATCATTGCAAATGGAGATGCGTCTTTTGCCGGGGACAGGGTGTTGGAATCAAAACGAATTGGAATACTCGGTAATTCTCTTGATGTTGCTATCAGTGAACAACAAGATAATTTGTGCCCTGAAGATAGTTCAGCGTACGCAAAAATCGATGTGTCGGGAGGACAAAAACCATATTCGTACCTTTGGTCAACAGGAGATACTACCAAAGAGGTAAAGGGATTGAAAACAGGAG
>Ga0256832_1000424_pt1 | contig 26722 bp, 24 predicted proteins | sample 134614metaG_FD_190534 | JGI IMG/M metagenome (GOLD analysis project Ga0256832, IMG submission 190534) | Hydrothermal vent microbial communities from Lau Basin, Pacific Ocean - 134-614 | ecosystem: Environmental > Aquatic > Marine > Hydrothermal vents | place: Pacific Ocean: Lau Basin | collected... | reverse complement strand
CGTTTCTTGGCGACCGGCATTCCCTCGGCTCGCGGATGCTCTACCGGTCCTGCCCAGGCCACGGATCGATCGACGATCGCTCTTGAGATGGGCTCAGAGCGCTGTGAGCAGCGACCGGGCGCGCGCCTGAAGCGCTCGCAGCTGCCCGCCGTCCGCGCCCCACCCCACGAGTTGGGCGCGCAGCATCTCGTCGAAGAGATGGCGCTGAGCGACTTTGGGCTCGACGCGCTCGAGCTTCCGAAGCTGGAGCAGCCCCTGGGTGGCCCCCCAGAGCACGAAGGCGCGGTCATCGCTCGACCCCGCGTCGAGGGCGCCGCACGCCGCCGCTTCCTCCAAGGCCTGGGAGAGCACCGCGAGCACGCCCCGCAGCGCATCGAAGACCTGCCGGACGAGGTCCGTCGTCAGGAGATGGCGCGGGTCCCCAAGGCTGAGCGCGAGCAGCCGGTAGTCCGTCGGCCGGCGATCGATCAGCGACTCGTACGCGACGACTGCGCTCAGCACCCGAAGCAGGGCACCCTCGCGCTCGCTGAGATCCGAGCTCGCCCGAACCGCCGCGTCCCGAACATCCCTCAAATCGTCAGCGATGCGCTCGATGCACCGCAGCTGAAGGCCCCGGAGGATTGCGTCTTTCCCGGTGAAGTAGCGGTAGAGCGCACCAACGGCGCAGTCGAGCTCGCCCGCAAGCCGCGCGATGGTGAAGCTCTCGTAGCCACCCTCGTTGATCAGCTCCATGGCCGCGTCGAGGATCCGCTCGGCGGTCTCCTGGCGCCGGCGCTCACGATCGGTCGGCTCACGCTTGTCGTCGATGTCGGTCACGGCTCCGTGGTCCCCCCAAACGATCGTCGGCTAGCGACGTCCTGACGGACGCCGCAGGTCCTCTTCGGATCCCCCACCAACTGCGAGCTGTCAACCAAAGGTCCCGATGCGGCCCGAGCCGCTCAAGGCGCTTCCAGCTCGGCGCGCAGCGCCTCCAGCTCCTCCTGCACCTCGGTCCACGTGTCCATGGCGACCTCGAGCTCGGCCTGCGCCCGCTCGTAGGCGCGCGTCAGCTCTGTTCGCCGCGCGTCGTCGCCGACCACGGCCGGATCCGAAAGCTGCGCCGTGCGCTCGCTCTGCGCGGCCTCGATCTTGGCGATGCGTTCCTCGAGCTCGCGGCACCGGCGCTCCAGCGGCCGAAGTCTCTTGCCCCGGCTACGCCGCCGTGCGCGCCGCTCCTTGGTCGCGACGCTCCGCTCGGACCGCCCCGCGCCCGCCGAGGGCTCGCCTGCCCCGGGCGTTCCCACGGTCGAACGCCCGCTCGACGAACCGGGCGCTTGCCGCGCGGCGACCTCCGCGTCGCTGACGGCCGCGGCCGCCGGGTCGAGCCCCTCGAGACGGCACTTGGCCATGTAGTCGTCGAGGCTGCCCGGGTACACCACGACCTTGCCGTCCTCCACGAACCAGATCGTCTTGGCCAAGCGTCGGATGAACGCCCGGTTGTGGCTCACGAAGAGAAGCGTTCCATCAAAGCTATCCATGGCTTCGGCCAGCCGCTCGGACGACTCGAGGTCGAGATGGTTGGTCGGCTCGTCCATGAGCAGCACATTCCCCGGCGCCACCAGCAGCTGGGCGAGCGCCACACGCGCACGCTCACCGCCGGACAGCACGCCTACGACCTTCTCGATTTCCTGCTCGCCGAAGAGCATCGCACCAAGGGCCGCCCGGATCTGCTGGTGCGAGGCGTCCTTCGCCACCGAGCGGACCGCGTCGTAGACGGTCTGCGTCTTGTCGAGGCTCTCGGCATGGTGCTGCGCGTAGTAGCCGACCGTCGTGTTGTGCCCAAACTCGTACTCGCCGGCGGTCTTCTCGATCTCGCCGGCGAGGATACGCAGCAGCGTGGTCTTACCCGCGCCATTGATGCCCAAGAGCGCGATGCGATCCCCTCGATGCACCTGGGCGTCGACCCCCTGAAGCACGCGCTGCTGTCCGTAGGCCTTCTCGAGCCCCTTGACCTCGAGGACGATCTTCCCGGCCCGCTCGACGGGCGGAAAGCGGAAGCTCATCACGCGGGTTTGCAGCACCTCCTGCAAGTTGAGCTCGCGCTCCTCCTCCTCCATCTTCTCGAGCTTCTTGACGCGGCTCTGCACCTGCTTGGCCTTCGTAGCCTTCGCTCGGAAGCGCTTGACGAAGCGCTCGGTCTGCTCGCGCTCACGCTGGATGTTCTTCGCACGGTTCTGCAGGAGCACGAGCTCCTCGGCGCGTTGCCGCTTGTAGCGCTCGTAGTCCCCCTTGTATTGCCGCACGCCCTCGGGCTCGAAGCTCACGACGCGGTCGATCTGCTCGTTGAGGAACTCCCGATCGTGCGAAATGAGGATGAACGCGCGCTTCCAGCGCTGCAGGAACCCCGACAACCAAGCCACCGAAGGCATGTCCAGGTGGTTGGTGGGCTCGTCGAGGAGCAGCAAATCCGGGCGCTGGAAGAGCAGCGACGTCAGCACCGCGCGCATCTTCCAACCGCCGCTGAACTCGCCGACATCGCGGTCGTGGTCGCTCACTCGGAAGCCGAGGCCGGCCATGATGCTCTTGGCCACGTGGTCGCTGAAGATCTGCTCGAACTCAGCGAGCCGTTCGTGCAGCTCGCCCACCCGTCCGGCGGCGTCCATCATGCGCTCTTCGTAGTCCTCTGCGTCGGGATCGTCGGCGAGCTCGGCGAGCTCCGCCTCGGCCTCCGCGAGCTCTCGCTCGATCGCCGCACGTCCAGGGACGCTCGAGCGCACGAAGTCCATGAGCGTGCGCCCTCCCTCGAGGTGGACGTCCTGCGGCAAGTAGCCCACCCGCGTCCGCTTGCCCACGCGCACAGCACCCCCGTCCGGCTTCTGGGTTCCGGCGATCATGCGCAGCAGCGTGGTCTTGCCGGAGCCGTTCGGACCGATCAAGCCCAGCCGGTCGCCGCTCGCGATGCGCAGGCTGAGGCCTTCGACGATCCGCTTGCCGCCGAAGTAGAGGGTGACGTCGTCGAAGACCACCAAGCTCACCGCGAGGACCTAGCACGAGGACGCGACCCCTTCGAGAGCCGGAGAGCGCGGCCCCTCGAAGCCGACTTGGGCGGGGACGCGCAGCCGCGTCGATGGAGAACCCTCACCGGTGACGGAGGAATGCGAGCATCAACGACGAAACAGCGCGCGCACCCACGCGCGCAGGCCGTCTTCGTCGCCGGGAGCCGTGTAGCGAGCGAGGGCTTCCAGAGCAGCAGGGGTCGCGAAGATCGCCATGCATCCCTCGCAGCGCAGCACGTCGGGCCCACCGTCGTGCAGCCAGGGCCGCAGCTCGAAGGCCAGATCGCAGTCCGGGCACCGTGGGGGCTCCTCAAAGACGGGCTCGCGCGTCGTCATCGGCGGCAGCGCCCGGGCCAGGGCGCTCGGCTCCCCATCGAAGTAGCCGAAGAAGGCAGCTCCGCAACGCTCACAGACGTCGACCGTGCCGCCCGCGACGGGCCGCGGCTCCATGGGGCGCCCACAGCTCGGGCAGATCCTTGGTTGCTCACGGTACACGCCCGCGCACCGTAGCATTGCCGCCCATCGGCCAAGGCCCTATGCGAACCGCATGGAACGCGGCCCCCTCGACGATCTCTTCCCCGGGCTCCGGCGCCCGCAGGAGGCGCTGCCCGACCACCCGGTGCATCCGCGCGTGCTCGCGCTTCCCGTCGACGATCGCGTCGACCTCGTCTTCGTCGTCTGGGAGGATCCGGGTGGACCGCACGCCCTGCACCACGCGCTGCGCGAGCGGGTCGAGGGGGCGCTCCTGAGCGAGCTCAGCCGCCCGGCATCCCACGCCCTCGAAGTACCGCTTCGCGCGCTCCGTCTGGTGGTGTTCGGCGCCATGGACGAGCTCGACCAAGCCGTGCGCGCCTTCGGCTTCACGCGCGAAGACGAGGACCCGGCCGCCGTCGCCCACGCCCGGGGCGAGGCGAGCGCGCTGGGACGGGCAGTCCCCGAGGAGGTGCGTGCGCTGCGCGCCGACGTCCGCGCCCAACCCCTGGCCGAGCGCATCGCCGAGCGTCTGAGACCGTCGGTCGCCGACGAAGTCTTCGGCGGGCGCCCCGGCGCGTTCTTCGCGCGCCTCAACGTCGCCCTGGAGGTCGAAGGCGAGCGCCCGCTCCCACCGCGGCGGGCCAGCCTCGACGCCCTCGAAGCCCTCCTCGTGCCCTGCGTCGAGGGCGCCGTGCGGTGGATCCCGGCCCTCGCCTTCCAGGCGCTCTGTGACGCCGTCGCCGTGGTAACCGCCCGCGACCTCGGCCGCGAGGTGCAGTGGGCCGAGTGCGCCGCCGACGCCGAGGGGCTCGCACCGCCGCCACTGCTGCGCGTCCGGGGACCGGACGGCTGGGTCCATCTTCCCATCGGCCTGGAGTTGCTGCGCTGGTGCGTCATGCCCTTGGCTCCTGGCGAAGAGCCCCCACCGCTGAGCGCGTGGCTCACCGACCGGCTCGGCACCTGATGCCTCCCTCGCCCGGCTATCGGCCCGACCCGCGCTACCTCTCTCTTGGGGAAGGTTTCGCCGACGCGGTGGTGCCGGCACGTTTCCCTCAGCGTGTGCTGCGCTTCCGCAACCAGCGCTGGGCCGCAGAGATCGGCCTGGGCGAGCTGACGGACGAGGAATGGCGCCGCGCCTTCTGGTCCTTCGAGCCGCTGCCGGACAACCTGCCCGTCGCCCTCGCCACCCGCTACCACGGCCACCAATTCCGGCAGTACAACCCCGACCTCGGGGACGGGCGCGGCTTCCTCTTCGCGCAACTCCGGGACGGCGCGGGGCGGCTGCTCGACCTCGGCACCAAAGGCAGCGGGCGCACCCCCTACAGCCGCGGCGGCGACGGGCGGCTCACCCTCAAAGGCGGCGTGCGGGAGCTGCTCGCCACGGAGATGCTCGAAGCGCTCGGCGTCCCCACGTCCAAGACCTTCAGCATCTTCGAGACCGGAGAGCGGTTGCAGCGAAGCGACGAGCCCTCGCCGACGCGGGCGTGCGTGCTGGTGCGTCTGAGCCACTCCCACCTCCGCTTCGGGACATTCCAGCGCCACGCCTATCACGGCGATCGAGCACGGCTCCGCCGCCTCGTGGAGCACTGCGCGGAGGTCTACTTTCCCGACCTCGACGAAAAAGATCGGCCGCACGCTCTCTTCGTCGCAGCCGCCGCTCGGACCGCAGAGCTGGCCGGACGCTGGATGGCGTCGGGCTTCGTGCACGGCGTGCTCAACACCGACAACATGAACATCACCGGGGAGAGCTTCGACTACGGCCCCTGGCGCTTCCTTCCGCGCTACGACCCGAGCTTCACGGCGGCGTACTTCGACAGCGCCGGGCTCTACGCCTACGGACGGCAGATGGAGGCGGCCCGATGGAACCTCGAGCGGCTCGCCGAGGCGCTCGCCCCCTTGTCGCCGGAGGCTCCCTGGCACTCGGCTCTGGAAGGTTTCGCAGGCGCAGCTCATGCGGCGCTCGGCGCCGCGGTCCTCGAGCGGCTCGGCCTGCTCAGCGCAGGTGCGGATCAGGACGAGGCCACCGTCGCGGCCCTTTGGTCCTACCTGCGGGAGGTCGACCTACCTTTCGCGCAGATCTTCCACGACTGGTTTGGCGGCGAGGCGAGCGTCGATCGCGCGCGCCAGAGCCCCTTCGCGCGCCACTACGCGCGGCCAGCGTTCGCCAAGCTGCGCCGCGCGCTCGCTCGCCACGAGCCACGGGAGCCCGAGCGCCTCAGCCACCCCTACTTCGCGCGCCCTCGCCCGGTCGATCTCCTGGTAGGAGAGGTCGAAGAGCTCTGGGCGCGCATCGACCTCTACGACGACTGGCGACCGCTGCGGTGGAAGGTCCGCGACATTCGAGCGATGGGCGCCGCCCTCGGGCGCGCAAGCGACCCTCAACGTACCCGGTGGCCGGAAGCATAGGCCGCGTAGGCGTCGAGCAGCGAGCCGAGCCGCTCCCGCCGCGCGCGCTGAGACTCGTCGTCGGCGAGGTTGCGGGTCTCCCGGGGGTCGGCGACCACGTCGAAGAGCTGGAGCGCGCGGGTGGGCACATCGCGGATGAGCTTGTACGGCCAGTCCAGGACCGCCTCGGCTCGAATATGCACGTTGGCGACCCAGAGATCGTTGAACACGAAGAGCGGCCGCGGCGGTACGGGCTCGATGTGGTGCAGCAAGCTCCATCCGTCGGGGTCGCGTGGAGGCGACGCACCGCCGAGCTCGAAGAGCGTCACCCCGAGGTCCGCAAGGGTGACGGGGGCGTCGACAGCACGGGCGTCCACCCCCGGGATGTCGGCGAGGAGCAGCACGCGCAGGTCTTCTTCGTAGAGCCAACGCCCGTGGTTCGTCAGGCCGTGCTCGCCGAAAAGCTCGCCGTGGTCCGAGAAGACGATCACCGCCGTCCCATCGCGGTCGGGACGCGCGTCCAGCGCCTCGAAGACCCGGCGGAGCTGGTCGTCGCAGTAGTTCAGCGCGCTGTCGTAGCGGTCGACGTCCATCTCGCCGTAGGCCCAGCGCTCGTAAGCGATGTACGGATCGTGAGTGCAGCGGTAGTGGGCGAAAGCGAAGAACGGGCGCCCCGCCGCGGGACGCTGGTCGAGGTACTCGAGGAGCGCGTCGGTCGTCTTCTCTGCCGCCACCGGGTAGTTCTCACGCCACATGGCCTGAGGCCAGGGCGTCCTCCACACCCGGAAGCCCTGGCCCAGCCCGTGGTTGTGATCGAGCACGTAGGTGATGGTCAGACCGAACGTGTCGTAGCCGCGCCCGCGGAGCGTCTCGGCCACCGTGCGTGCTCCGGGACCGAGCACGAAACCATTGCGGCGCGGCGACGAGTAAGGCAGTCGCCGGACGTCGTAGCCGGTGAACACGCTCGACATCGCAAAGCGTGTGCTCGGCGCGTTCGTGTAGGCGTTGCGGAACCAAGTCGCGCGCTGGCGGAAGCGATCGAGGTTGGGGGAGGTCGGCCGATCGTAGCCAGTAAACCCGAGATGGTCGGGACGCAGCGCATCCATCTGAATCAGCACGATGTTTTGCGGGGCCGGGACCTGCCAGCGAGCGGCCGGCGGCAACGGCGGCGTGTACGGCGCCGCGTCGCTCCCCGAGCAGTTCTCGTCGACCCCATTGCCGACCACCTCCGACGCGGCCGGGTTGACGGCGGGGTCCGAGTCGTCGCAGTCGCCCCCCGCCAGGTAGGGCGAGAACCCGTCGCCGTCGCCGTCCGTGGCCCTCCACAGGAACGCCACCAGGTTGCCCACGTATGGGGCGCGCCGGAGCACCGCGCCTCGAACCGACGCCGACGCCCCTTCGAGCGTCGCCGCTCCAAGCGAAGCGGCAACGAACGCGGCGAGCAGAAGCGCGAACCCCCGTGCGCGCGACGCGATCCCTCGGAGCCAGGCTCGGGGGCGGTCCAGCAGAGGCAGCGATGCCAGGGCCAGCAACGTCGCCACCGGTGCCGGCAAATAGGCGCCCGGCAGCGCCCGGCCGGCCAACAGCCCAACGGTAACGGCAAGCACCCCGAAGACGATAGCCACTGCCCGCGGACCGCGCGCCCGCGCGCCGAGACGCTGCGCAAGCGCGCGCGCGAAGGGCAGGGCGACCAAAAGCATGACCACAAGGCCCCCGACGGCAAGCAACGCCGCGGCGGCGAGGGCGAAGGGCGCGGTCATGGCATCGAGCAGACGCAGCCCGCCCCGCACACTCACGGCCACGGCGCCGCCGGACGCCGCGAGCGCCGCAACGAAGGTGAGCGGTCCGCTGCCCACGGCGTCCGCGAGAGCCGTCGCCGCATGCCTCGCGGCCTCCGTGTCGAGCAGGAGCTGCCCGAAAGTCGCCAGCGCCCCGCCCACAGCGAAGACCGCCGCGCTCCCCACCAGGAAACCGACGAGCGCGCCGGCGAGCCCCCCGTCCTCGGCGGCCGCAAGGGCCGCGACGCCCCCTTCGGCCACCGACGCCCCCAGAACCGCAGCCCAGGCGAAGGCGCCCAAACCCGAGCCTGCGGCGCGCGGCGCACGTTCCCCTTCGGAGCGGACGGGCGGGTCGACCCCAGGCTCCGACGGTCGCACGCGTGGTGGAGACTGCTCGCGCTCGTCGCCTCGGCTCACCGGGCCCAGTTACCGCATTTGCGGCCCGCGAGCCATGGGCGAACGCAGCGCCCCTGCCCTCACCCTCGAGGTCAGGCTCCGCCCTCGGAGGGGCTCTCGGGCGCCTGCCGGATGAGGTGGTCGAATGCGCTGAGCGCCGCCTTCGCGCCCTCGCCGGCCGCGACGATGATCTGCTTGTACGGAACGGTCGTGACGTCGCCGGCCGCCAGCACCCCCGGGACCGATGTTCGGCAGCGCTCGTCGATCACGATCTCCCCGAAGGGCGAGAGCTCGACGGAATCCCCCAGCCACTTCGAGTTGGGAACGAGACCGATCTGCACAAAGATGCCGGCGAGTTCGAGGGTTCGGCGCTCCTCGGTGGCGACGTCCTCGTAGACCAGTCCCGTCACCTTCTCCCCGTCGCCGAGGACCTCCAAGGTCCGCGCCCCGGTGATGACCTCGACGTTGTCCAGGGAAGCGAGCTTGCGCTGCAAAATCGCGTCGGCCTTGAGCGAGTCCATGAGCTCGAGGACCGTAACGTGCGCGACGACGCCAGCCAGATCGATGGCCGCTTCGACACCGGAGTTTCCCCCGCCGATGACCGCGACCCGCTTGCCCTTGAAGAGAGGACCGTCGCAGTGCGGACAATAGGTCACCCCCCGCGTCCGATACTCGGCTTCGCCGGGGATATTCATGTTGCGCCAGCGAGCGCCGGTCGCGACGACCACGGTCCTCGCCCGAAGCGTCGCCCCGCTCTCGAGCTCGACCCGGTGCTCCTCGCCGGGCACGAGCCGCGCGGCGCGCTGGTTCTTCATGACGTCGACCGGATACTCGGCGACGTGCTCCTCGAGGGCCGCGCCCAGCTTCGGGCCTTCCGTGTAAACCATCGACACAAAGTTCTCGATGGCGTTCGTATCGAGGACCTGACCACCGATGTTCTCGGCGACCAGCCCCGTGCGGATCCCCTTGCGCGCCGCGTAGATGGCCGCCGCCGCACCCGCAGGTCCGCCGCCGACGACCAGCACATCGAAGGGTTCCTTGGCCGAGAGCGCCTCGGCGCGCCGAGCGGCGCCAGCCTCATCGAGCTGGTCGAGCAACTCGATGAGCTCGCTCCGACCCTGTCCGAAGAGCTCGCCGTTGAGGAAGTAGGTCGGCACCGCCATGATCTGGCGCGCCTCGACTTCCTCCGGGAACAGGGCCCCGTCGATGGCCACGTGCGAGACCCCCGGATTCAGCGCGGCCATCAAGTTGAAGGCCTGCACGACGTCCGGGCAGTTCTGACACGAGACGGAGAAGTAAGTCTCGAAGCGGAGCTCCCCTTCGAGCCCGCGGATGCGCGCCAAGACCTCCTCGTCTTCCTTGGGCGGGTGCCCGCCGACATGAAGGAGCGCGAGGATCAACGAGGAGAGCTCGTGCCCGAGCGGCAACCCCGCGAAGCGGATGCGGGGTTCCTCGTCAGGCCGGTGGATGCCGAAGGAGGGGACGCGCTCGTCCCCGTGACCTTCGGCGACGACCAGCTCGACGAGCTCCGACGCGGCGGCGATGTCGGTCAGCAACGACCGAAGCTCCGCCGAAGCGTCGCCCCCGTCCAGCCAGGCCGTCAGCCGGATGGGGTGGCGCAGGCGCGTGAGGTAGGCCTGCATCTGCTGCTTGAGGTCGTCGTCGAGCACGGCTTCTCCTTTCCTTCGCAGCCCGCTCAGATCTTGCCGACGAGGTCGATGGACGGCTTGAGGGTCTTGGCGCCCTCGTTCCACTTCGCCGGGCAGACCTCGCCGGGATGCGAGGCGACGTACTGCGCCGCGCGCACCTTACGCAGGAGCTCCGAGGCGTCGCGACCGATGCTGTTGTCGTGAATCTCGCAGAGCTTGATGGTGCCCTCCGGGTCCACCAGGAAGGTGCCACGGTAGGCGAGCCCCTCCTCCTCGATGAGGACGTCGAAGTTGCGCGCGAGGGTCGCGGTCGGATCGCCCACCATCGGGTACTTGACCTTGGCGATCGCAGGCGAGCTGTCGTGCCACGCCTTGTGGGAGAAGTGGGTGTCCGTCGACACGGCGTAGATCTCGACGCCCTGCTTCTGGAACTCCTCGTACTTCTCGGCGAGGTCTTCGAGCTCCGTCGGACACACGAAAGTAAAGTCCGCCGGGTAGAAGAAGAAGACGCTCCACTTCCCGAGCACGCTCTCGTTCGTGACCTCGACGAAGTCACCGTTGTGGAACGCCTGGGCCTTGAACGGAAGGATCTTGGTGTTGATCAGAGACATGATGATTCCTCGAATGAGTCGCAAACCATGGATGTTCGTTCCGGCGCCGGAGGGCGCCATCGCGGGGAAGCTACGACCGCCTTCGCCATAGATCCAATCGAACGTCCTTATCGCGCGTTCATCCAAGCTGATAACGAGCTACCTTCCGGTCGATGGACCTCTCGCAAGTGACCTTGACGCAGATGCGCTACGCCGTGGCCGTCGAGGAGGCGCGAAGCTTCCGCCGAGCCGCGGAGAAATCTCACGTCTCCCAATCGGGGCTGAGCATGCAGATCCAGAAGCTCGAGGAGTTGCTTGGCGTCCTGCTCTTCGATCGCAGCCGGAAGCCGGTGATGGTGACCGACGCCGGTGCGCTAGCCCTCACCCAGATGCGCCTCGTCTTGCGCGAGACCGAGCGGCTGGCGCAGGTGGTGGCCGCCCACGGTGAGCCCTCGGGCCTGTACCGCCTGGGGGTCATCCCCACCCTGGCCGCGTCCGTGCTCCCTCTCTTCTTGCGGGCGCTGGTCGAACGCTACCCCCAGATCGAGCTGACGGTCGAAGAGCTCAAGACCGAGGAGATCGTCGCCCGCCTCCAGAGCGACACCCTCGACGCCGGCATCGCAGCCACGCCCCTCGAAGTGCCGGGCCTCAAGGAGACCCCTCTGGGTTACGAGAAGCTCTACGCCTACTTGGCGCCGGCGGACCCGCTGCTGAAGAAGAAGTCGGTGACCGGCGAGGAGTTGCAGCGGCGGGAGCTTTGGCTCATGCCCGAAGGGCACTGCTTCCGCACTCAAGTCCTCTGGCTCTGCGAACGTCCGCCGGCGGCTCAGCCGCGGATCCACTTCGAGAGCGGAAGCTTCGAGACCCTCGTCCGACTCGTCGACGACGGGCTGGGAGCGACCGTGCTTCCGGCGCTCGTGGTGGACACCCTCGACGGCGCGCGCCATCAGCGCACGCGGCCGATACGACGCCCGGTCCCCGTGCGGGAAATCGGCCTGGTGACGGCGCGGACCCAGCTCCGAAGGAAGGTCAACGAGGCGCTCGCAGCGCTCGTTCGAGAGCGGCTGCGGGAGGCCTTGGGGCCCAAGCCGCGGCGCGCCGAAGTGCTCCCGCCTACGTAGGAAGAGCTCGCACCGACGAACGCAGCGCGGCGCTCGAGCATTGGGGTGTGGCGTTTTCTGCTCGGTGGCCGTGCAGCATACGAACCAGAGCACCTCTCAGGAACCATCGTCGGCTCCGCGGCCTGCGCACGCCCTCCAACGCATGCCATGCTCATCGACGAACAGGTCCGGGTGAGGCAGCCTTGCTTCTTCGTAGATACGCTTCTTCGTAGACATCCACCCCCGCCAAGGCGGCGCGGAGAATTAAACAGAGGCGATCGTTCAGGCCGTGACCGGCACCCAGCAGAAACCTCAGTTGACGGCCGATGTACTCGTGCCTATGCTACGCAAGCAAACGCTTGCTTGCGAGCCGATGTGCGAAAGCAACACGAGGAACGAAAAGAGGAGATCGCGGCGGCCGCACTGGCGATCCTTGCGGAAGGGGGCCCACGTCAGCTCACGGCTCGGAATCTCGGGGCCAGGGTCGGCATGGACGGCTCGTCTTTGTTTCGGCATTTTGAGAACAAGGCAGCGATCCTCCACGCCGCGATCGATGTCTTCGAGACCTCACTGTCCGAGTCGTTCCCAGACACAGAGCCGTCCTGGGACAGCTTGAGGACCTTCTTTGTCCGCCGGCTTGCCTTGGTTCGAGCGCGTCCTGAGGTCGTACATCTCGCGTTCAACCAGCACCTGCTTGTCGTGAGCGGAGAGGCCGAGCACGCCGAGCGCGTGCGTGCGGTGGTCGCTCGATCGGTCTCGTTCATTCGCTCCTGCCTCGAGCATGCACAGGCAGCGGGGGTGATCTCATCGGCGATCCCTGCCGCCGCCCAGGTCTGGGTCGTAGCCGGCATGCTCCGGGGCGCGGCGCTCGGCTCCATGGACCCCAAACCAACACCGGATGAGGCGTGGCAGTGGCTCGCCTCTACTCTGCGTCAGAAGCCGTTGACATGAAGCTCCCCGAATCTCTGTATTTCCTTCGACCCGGATGGTGGGTGCTGCACTTGGCGGCCGTCGGCGGCGTCTTCTCAGCCGGCTTCTTCGTTGGCCGCCCCTTGGCCGACCATGACGCACACTCCGCCCACGCCCGCCATCACACCGAGGGTCCCCACGACCACACCTCGCCGGAGGCGCTCCGGCCGCTCATGCAGCAGATGCTCGTCGATTCGGTGCAACTGCAGGCAGCGATCGCCGAAGGAGATCTCCCGCGCGCAGTGACGCACGCCGACGCTATCGCGGGGGCTTGCGAGGATGGTAGCTCCGAGCACGGCGCGCAGCCTGACCGGCTTGGCCCTTCCTTCCTCGAGCACGACCGCGCCCTACACGGTAGCGCTCGCCGCCTCGGGGAGGCGCTTCGTGCGGGACGTCACGATGATGCGCGGACGCTGAACCGAGAGATGGTCTCGGCCTGCCAATCCTGCCACAGCCAGGCACCCGCTGCGGAGGGCGTCGATCTGCGTGTGCTCACGACCTTTGCAGACACGCTGGTCAACCCAGCAGAAGAGGCTCCATGAAGACTGGTCGGTACAATGTCGGTGTGGGCTTGCTCGTCATGGGCGGTTTCATGCTCTACGGGTTTCTGCTCATCTACCTACGCGACTTCGCCCCCGACAAAGAGGCATGGGTCGCTAGTTATTCCGTCGGCAGGCACTTCGAGGCTCGGCTCGCACACGTGCACGGCAACCTCTTCGCGTTGCTCAACCTCGTCTTGGGTTTCGTGCTCGCCAGGCTTGGCAGCGCCAGCGACCAAGCCAGGAGCACGGCCGCCGTGCTCGGTCTCGCTGGCCTCCTCATGCCCATCGGAATCCTCGGTGAGGTCTACCTCGGGCTGCCTCCGGTGCTCGTCCTGCTGGGCGCCATCGCCATGACGGCTTCGGTGGTCTTCAGCGGGGTCCTCGCCCTGCGCCACTGGGGCACTCAGGACTTGACCCCATGACCACGCTGGCAGCAAGCCCCGGTGCGAGCCGGCGACGCGAAGCGTTTCGGTGGACGCTCGGCCTCGCTGCCCTCGTGTTCGGCGTGACGACCCTTCTTTCCGGAGGAAAGGTGCTGTTCGGTGGGGCTGAGGCGCGCGCCGACGCTGGCGCCGTCGTGGACTTCGTGCTGCTCTTCAACTTCGGAGCTGGTTTTGCGTACGTCCTCGCCGGCGGTGGGGCCCTCGCACGCCGACGGTGGTCGCTCCACCTCGCTCGCCTCCTCGCCGGCGCGACCGTGCTGATCTTCGCCGCGCTCGGCGTTCACATCGCATCGGGTGGGGCTTTCGAGATCAGGACGGTGGCCGCCATGACGCTGCGGTCGCTGTTCTGGCTCGGGCAAGCCCTCGCTCTGACGCAGATCTTCAAACCTCCGGCAGGAGTCCTGCCGAACTCAGAAGAGAAATAAGAACGACCAAGATCGATACCAACACTCCCCTCACCGATCTGGCTGCCACCGGCACAGACGCGCGGAGCGTCCTGCTTCGCGGCTCCTGAGCCCGAGGCGCTCGCGGGCCTCCTAGCCGCGCGCCCTCCATGCGCAGGTTGAGTCGCGCCGAGGTGAGCATCCATCGGGTACCTCTTGTGCTGATACTCTGACGGCCGCGGGAGAGCATCGAGCAGTTCGACCGCTTCCTCGCCGGGTGAGGCCTCGAGCGTCGTCGTGTGTGCGGTCGATGCCGCCGTGACTCGATGAGACGGTGCCCTCCGAATCCGGCCTTCCGGTGCGAGACTACCGTCTCGGCTCGCTCCGGTGCATCCTCGCTTCCATGAGCGACGGCAGGGACCGCATCCCCGACGCCCGCGACGGGCTCACCCGCGCCGAACGCCTGATCCTCTGGCAGCTTCGGAGCTTGCAGCGCGAACGCGACGGCCGGAAGGTGCCGACGGCGATGCTCTATGGCCGCGTCGTCGAGCACATCGACCTGAGCGTCGGTCAGTTCCTGCAGTTGCTGCAACGCCTCGGTGGCCATCCACGTTGAGCGACGGCCGCGGCGCGGCTCCAAGCGCTTCGAAGAGCAGACGGATCGGGCACACTCCAGCCGTGTCCCCGACCGACAGCGCAGGAGCCCGGACGAACGTCGCCCGTCGTCGCTGGGAGGCCGTGGGGCCCGCCGACCCCTCCCGTTGGCCACGGCGGTCACCAGCGCTCGCGAGACGGCCGCGGGAGCGGCGACGGACGGGCCCGTTTTCCTCGCTTTCCTCGAGTTCCTTCGGGCGAATTCAGGTGGGATGGAATCTTTCGGCCGCTGGCACGGCCGTTGCGGTACACTGGAGGCCATGAACTCCGCGCTCCGAACCCTCCTCTGCGTGGCGCTGGTGGCCTGTACGGCCGACACGCCCGAAAGCACCGACAACCCCTACGCCGAGGACACGCGCCTCGAAATCCTTCGGCCCCCGGTGCTCCGACCGGACGCCATGTTCCCGGAAACCTCGCCGGGCGGGCTCATCGACGTCGAAGTGCTGGAAGACCGGCTGATCTTCCACTTCGACTCGACGCCGCCGACCATCGAGGCCGGAACGGTGGTGGCAGGCGCGCTCGGTGGCGGCTACCTCCGGCGCGTCGAGACCGTGACCGAGCTCAGCGGCAACCGTCTCGAGCTCCGCACCGTCGGCGCGACCCTTACGGAGCTCTTCGACGACGTTCACTTCACCTATGTGTTTACGCCTGACCTCGACCGCCCCGGCGAGGACATCCCCTACGACTCCATCGGATCGACGGTGGGGGCCCGCACGGACGCGGTCACGCTCAACCGCACGCCGGTCGAGATTGTGCCGGACAGCGGCATCCGCTGCCGAACCGGCGGCCAGGCCAAGGTCAGCCCGTTCCTGACCTTCCAACCGCGCATCCAGGTCGAGATCGACATCCAAAGCCGCGGGTGGTTCAGCACGCCCGAGCTGCGCTACGCCCGCTTCGTCCTGGGCGGAGAGCTCACCGTCGGCGCCGAAGTGGACATCTCCGTGGCCCCGTCGGTCACTTGCATGTGGGAAGCCGACCTGGACCGCTTCGCGGCCCAATGGACGACCGAGACCCCATTCCCCGGCGTCGGCGTCCTCGTCTTGACGCACAAGCTCGGACCCACCCTCGAGATCTCCGCCAACTGGCGCGGCCCCGAGGTGAGCGGCACGTTCACCGGCTCGGCCACGCTGAACGTGCAGGTGGGCACCGAAAAACCACGCGGCACGGACAACTGGGTGGACCTCGGGGAAATCGGAGTGAGTGGTGAGGCCTCCATCCCAGAGGTCACCGTCGCCGAAAACTGGGCGTGGGAGGTGAAGGCCGAAGGGGGCATGAAGTATGAGCTGCGCGCCTACGATGCCATCGGCCCCGACTTCAGCCTGACGATCCCAGTGACCGCCTCGGGCGAAGGCGACGGCACCTGCTACACCGAAGACCTGACAGTGGGCGCCGACGCGCACGTGGGAGTGGAAGTGAAAGTCCCCGTGTTCGACTACACCATCGCGTCCGAGACTTGGGACTGGCCGGTCGTCGACGAGCAGTCCCTCGATAGCTGGCCGCGGGAATTCGGTGAATGCGCCGACGCATGCTCGGCGGCGACGGACTGTGGAACGTGCGCGACCACCGAGAACTGTGGTTGGTGCGAGGGTCGCTGCGTTTCGACGAGCAACATGAGCTCCTGCGGCGGCACCTTCATCGACAACCCCAGCGCCTGCGAACCGTGCGAAGCCACGACCTGCGGAGAGTGCACCGTCAGCGGCTTTTGCGTGTGGTGCCCCGGCGCCGGATGCGTGAACCAGCGCAGCCCGGACTACGCGATGCTCTGCGACCCCACGACGGTTCAGTCCAACCCAGGGGACTGCGGATGAGCTGCGGCCGATGAATCGGCGGCGCTGATGAAGGAGCCCCATCGACCCGAAGGTCGGTGGGGCTCTCGTTCGTCCGGCGGGTCGCAGTCCGCCCCCACAGTACCGACCGTGATGGATCGCGGTCCCGAGGGTGCCCCTGCGACATGCAACCGCCCCCGCGTCGCGCTCAACAAGACCTCAGCTCGTGGGCGCGTCCGGCTGACGGTCCGGGTGCGCGGCCTGAAACGCCGGCAGCTCCTCGCAAGCCGCCTCCACCCGGCGGAGGGTCTCGAAGGGCTCGAGGTTCACGCCGAAGCGACGGGCATTGTAGAGCTGCGGCACGAGACAAAGATCCGCCACGCTGGGCGCGTCACCCACGCAGAAACGACCGGCGCTACGCCGCGCGATCGCCTCCATGGCCTCGAAGCCGCGCGCGATGACCTCGCGCCCCCAAGCCTGCCGGTCCTGTCCAAAGGAGTCGATGGCCCGCAGCACATGCAGGTTCTGCAAGGGTTGGATGCCTGCATTGACCATCTCGGCCAACTCCCAGGCTCGGGCGCCGAGCAGCGGATCGGCGGGGGTGAGCGCAGGCCCTTCCAGCGCGTCGAGCAGCCGCAAGATGGCCAACGACTGCGTGAGCCGTCCCCCGTCCCATTCGAGGCATGGAACTTGGCGCAGCGGGCTCCGTTCCGCGTACGCGTCCGCGAGCTGCTGCCCTTCGAGAAGGTTCACCGGAACATAGCGATAGGGCACGCCCTTGAGCGCCAGTCCGATGCGGACCCGCCATGAGCAGCTGCTCCGCCAGTACGAATGGAGCCGGACGTCTCGCAGCTCCATCGTCAACCGGCGGGCGCGACGGTCTGGCGAATGGTACCGAAGAGGTTGCGCCCTGCCCCGTCGAGCATCTCGATCTCCACCTTGTCGCCCGGCTCGAGGAAGGGGGTGCGCGGCTGCCCGTACTTCAGGATCTCACGCATCCGTCGCTCGGCCAGGCAGGACACACCCTTGCTCTCGTCTTCGTTGCTCACGGTGCCGCTGCCGAGGATCGTCCCCGCCGTGAAGCTGCGGGTCTTCGTGATGTGCTCGATCAGATCGAAGAACGAGAAGTGCATCTCGGGCCCGGCGTCGGGCTCGCCCGCGACAGTCCCATTCAAGATGGAACGCAGCGGCAGGTGTACGCGCCCGTCGCGCCAAGCATCGCCGAGCTCGTCGGGGGTGATGGCAAAGGGAGCGAAGCCCGTCGCCGGTTTGGAGTTGAAGAAGCCGAAGCCTTTCTTGAGCTCCGCGGGGATCAGGTTTCGCAACGTGACATCGTTGCAGATCATCAGGAGCTTGACATAGGAGGCGGCGTCCGCGGCCTTCACGCCCCGCGGCGTGTCCCCGAGCACCACGCAAAGCTCGGCCTCGAAATCGAGGCCCCAAGCCGGATCGGGCAGCGGGATGTCGTCGGTGGGCGCCAGGAAAACGCCGCTGCCTCCCTGGTAGACGAGCGGGTCGGTCTCCAAGGTCTCCGGCGGCTCAGCGCCCCGCGCTTTGCGCACCAGGACGATGTGGTTGATGTAGGCCGATCCGTCGACCCACTCGTAGGCGCGAGGGAGCGGCGCGTGGAAGTCTTCCGCTCGCACCGGGACACCCTCGATTTCGCCCGCGTCGAGCCGCGCACCGAGCGCGCGCAGCTTCGGCTCTGCGACCGCCCAGTCGTCGAGGGCCGCCTGAAGCGTCCGGGCGATCCCCTCCGCGCGCACGCAACGCGCACCGTCGGCGCTGACCACGACCAGGGTTCCGTCCCGGCCGCCACTTCGCAACGTTGCCAACCTCATGCAGCCGACGTAGACGCTCCACGGGCCGCGCTCAAGCCTTGAAGCGGACCGCTGTGCGTATGCACAAAGGAGCGCGCCGCGCCCCTGGAGGCGGACGCCGGCGCCGGCTTGCCTGCACCGGATAGGGGCCTCAGACCTGCCGCGATGAGCCGCCAACGCGAGCTGATGGAGCAGGAGATCACGCGCCTGCAGGAGCTGCGCGATTCCCTGAGCGAAGACTGGGCGAAGGCCCGCTGGTTCGCCCTGGGCTTCCCCGTCGCCATCGTCCTCGGCTTCGCCCTGGGGCCCCTGTGGTTCTGGTTGACGACCCTCGGGACGGCGGCGTTTCTCGGAACCTCCGCGTACCTGATCCGGGTGCGCCGCAACGAGTACGACAGCGAGATCGCCACGATGCGGCGCGACCTCTCCAGGGTGGACTGAGGAGCGGAGCCCTTCGATCGGAGGTGGGCTACAGCCCATCTCGACCGCGATCGTCGATCGATCCGTAGACGGGGCGGAACCGGTAGGGCACCCGCGAGCCGAAGGAATGGCTCTAACCCTGCTCGGACCTGGGGCGCCCCGGAGTCATCAGCACCTCGATGGCCGCCTCGTAGACGCTCGTCCCCGCCCGCCGAAGGAACTCTTCCTCGAGGGCGGTCACCTGGGCGGTCGACATGCTCATGTACTCGACGAGCGCGTCGCCGCGCGCACCGTCCATGACGCCGCGCAGCAGCTTGCGCAGCACGTCGGGCAGGCCGCGCTCCTGACACCAGCTGCGGAGCGCGAGCTCCCGCGGGGGGAACCGTGGGCGTCGTCCGGAGGCCATGAGCGTCTCGTAACACGCCGCTCAGCAAGAAGCACGGCGCCGGCACCCCCGGCAGGACTCGAACCTGCGACCTTCGGCTTAGGAAGCCGCTGCTCTTCCAGCTGAGCTACGAGGGCTTGAAGCGGAGGTAGCACGAGAGCCGAGGGCGTGCATTCCTCCGCACATACTCCGCGCGTAGAGCGTGGCGTGGCGTGGCGCCTCAGCCGCCCCCGTAGACGCAGAGACTCTCGATGGGGCTGTCCCCGAGACGGTCACGGCCGTGCAGGAACGCCAGCTCGATGACGAAAGCGAAGCCCGCGACCGTCGCTCCCAGCTCCCGAACGAGCTGCTTGGCGGCCCAGGCGGTGCCGCCGGTCGCGATCAGATCGTCGACGATGAGAACGCGCGCGCCGGCTTCCATGGCATCCTCGTGCATCTCCAGACAGTCTGTGCCGTACTCGAGCTCGTACTCGACCCGCACTCGCTTGGAGGGGAGCTTGCCGGGCTTGCGGGCGGGCACGAAAGGCAGCCCCAGCCGCGCCGCGAGGGCGGAGCCGAAGATGAATCCCCGAGACTCGAGACCGACGATCGTGTCCGCCTTCAACCGCGCGCAGCGCTCCTCGAAGAGCTCCAGGCAGGCGTTGAAACTCTCCGGATGCGCCAACAATGGCGTGATGTCCTTGAAGAGGATGCCTTTCTTCGGGAAGTCCGGGATGTCGCGGATGTTCTTCTCGAGGAGCTGGATACGCGGATCGCTCACGGGTCTTCTCCTGCCGCCACGAACGCGGCGATTCCGAAGTGGTCGGGGAAGGTGCGCTCGATGCGGAGCGGCGTGACCGACACGAAACCGGCGTCCACCGCATCCGTGTCCGAACCTTCGAGCGGCTCGTGCCGCACGCCCCCGGGGCCACCGATCCAGTAGTAGTCGCGCCCGCGCGGATCGGAACGCACCTCGACGCCCTCGGCGTAGTGACGCAAGCCCAGGCGTGTCGGCCGGATCCCCTTGGCAGAGCCCTCGGGGAAGTTCACGTTCAGCAGCGGGACCTGACCTTCGGGGCGCTCGGCCTCGAGGAGGCGACGGCACAGGCGCGCCGCGATCTCGGCGGATCCTTCCAGCGCGCGGGTGGTCTGACGACCCAACTGAGAGAAGGCGATGGATGGGATCCCCCGCAGCGCCGCCTCTCGCGCCGCCGCGACGGTCCCCGAATAGACGACGTCGCTGCCGAGGTTGGGCCCGTGATTGATCCCGCTGGCGCAGAGGTCCGGGCGGCGGGGCAAGAGATCGTCGCGATAGAGCGCGACGTACACGCAATCGACAGGCGTGCCATCGACGGCGTGCACGTCGTCCCCGAGCACGTCGTGACGGAGAGGACGGTGCAACGAGATCGCGTGGCTCTGCGCGCTCTGCTCGTACTTGGGCGCGACGACCACGACGTCGGCGAAGGAGCGCAGCGCGCGCTGGAGTGCCCGAACCCCCGGCGCGTGGACGCCGTCGTCATTGGAAACCAGGATCAAGGGTCGGCTGGCCACCGCAGCCGTCTATCACGGACACCTGAACCTGGCCATCGCGCTCTCAGGGGTGAATGACGTCCGCCAGGCTCATTTCCGGGCGGACCTTGCGCGCCTCCGAGGGGCGGTAGACCCGCTTCAGGTTGCGGCGAGCCGCCGCGTGAACGGGCGCGTCCGCGTAGTGGCCCAGGCAGGCGCGGTAGTCGGCCACGGCGTCGGCACGCCGCTCCAGAAGGTCACGGGCGCGACCACGCCAGAGGTGGAACGAGGCGACCCGCTCCGCGTGCGGGTGGCCGAGGTCGAGGGCGCGGGAGAAGCGCACCTCGGCGGTCGACGGGTCGCCCGTCGCCAGAGCGAGGACGCCCGCGAGGAAATGGTAGAGGGGCTCACCGGGGTCGAGGTCCGCCGCGCGCTCGACCTCGCCTCGGGCCACGCTTCGATCGTCGCGGTCGACCGCCGCCACGTAGGCGCGCCGGAAGTGTTCGAAGGCGTCGCGGCGCTCCACGGCGAGATCGGCACCGACCTCCAGACGCCCGCGCTCCGGCACCGGCCGCTCCTCGGCGAGGCTGAACGGCTCGAAGGTGCCGTGGCTGGTCGGCGTCGCGCCGGTGCCCATCCACACGACTCCGTCCTCCGGCGAGAAGACCACCGAGCCTGTCGTCAGCACCATCGCGATGGAGTCGCTGATGCGGCACGCAACCCCTGCGTCGCCAAGGATCTCGGCCATGCCTTGCGGGTCCAGGCGACCGGACCGCTCGGCCAGCAGGGCATTGACCCGCGTGTGACGCCCCAGGTTGTGCCTCCAGTAGCTCCCGAAGAGGTTGGACTCCGTCGCGCCGAGCTCTCGATCGAGGTAAATGTTCGCGTAACCGAAGGTGCCGCCGCTTCCGCCGAGACGCCGGACCGCCCGGCGCTTCGGGTTCTCCTCGAAGCAGAGCACCTCGCGCCGGTTCGCATCGGCGACGATGTAGGTCCAGCAGCCGATCGGACGGTGCGCTTCCAGGATGCGCTGCGCCTCGTCGAGGTCGTGGGCCTGCCGCATGACGAGGTCGCCGACGACGCCGATGGGAGTGCCGCCCAGCGCCGCGCCCGTCGAGAACATGTGCTGATGCACAGCGAGGGTGAGCCCGGCCTCGTTCATCGCCGTGATGCCGCCAAGGGGCACGCCCGCGGCCGCGGCGGAAACGTAGCGCATGCCTTCGTCGGGTTCGTGGAGGATAAGCGCCTTGGTCTGAGGCCAGCACTCGACGCCGTGGTAGTCGAAGTTGCGCGCGTGCAAGACCTTGCCGTCGACGGTGGCGTCGCCCCACGCGAGGGCGCTCGTGCACCCGAGCTCGATACCGAGAGCGAGGCGGTGCATCACGGCCGGGCCGCGACCCGAAAGCTGGTTGATGCGCGCGACGAGCCACACGAAGGCGTCGGGCATCGTCGCGGCGTCGAGGGCGGCCTGCCAGTCGAGCCCCGCGCCTTCGACCAGGCCCTCGAGGGTCTCGCGAGCGAAGGGGGGAAGACTGCGCGCGATGCGTCGCCCCAAGGTCCGCTGCATCACCGGCCAGACGATCCCCGCAGCGCCGCCGAGAGAACCCCGCAGCATCCGCTCGACGAAGGAGCGAAAGTAAGGAAGCGGCCCGGCGAGCACATCGTCTCGCAAGAGCACACCGTGCTGCTCACCCATCTCTCGAAAGGACCCGGCCACCTTCAGCAGCCGGATGTCGCCATGACGCTCGAGCCAGCCGCGGCCATGCCGACGGCGGGGGACACGGGGAGCCGCCGAAGGCTCGGACGATCGAAGAGAGACGGAAACGTGGGTCATCGAATGGCTCCTGCGGAAAAAAACGGGTCCTCGGTGGCGAGCGCCGCGTCACCGAGGGGCTGGCCGCTCGCGAGGGCCGCGGCGGCGAGGATTCGGGGGCGGGCCCAGCGGTGAAAGCCCGACGCGAGGGAGACCGCCTCCTCGGCCCGGCGCTCGCGGAGCAGCCCCAGCAGCACCCGCAAGCCCGTGACAAAGCTAGCGCTCACCGGTCGGCCGGCGAGCAGCACGCTTCGGAGGTCGGCGACGACGCTCTGGTTCCAGTGCACCATCATCAGGAAGATGGGGTTGCGAGTCGCCTGCGCCTGGCGCTGGGCGAAGCGATCGGCCAGCTCGTGGAAACGTGGCGGGTCATCCACCGCCGCCTCCATTGCGTCCACGAGGGCTTCGAGCTCGTCGAAGTCTTCCTCCGTCGCCCGCTCCGCGGCGAGCCGCACCATCTGCAAGTCGAGGTGCTCGCGGATCTCGAGCAGGCTGCGCAGCATCGGGAGACGGACCTGACCTGGCCGCGGCACGATCATCGCGCGGAGGACCTCGGGGCTGAGGGAGCTGATCGGATCGAGCACCTCGGTTCCCCGCCGGCGCACCGGGCGCACGAGGCGGTGCACTTCGAGCTGCTTGATGGCCTCGCGCACCACCCCCCGGTTGACCCCGTACTCCTCGGCGAGGGCGTCCTCCCGGGGGAGGGTGCTGCCCGGCACCAGCTCACCGGCGACGATCCGGCGGAGGAGGTCGTCGGCGACGACATCGGCCTTGCGAGCCGCACCACTCATCGTACGTTCGGTATTACATCGGATGTATCCCCCTTTCAACACATGATGAGGAGCGAAGTGCGCAAGCTCACGACGGGCAGCTTCGGCCTTACCAGACGCCCGGCCAGCGGGCGGCGGAGTAGCGTTCGGGGCGAACGACGCCGTGGTCCCGCAACCACTGCGCCGAAGCCTCCTGAAGCGGGCCGTCGCCGGTGAGCGCGGCGATGCGCCAACGCAACGCGCTGGCGAACCCTTCCATGTCCGCGGCCGAGAGCTGCTCCGCTGCGGAACGGAGCAAGCCCAGGGCGCGCGGCCGGTCGCCTCGTGCGTGGACGATCGCTCCTTCGATGGCGGCGAGCTGTCCGCGAGCCGCCGGCGAGGGGACGGTGCGCCGCGCCCGCCGCAGGGCCCTGGCGGCTCGCTCGATGAACTCGGCGCGGCGGGAAGGGTTGGTCCGCGCAACGTCCAGCGCGGCACGGGCGCGGAGCGTCGAGACGAAGAAGCTCACCACAGGCATGGTGGTGAGCAGTGATCGGCGCAGAGGTTTGCGGGCCGCCTCGATGCGGTCGAAGGCATCGCCGCCACCGAGGTAGAGCTCGAGCTCGCAGCCAGCCTGCAGGGCGAAGTAGTGCTGGATCTGAAATGAAGTCTGAGCCCACTCGGCCATGGCCGCCTCGAGGACCTCGAGCCCGGTCTTTGGGTCGTCCGCCGCGAGGAAGTGCGCAGCCCAGGCGCCGGCGGTGATCGTCGTCGTTCCGTAGAGGTCGCTGCGCTCGCGCGCCTCCCGAAGATACCCCGGCACGACCGTGGCGAGCTCCCGGTAGCGACCGAGATTCCACAGGCACATGCCGATGATGTGATGAGCGGTGCTCAGCTCCCAGACAGCCCCCGTGCACTCGGCGCGCAGCAAGGCGTCGGCCGCCCGCGCCTCCGCGAGCGCCTCCCGAAAGCTCATGTGCGGGAGCACCGCCGCCGCCCGCGCGAGGTGGACGTAGGCCTGGATGAACGGGTCGTCGAGCTCTGCGGCGATGGCCTCCGCCTGCGCCAGGAGCTCGCGCGCCCGTCGCATGGGTGGCGCTTCGACGGCGGCTTTCGTCGCGGCCTCGGTTGCCAGCGCGCGGGCGACCCGGGAGCGCTCACCGCAGCGGAGCGCCAGCAGAAGCCCGCGGGCCTGGAGATCCGCTCCCTGCAGGTAGTCGACGTGGGAGACGGCCGCCGCGAGAGCGACCGCGGTGTCCAACCGCTCGAGATCCCGCCGAGGGATCTCGGCCTCCTCTCGTGGGACGAAGCGGGTGCCGCGCAGTCTCACCCGACCGCGATGATAGAGCACCGACGCCAGGGCGCCCGCCGCCGACGAGGGCAGGCGCAAGCCGGCGCTGCGCAAGACCGTCCGCGCGATCTCCCTGCCTCGGTCGAGGCGCCCGCTCTGCAAGAAGGTTCGCGCCGCCTCCAGACGCAGCCGGCGTGCCTCGCGCTCCGGCGCTCCGTGCACCGCCCGCATGTAGGCCTCTCCCGCCTCGGCGCCGCGCCCTGCGTTCGCCAGCGCATCTCCCAGGGCCGCGTAGATCGGCCGCGTCTCGTCCCAGGGCCGCGCTGGATGCCACCGCAGCGCGTCCCGAAAAAAGCTGGCGGCTCGGTGAAACGCCAGCGCCTTCGCTGCGCGGTGACCGGCCTCCAGAGCGTAGTCGGCCGCCTTGGCGCCCTCCCCCGCTTCTGAGAAGTGGAAGGCCAGGAGCTCCGGGTCCGGCTCGTGGCGCTCGAAGACCTGCGCAAGGGCGGCGTGCACCCCTTGGCGCTCGCGCTCGCTCAGCCCGGCGGCCCCTGCGCCGCGGATCAGGTCGTGGGTGGGCTCGAGCCGCGCTCCCGGAAGGCGTCGGAGCAGTCGACCGATCCGGAGCGCTTTGCGGGCGCGGCTCCCGAGCTCCGGTGAGAGCTTCGCGGCCTCGATCAGGTGATGGGCAGACAAGGGGCGGGTCGCCAGGCTTGCCACGGCCAGGAGCCTCCGCGACGCAGAGTCGAGCTGCTCGACACGCGCACGTAGCACCGTCTGGAGGTCGTGCACTGCGTCGCTCCGACCCTGCTCGACGAGCTCGGCCATGTACGACAGGAAGAGCGGGTGCCCCTGCGCGCGCGCCGCGAGCGAGGCCGCGCCTGCCGGTCCGAGGAGGGCGCAGGCGAGCTCTTCGGAGGCGACGGTGTCGAGGCGACCGAGGCGGAGGCGCCGAGTGGCGACGGCGCGGACGACCTTCCCGACTTCCGGCGGGAGCTCGTCGTCGTCGCGGGCAATGCACAATAGGAGGAGGTCCGGCGCGGCGCGAGCCATCCCCTCCAGGAGCAGCAGCCCCTCGGCGTCGATCCACTGGGCGTCGTCCAAGACGAGCACCAGCCGATGCCGCTTCGCGAGGCGCGACAAGAGGTCGAAGAGCACCTCCAAGGTCATCTCGCGCCGAAGGATCGGATCGCGGAGTGGCGGCAACGGCGCCGAACGAACCGCCAGCACTTGGCCGAGCACCGGGAACATCTGCCCGAGGAGCGCTGCCTGCTCGGGGAGGACCGCACGGACGAGATCGACGGGGGCGCGGCGGAGCCAGCGGCCGAGCCCGTCAACCATCGCGTCGAACCCCTTGAAAGGAACGTTCTCGTGCTCGTAGCAGCGTCCGCGAAAAACGAGCATCTCGTGGTCGCGGTCCTGCAGCTCGTCGAGAAAGCGAGTGACGAGGGCGGTCTTGCCGATGCCGGACGAGCCTTGCACGAGGACAACGCGCAGCCCCTGCCCGTCGAACTCCTGGTGAAGCACCTGGATCTCCTGGCGACGACCGACGAACACGGGCCGCGGACGAGACTCCTTGCGAACGGCCCGCTCCACGCGGCGTAGCCTTCCGGCCACCTCCTGGGCGTCGGGCCGCGCCGCGGGATCCCGCGCCAAGAGCGCGACGCAAAGCTCGTCGAGGTCCTCGGGCACCTGCGGCACGAGCTCCCGCGGCGCGGGCGCATCGAGCTGCTGCTTGCGCACCAGGAGGTGCAGCGGGTTGCCGGTGAACGGCGGCGCGCCGGTCAACGCCTCGAAGAGCATCACACCGACGGCGTACATGTCTGCCGCGGGACCCACGGGCCCGGCCCGCGCCTGCTCCGGCGCCATGTAGAGCGGCGTCCCCACCACGCTGCCGTCCTCGGCCTGGAGACTCTCGGTGACGAGCCCAAAGTCGAGCAGGACCACGCGTCCGCGGGGAGTCACCCGGACGTTCGACGGCTTGACGTCTCGGTGGACCAAACCGGCCGCATGGATCGCCGCCAGAGCGTCGCAGAGCTGAGCGAACGCTTCCCGCACGGAGCGCTCGTCGCAGTGCAGTTCGAGGGTGTCGACCGACTCGTCCGCGCTCTGAGGGGGCGCGAGCCAGTCGGCGAGGTCGGTCCCCTCCACGAGCTCCATCGTGAAGAACCAGTCCTCGCCGGAGCGAAAGAACTCACCAAAATGCACCACGTGGGGGTGCGCGAGATCCTGCAGGGCGCGAAACTCCGTCTTGAACCGCAAGAGCTCGTCGGCGCCGACCTTGCGCAGGAGCTTGAGCGCGACGGACTCCCCGGTCTGTCGATCGATCGCGTAGAAGACCTCGCCGCTGGCCCCTGCACCCAGCCTGCGTCGGACCTCGAAGCGACCAACGTCCATCGGACACGACGATACCGCACCGAGGGACCGCGGCCGCGCGGAAATCGTCCGAGACATCCCTGTTGACCCGCCGCCCAGGCGCACCCGATGCTGCGCCCATGAGCGACGGGTACGCACGACCAGCCGACGAAGACGCCCTCATCGCCCTGGTTCGCCGTGCGCGGCGGGACGGCGCAAAGCTACGCGTCCGAGGCT
>Ga0256832_1000423_pt1 | contig 26723 bp, 27 predicted proteins | sample 134614metaG_FD_190534 | JGI IMG/M metagenome (GOLD analysis project Ga0256832, IMG submission 190534) | Hydrothermal vent microbial communities from Lau Basin, Pacific Ocean - 134-614 | ecosystem: Environmental > Aquatic > Marine > Hydrothermal vents | place: Pacific Ocean: Lau Basin | collected... | reverse complement strand
TGGACCGCGGGCAATGCCTTTGTGGGCGCGATGTTGTCCATGGCCCTGGTATTCGGCCTGGCCCACGGCCGCGGCAACTGGAGCCCGTTGCGCCTGCTGCTCACCGGGGTGGTGGTGGCGGCGGGCTGGGGGGCGATCATCAGTTTCATTCTCGCCATTGCCCCGGAACGCGGCCTGCACGGCATGCTGTTCTGGCTCATGGGCGACCTCGGCCACGCCCCGCCGCCGCGCTGGGGGCTGATCGTCACCGGCGTGGGTCTGCTGGCCTGCCTGCCCTTCGCCCGCGATCTCAACGTGCTGGCCCGCGGCGAACTGGCCGCCGGCGCCTTGGGCGTGGCAGTGCCGCGGCTACGACTGCTGCTCTATGTGCTGGCCAGCCTGCTCACCGCCACCGCGGTGAGCATCGCCGGCAGCGTGGGCTTTGTGGGGTTGGTGATCCCTCACTTATTGCGCCTGCTGGGACTCAGCGACCACCGCCGCCTGCTGCCCGCCGCGGTGCTGGCCGGCGGCAGCCTGCTGGTGCTGGCGGACACCCTGGCGCGCAGCCTGCTGGCCCCGCAGCAACTGCCCGTGGGGGTGATCACCGCCCTGCTGGGCGTGCCGGTGTTCCTCTACCTGCTGCACCGGCGTCGGGGGGTCCTGTGAGCGCGCCGCTCTTGCAAACCACGGGCCTGACCGTGACTATCGGCGGCAAGACCGTCTGCCGGGGACTGGACCTGGCCATTTCCGCGGGCCAGCGCTGGGGCCTGCTGGGCATCAACGGCGTGGGCAAGACCACCCTGCTGCACACCCTGGCCGGACTGCGTCCCCCGGCCGCGGGCCAGGTCCTGCTGGACGGTACCCCACTGGACGGCCTGTCGCGCCGCGCCATCGCCCGACAAACGGGCGTGCTCTTGCAGGACGACGAAGAGGTCTTCCCCGGTACAGTACTGGAAACCGTGCTCACCGGCCGCCACCCCTGGCTGGGTCAGTGGCAGTGGGAAGGCGAGAAAGATCGGAGATTGGCACGGGCGGCGCTGCAAGACGTGGGGCTGGATGGCCTCGAACAACGTCAGGTGGACACCCTCTCCGGTGGTGAACGGCGTCGCCTGGCGCTGGCCACCCTGTTCACCCAGGACCCGAAGTTGTTTCTGCTGGACGAGCCCACCAACCATCTCGACCCCCACTACCAGATCGGCCTGTTGAACCTGCTGGATCAACGGGTGGCGGATGCCGCGCAGAGGCGCGCCTCGCTGATGATCCTGCACGAGATCAACCTGGCCACGCGTTTTTGCGACCACCTGATGTTGTTGTTTGGTGATGGGAAGGTGCTGTGTGGGTCCACGGACGAGATTCTCACTACCGACACCCTGTCTCGGCTATATGGACATCCGGTGATTGCCTTGGAGGGGCCGCATGGGGCGGTGTTTTTGCCGGGGTGACAAAAAGTGCAGGGTCGCTAATACAAGATGGCGTATTCCTGATTACTATCTCCATGACACCTAATCCAAATACCTGATCCCCCTTTGTGGAGCATGTAAAATCTTTCCATCTCGATATAACACCTTATTTCGATATCTCTTCAGTAATGCCTTTTCAGCTGGAGCACCGATGAATTCCCACCGTTCCTTGCCGTCATCATAAAATTCCCTACTCGAGACAGTAGAACCAGCCGGATACCACTCAAGAATTTTATAAACATCAAGAACAACACTTCCCTTCATACAAAAAGCATACTGATACAGCAACTCTCCATTTTCTTTTCTTTGAATCCGATTTTTATTCAGATTCCAGTATTGGCGTGTGGCATCATAGAGATCATATTGTTTAGCTAGCGCCTGATGACAGTAAAACAATATCGCGGGAATGCTTATATCTTCCACATTGATATGATTTCCAGTTAATTGCTGGTTCAAGGCATCAGCGCGAACACGCCCTCTTTCAGTTTGGTGCCCTCGGATAGTATTTGTCAGATTTTTTAATCCAATAGCATCAATAACTGCACCCTCAACCTCATGGGCCGTTTTTTCATCTAAACCATAACGAATTATTTCAACAACTGGCTCACGTCCCTGAGCCCGTATATTGCTAATCCTATTTTGTAAACTTTCATCATTCTTTGTATCTTTTTTTCGAAGATGACTGAAAGGACGCCCAGGTGTCGAGCCCTTGCCCACGTAAAAAATTTCTTCTGTGTGTGGATCAACAAGTGCATATACGTAGCTTCTTAATTTCTCACAGGCTTTTTTTGAGAAATTATTCATCCATCACCTCTATATCTATAACTCTATAATTTCATTCCTAGAAGCACACACAGACTGCGCCTACCTAAAGGGAACAAAGCTCCCTTAACACACTTTAACGCAGATAAACATTTACTGACATGTCAGGATCAATAGCAGATCCGTTTAAGGTGATGGAGGGATTATTTTTTGACCAGTCTCTTTACATTAGCACTTAGCACTAGAAATAGGCACCACCCCCGCCAACTGGTTTGAACCCTGCCGATCCGGCAGCGCCTCGGCCACTTCATCCAGCCACCCCACCAGTGGCGTCCAGCGTTCGCGATCCGGCCTGGTGCGACCGCCTTCCAGTTCGTGGATGCCCAGCCCCTGCTCGGCGGCGCGGATGTAGTTCTGGCTGTCGCGCAGGGTGGCCACCAGCGGCAATTTGAGGGTGGACAGGAACCGCTCCAGGTCCTTGAAAATCAGGGTGTTTTCCCGCACGCGGTTGGCCACCACGGCGAGCCGCACGCCGGAGCTGCGAATCTTGCCCACCAGCAGCAGGTCCTGAATGAAGTGGGCCGCGGCGTGGATGTCGATGGGCGAGGCCAGCACCGGCAGCAGGATGGTGTCCACCCGTTGCACGTATTCCACCAACCCCAGGCCGGTGACGCCTGCCGGTACATCCATGATCACCCGCTCCGCCTCCACGGGCAGGCGCATCTGGAAGGCGCGGGTCACGTCACGGCGACGCTGGAAGGCGGCAATACCGTGAATGGCGGGGCGCTCGCTGTCGCGCAGGCTCAGCCAGCGCATGGCCGAGCCCTGGGGGTCGTAGTCCAGCAGCGTGGTGACCCGGCCCTGGTGGGCGTAATAACTGGCCAGATTGATGGCCAGGGTGGTCTTGCCGCAGCCGCCCTTTGCGTTGAGAACGAGGATTCGGTGCATACCCACTTTATACGGCAATCCGTTGGCAAAACCTGAGAACCGGTTAACAGAAATAAAAATGCCAAGGGTGTTAAGAGCTTAGCTCACTCCCTTAGCACACTCTCCCCCAACAGGCTTGACGACCAGCCGCCCAATCCATACAGTAGCCGCCTGTTTCAGGTGTCCCGAGAACTTTCGGTTATCGGGATGAAACGGGAAGCTGGTGCGTCGTGCGTGTCGCCACGCAGGCAATTCCAGCGCTGCCCCCGCAACGGTGATTGAGTCAAGCATTGGCCTTATGCCACTGTGCCACCTCGGCACGGGAAGGCGCCAATCCGGCAAGCGCCCTACGCTCGCCACTCATAAGCCCGGAGACCGGCCTGGACCACCGTGGACAACGTTGCGGCGGGCGACGATGGCGGGCGATTGGCGCTTTCGGCTGTCCTTCGACCTACCTTCAACGCTACCCCCCTGTTGTCTGAATCATCATACAAATACAACACGCGCGCGGGTGTGTGCACTACTATTTTTGGGGAGTAACGTCTTGAGCCTTTTAACACATCGACAATTTACCATTTGCAGTCTGTTTATCGCCTGTACCTTTAGCACCATAGCCACCGCCGCTGACGACACCTCCGCCATCGCCCCTGTGGTGGTCACTGCAACGCGTTTCGCCGCCAGTATCGACACCGCACCGGTGAATATCACCACAATCACCGCCGAAGACATCGTCAACGGTAATGCCGACACTCTTGCCGACGTTTTAAAAACCCAGGCTGGCCTGCACGTTGAAGACCTATTTGGCATTTCCGGCTCAAAGGCGAAAGTAGACATGGGAGGCTTCGGACAGGCCGGCGGACAGAATACACTCATCCTACTAAACGGCCGGCGTCTCAATGATGTGGATTTACAAGGTGCCAATCTCGCCAGCATTCCGCTGTCCAGCATTGCCCAAATCGAAATCGTTCACGGCAGCAGCACCGTGCTTTATGGTGACAATGCGGTAAGCGGCGTGATCAACATTGTCACCAAGAATGGTTTTGACGAAAACCGCACAGGCATAACACTGGGCTATGGCTCCTTCGACACCAAGCGACTCAATGCGGACATGCGCCAGGCGAAGGGCGACAATGCCTTTTCCGTTACACTGGACGCCCTGAAATCGGACGGTTACCGCGACAATAGTGCATTTGACACACGCAGCCTGCTGGGTGAACTGACCCATGCCATGGGAGACAAGGAGCTCGGTATCCGCGTCCATGCCAATACTGAAAAACTGGAACTGCCGGGTGCATTGAACGAGCCCCTGTTCAAGGATGATCCCACCCAGTCCTCCTCGACCATTGAACAGGCCAAGGAACGCCGCTATGCAGTGGAAGGCTTTGTACTGGGCGAGAATTACTCCATGGAGCTTGGCCTGCGGGACAAACATCAGGAAGCCACTATTTTTGGTGACACCGAGGCCGACCTGAAAACGCTCTCCCTGACACCGCGCATCAAGGGCAAGCTGGGTGCGCATAACATCGTTGCCGGCATCGACCTGTACCGCAGTACGCTGGATACCACCGCCATCTTTGGCGGCCTCTTCCCCGCGGAAAATACCAGCGACACGACACGCACCAGCAAGGCCATTTACCTCACGGACACTTCCTCGCTGGGCAACAACACCACCCTGCATCTTGGCCTGCGCCGGCAGTACGTTAACCTGGATATCGAGAATACAAACCTGCTCAGCAACAGCCAGAGCAGTGACAAGCAAACCGATATCCTTACCGCGTGGGACATAACCTTAAGTCGCAAACATCGCTATGGCGCAAAAAACTACATTCGCGCCGCGAAGAGCTTTCGCTTCCCCGTGCTGGATGAAATGTGGAGTTACTTCTCGGGCAATATCGCGTTACTCAACCCACAAACCGGCCGCCATGTCGAAATCGGCACACAACATCGCCTGGATAATGGCTTTGAATACAAACTTAATGTCTTCAAAATGATCCTTGAGGATGAGATCGGCTACGATAGCGCCACTTTCAGCAACGTGAATTTCGACAAAACCCGGCACAAGGGGCTGAACCTGAACGTGCGCATTCCTTTCTCCGAAAAGCTTAATGGACAAATCCGTTACGCCATGCGGGAAGCGAGTTTCCGTGACGGCCCGAACCGGGGCAAGAAGGTACCACTGGTGCCAAACAACAAACTTTCCCTGTCTGGCCAGTATCGGCTTAACCAACAACAACAAGTTGCAGTCGATGCCGTTTACACGGGACAACGCTACTTTGGTGATGACCTTTCGAACGTCGGCAAGCAAATGCCTGGCTATACCAGGCTCGACATGAGTTACAAACACCGCTTCAAGAAATTCAGCGTCAAGGCCATGGTGAAGAATCTCACCAATGTCAGTCAGGCTGATTCCGGGTTTTATAATTCCTTCAGCCCGAACCCCTATTTTTATTATCCGCTCCCCGAGCGGGCCTTCTACCTCAGCCTGGACGCTGAACTTTAAGAGCCCTCCATGCCTGTGCGCAATGCTGGCGATATGTTGCCCCCGATGCGTTTTCTAAGCGCGTCGGGGGCATTACTCGCCTTTGTTGCAGTTTCAATATTGATTCACACCGCTGTTCTGCTGCTTTTGCATGACTCGGCGCCTAAACAAGCCCACAGGCATATTGGCAGCAGTGTCATCAGTGCAATATTGTATCCGGCTAAGAACAGCCCCGCCGTCGATCAAACCATCATTCCCTCTGCTTCCCCTGTCAGAAAGAAGCCCGTCCCTGACAAACCTGAAATCCGCACCGGCGAGATGCCGCCCATGGTCAGCGTGGAGCAAGCCATCAGCCAGGATGTTGAGCACAATACTCTTGTGAAGGCCGGCAGTGATCATAAAAGAGAACAGGAAAGGATTGAAACCTCCCCCACGGAAAACACAGCAGCAAAAACAGCCGACAGTTCCAGACCGTCAACATCGGCCTCGGTCGAACCACTGCAAGATCAACGAAATTACCTGCTGGGTGAAGTACAACATCGTCTCAGAAAATATCTGAGCTACCCACCACGGGCGCGACGTCGCGGCTGGCAGGGAGAGGTGCACATCACCTTTCATATCAACAAGCAGGGCCAACTCAACAACATCCATTTGGCAAAAAGTTCAGGCTACTCATTGCTGGATCATGCGGCACTCAGCGCCATCGGCAAACTCAAAAACATCAGCCTGCCCGATGAACTAGGCACTTTGCAGGCAATGGATCTGCTGCTACCAGTGCGTTACCAGTTGCAAGAGGGTTAACGGGTTGCCGGGGTTTAGCGCTATCACTACGGAGGCCAGAGCCGGGATGACAAACCTGGAGTCAATGCCATAACGATGCCAGGCGTTATTTGGCTTTTTTGTTGCGAACCTGTTCAAGCTGCTCACAAAGGACCTCGGCGCCAAGCAGGATGCGCGGCGTCTGACGCTGCAGGAGATCGGGATTGACCGAATAAACATGGCTGTTTTTGACCGCGCGTATCTGCGGCCATTGTTGCCAGTATTCTTTCCACTGCGGGTTGTTCTCCGTCACACCACCGCCCACGATCACCTGGGGGTTTTTCGCCAGCACAGATTCAAGACTGACCCTGGGCGCCAACGCCGAAAGCCCGGCGAAAATATTTCGCCCACCGCACAATTCGATCACCTGGCTGATCATGTGTCTGCCGCCGATGGTCATCAACGGCTGCTGCCAGACCTGATAAAACACCGACACCGGCTCGCTGTGCCCATAGCGCGCCCGCAATCTGTTCAAACCGGTCAGAAACCGTTCTGCCGCAGCACTGGCTGTTTTGTCCGTACCAGCAAGTTGCCCCAGCCGGCGCAAGTTCTGGGCTATATCTTCCAGTGTTTGGGGTTCACTGGCAAAAACGGGCACACCCATTTGCCGTAGCTTCTGCACAGAGCCTTTGAGGGTGCCACTTTGCCAGACCACCACCAGATCAGGCTTGAGGGCAATAATCCTCTCCAGATCCACTGCATTGTACGACCCGACCCGCGGCAAGGATTTGGCGGCCTCGGGGTAGTCGCTGTATTCCACTGCACCCACCAGCCTGTTACCCGCACCGGCTGCATAAAGCAATTCTGTCACATGAGGTGCCAGGCTGATGATGCGTTGTGCCGGTTTTGCCAGGGTCACGGTATTTCCGGCATCATCTTTCACTGACACGGACGCCTGCGCCATGGGCAAGCACAACATCAAACAAAGCCCTACCAGTCGAACAAGTGTCATATTTAGCCTTTTCTCTGCTAGTAGCATCTCACTGGTAGTATACTGCCCTGGAGACACGAACCATTCTTCATTGCCTATTTTCTTGCACGAAAAGACATATCATGGGACACCGCTTGTCAAAAATTTATACCCGCACCGGGGATGACGGCAGCACAGGGCTGGGCGATGGCAGCCGTACGGAGAAAGACAGCCTGCGCGTGGAAGCCTTTGGCGACATCGATGAGCTCAACAGTTACCTTGGCCTGCTGCTCAGCCAGGAAATACCTGATGAAGCACGGACGCTGCTCACCGGGATTCAGCACGACCTGTTCGACCTCGGTGGAGAGGTGTGCATTCCCGGCCGCGAGGCCCTGGACGAGGCCTACGTCTCACACCTCGAGGAACGGCTGGACACACTTAACGCCAACCTGAGCCCGTTGAAAGAATTCATCCTCCCCGGCGGAGTCCCCAGCGCGGCCACCTGTCATGTGGCCCGCACGGTCTGTCGACGCGCCGAGCGCCGACTGGTGAGTCTGGCGCGCCGCGAGGCCGTCTCCGCCACTTCACTGCAATACCTCAACCGTCTCTCGGATCTGTTATTCGTGCTTGCCCGTTATCTGAACCAAAAGGCTGGCCGTCCCGATATCCTCTGGCAACCAGGATGCCGTCAGACGGACTGACACCGTCTGAGGCAATTAACCACCAACAAAATCAGCGGGCCTGCCAAAGGGTTACTGGCGGCGAAAAATACCCTCAAGGCATCGGGCTTCCGTACGATACAGGGCCTAGCTGTCACTGTTTTTTTTACAACACCAGAGAGAAGGCCACACAGGCGAATACCGGAGAACCAACAATGAGCATTCCCGCCCTCAATGCCGGCATCAAAGGCATCCACCAAGGCCTGAACAATATGCGGCGTGACGCCTCTGCCATCGCCCAGGCCATCAATACCGATGCCGCCGGCAGCAATAACGAACGCCCCGTCGATGTTGCCGGTCCCCTGGTCAATCTGAAAATCGATTCCCTGCAAATCCAGGCCTCGGGCAAGGTGGTGGAAAGCGTCAGTGACATCATCGGCAGCCTGCTGGATGTCACCGCCTGAAAACACAGCTTGCCACTGTGACCACCCGGCAAATTCCGGAACCATGCCGTGCAACTCTCTGTCCTCCCGTCGCTAGCGCAATCCGCGGCACGGCCTCAAATCACCTCTGTCCCGGAGACGGAGAAAAAAGCCACCACGCCCGCTTCTGTTTCCCTGCGGAATAATGAACAAATCCTTTCCGAGAAAGAACAACGCATCGTCGCCCAGCTCAAACAAACCGATCGCGAGGTGCGTGCCCATGAAGCGGCTCACCTCGCCGCGGCGGGCGGCCTCGCCCGAGGCGGTGCCAGTTTGGGTTACACCCAGGGACCGGACGGCCAGCGCTATGCCGTGAGCGGCGAGGTCAGTATCGATACCTCTCCCGCCAACACTCCCGAAACCACACTGATGAAAGCCCAACGCATTCAGGCCGCAGCTCTCGCCCCTGCACAGCCGTCCGGTGCCGACCAGGCTGTTGCAGCGGCCGCCTCACAAATGGCGGCTACCGCACGGGCGGAACTACTGGCACAGCAAAGCAGCGCTAATGGCGGTACCAGTGGCAGCGCGAATGGACGTCAGGATGCCAAGCCAGAGATGCAGTCTGAGTTAAATCAACCACTGGCAGCACAGGAAAATGAGGCCGACAAATCTTTCAAGGACGAGGAAAAGCCAGCAAGCCAGACGAATGTCCTCGTTGACCGTTATCGGCAGACCACTGGCGCAACAAGCCCTCAGGGAAATCTTCTGGATCTCGCGGTATAAAACTGTGGTGGGTTACGAAGGCAGGAAGTCGATGGGATAGGTCACTACCATCACTTCCACATCCCGGGCGCCGAAGTTCAGCAGCTTCACACGTGACACCAACTTGCGCTCCAGGCGCTTGTTATTCAGCTCGCTCGAGACAATCTTCACGTCCGTGACACGTCCCGAAGGCGCGATAGTGATTTCCAGCACCACCTTGCCCTGCAGGGTGGGATCCTTGCGCAGTGCACGACTGTAGAGGGAATAAATCGCCCCCTTGTTTTTATCAAACACCAGGGAAATCTCCTCATAGGTGCGAGACGGCTTGCCGGAACCGTTATCCGAGGAGACCTGCGGCCCGGCCTTTGCCACCATATCCACAGGACTCTCCACCTGTGTGGTCTCACGTCCCTCCAGTGCACTGCGTCCCACACCGGTACTCAGGCGAGAGGTATCAATACCGCCACTCCCGGACACCCCGGAAGTGAGGATGTTACGTTTGACAATCTTCGCCGCAGCGGCGCCCTTGGACAGCCGCTTGCTCTTGTTCAGTACCTTTTCCACAGGCTTGTCACGCAGATCGGCCAGCTCATCGGAGAAAGCCAGCAGCCCCGAGGAGGCCGCTTTCTTGCGAGCCTCGGCGACCTTGTCGACCTTTGGTTTTTCAACCTTCTTTGGCTTCTCTTTTTTCTTTACTTTCTTTTTCTCTTTTTTCTTTTCCTTTTTCTTTTCTTTCTTCTTCTCTTTCTTCTTCTCTACCTTTTTCGGTACCGGCTTGGGTTTGGGCTTCTGTTTTTCCAGCAATAGCTGGGCAAGACGGGGGGGTAATTCCTCGGCCTTGTCACGATCTTCCTTGGGCACAGGAATCAGTGACACCACTACGGCAAAGACAAGCGCCAGCGCCAGGACAATCGTAACGATTTTCTTCAGGCGCCCCTCATCCTCGTCCAGACGATTCCAGGGCAGCGTAAATGAACGATACATCATTACAGACACGAGTCAGCCCTTATCCCGTTTGCGCAACACGGCAAGTGAAATATTGCTATAACTCGCCTTGGTGCAAGTCAGCATGATTTTTTTCAATAATGCGAAAGGAATTTTCTTGTCGCCCATAATGGTCACTTCACGCAAAACAGGCTTACCGTCAGCAGTTTTCTTGCGCACCTTGCGCGCCGTTAGCCTTAACAACTCATCCTTCAAGGGTTTGATTTCCGCATTTTTGTCTCTCATCACATCAGAGACCGACGCGATCTTTCGACCCTGTACCACGATATCCTTGTCGCCCACCACAATGACGATGGTCTCCTTGGGCAGCTGGTCAGAAGCGGATTCCGGCAATTGAATCTGCTTGGCATTGGGCAAGTCCTGCACCGATGATGAACTCACCAGAAGGAAAAAAACCAGAATCGTGAAGATGTCCATCAGGGACACCATGTTCAAGGTAGCGCTTTTTCTGCTACGCGCATGATGGCGCGACATGCGCTTGGCGCGGCGGGATTTGTTCATGGCGCATCCCCTATGGAAACCTGGGGAAACAGCTCTTTTTTAACCACCGATGCAAACTCCACCACTTCCACTTCACGCACCGTGTCCATGGCCTTCACGAGGAGCTCGTACTCAATGTTCGGCTCCAGCAGGATGCTGATATTTTTCTTGTCCGGGAATCGTAATTTTACTTTTGTCAGAAAATCAGACAGGGCGGCAAAATCGTGCTTGCCGTTCTTGTTTTTTATCACTTTCAGAACACCACCGATGGTATCGGAAACTATCAGCCGGTCGCTGCGCACAATCACTTCAAAATTGCGCACCTTCTTCTGATCCTTGTTGGCCTGAGACTTGGAATCCGGCGGCAGATTCAATTCCAGGATGCTGAGCTGGGAAAACACCGCGGACAACAACAGAAACGGAATCAGCACCACCATCAAATTCAGAAAGGCAGTGATGTTGAGTTCCGGCGCTTCGCGGTGCGCGCGCCTGACACGGGCTCGTACGGACATCGGCAGTACTTCCGCTTAGTCCGCGCTACGCGCAGCCTGCTTGCTTTGTTCGGTGATGGAGTTGAGGAATTTCACGGTGGCCATTTCCATGCTGTCGACGATCTCGGTGGTCTTGGTTTGCAGTACCGTGAACATCAGCAACAGAGGAATGGCCGCGATAAGCCCAAAGGCCGTGGTGTTCATGGCTACGGAAATACTGGCGGACAGCAGGTCGGCCTTGTCTGCAGGGTTGGCATTGGCCACAGCAGTAAAGGCCTGGATCAGACCAATAATGGTGCCCAGCAGTCCCAGCAGGGTGGCAATATTAGCGAAGGTGGCAAGGTAATGTGTTCGTTTCTCGAGACGGGGAATCACCTCCATGAGCCCCTCTTCCATGGCGATCTCGATGTCGTCGCGTTTCTTGGTAACCTGCAAGCGACTCAGACCATAGGCCATGATTTTGCCAATCTCGGATTTCGAGCGACTGGCCAGCGCCATGGCCTGTTGAAGATTATTACTCTTCAACAACGGTGTCAGCTTGTCCCACGTGCTGCGATTGGTTTTCTTGGCGATAGTCAAATACAAATACCGTTCAATCGCAATCGCCGCGCCCAACGCAAATACAACCAGGATGACGTACATAAATACCCCACCGTCCTGGAAAAACTTCACGGCCACGTTAAAGACATCCATACTTTTCTCCTCACATCACTTCATTCGATTTATGCCGCTCACCCGGTACAGGTGCCGGCATTGAACATTTATTGCGCACTTGGCGCACCAGCATGCCACAAATCGCTTTTCACGTGGCCGATCCAGTTCACAAAACCATGCACACCATCACTTCCTAATCCTGACGGCATTTTAACGATATTCTTGAATTTCTGATAGCACCGGGGAGATGTTTTGACTGTCAGACTACCATCGCACCGGCGACTCACGGCGGCAAACCGCTATTTACAGTATCAGGCTAGCGCGGGGCCGAATCAGCCTGTCCTCCACCGCCATACAGCTTGCCGTAGTATTCTATCTGCCGGCGAAACACATCCCTGTCCAGCGCCTCGAATTCGGTATCGAAAGAACTGCTGCCCACGCCACCTTGCAGCAAGCCCAGCCGAGCACTTTTCCAGGGAACTATGTAAAGAATTTTCGGCAATTCACGGCTACCCTGAATGGCCGTCTCATCCAGCTCGAGACGGTCGGCGGAAAACGCCAGGGCCGGCGGCAATACGCACGCTGTAATCAATAAAAGCCGTTTCATTGTTTGACCCTCCGGCCAAGATCCACAATCCATTTTTTAACTTCCACATCTTCCTTGGGTGTCAATGCCTGATAACGCTTGTAATGGGCCAGCGCCTCCTTGCGTTTGCCCATGTACAACTCAAGAAGAATGCCATAGTTGAGGTGGGCGTAGGCGTACTTGGGATCAATTTTCAATGCCTTTTCGTAATACTTTTTGGCCTGCTGGAAATCACCCTCATTCCGGCTGATGATACCCAGGTGGTTAAGGGACACAACGTTGTCCGGATTGATTTCCAAAGCCGCCAGAAAGGAGGCCTTGGCCTTATCCAGTTTATTTTGATGAAAATACAAGATACCCAGATTGGTCTGCGGCCCCGAGTAATTGGGATATTGCTCGCTTAACTGCCGCAGGGCCTTTTCAGCCTGCGCGGTCTTGCCAGCGCGCATGGCATCCAGTGCCGCCTGGTAGGCTGCGGCGATTTTAGGGTCGACCTTTGGCATTTCCTTTTTCGGCGCCGTGCTGACGCCACCGCCCGGCCCTGGCGCCGCGCAGGCCATCAAACCCGCAACAACACCTGCCAGCAACAAGCGGCTGATGCCAGTCAGCAGACGGTTTTTTTTCATCAACGAATATTGCATAACACTTATTTGTGGCCTCTAGTAAATGTACTGCGCCGTGGCTTCGCTCTTTTCCGATTTGGCGTAACGTACAGGACTCAGTTTGCGTAGCGCCGCAAGGCTTTTCTCCACCCACCGATCAAAGGTGCCTTCACCAATCCGCGCCACATTGGACTCATGGATAGTAATGGACTTCTCTTCAAACGGGTAGGCCTGCTCCTCAAGCAGGATATCGTATTGTTCCAGCTCTTCCTCCGACAAACCTTCGGGGCGTTCGGATGACATCAGGGCCCGTCCAAACTCCCCATAGATTTCCGCCAGCCAGTAAACCGACGCAGTAGTCACTTCGGCAATTCCGTAATCCGCAGCCTGGGTGAACACATCCACCGCCTCTTTCATTTTTTGTTTCTTGCGTTTCAGATTCTGTTTCAGTGGCTTCACCAACTTAACCTGTTGAAAGGCCTGCAGGGCCGGTTGCGCCAATTCATAAGCCGCCTTTGCCGCCAGGAAACGGGTACGCGGAGTACTACCACTTCCGGCATTTTTATCACGGCGGATAATCTCCTGCAGCCAGTAGCGACGCTCACCCGGTTGCCCGGCCTTACCGTAAATAGTGGCCAGTTTCTGGCGCGCCTCCGTTGCCTGTTCCATGGGTTCGGGGAACATGCCGATATAGCGTTTGTAAATGGTGATGACGTCTTGAGTGCTGCCTTCCTTCTCGTACAACTCGGCGGCCTGCCATAAAGCTGCACGCCTGACTTCCGGGTCGGAACTGGTGCTGGCCATTTTCTCCAATTCTGCCGCGGCCTTCAGCGGTTGCTTGCTTTGCAAATAGGCCTTGACCAGGTTCTCGGGGATTCTCGCCGTCAGAGGATGATCCGGATGCGCCTGGCGGAAGGCCACAAACTTGCTGATCGCGCCGCGCCAGTTTTTGGCCTCCATAAGACTGGCCGCAATATCAAATTCGGCGGACTGAATGACCGTGGAATCCGGCGATACCTGTTCCACCCGCGCAAACTGGGCAATGGCCCCCTGTAAATTACCCTTGGACTTCATGTACTCACCTTGTTTGTACACCGCCGCCGCCAAGCCGTCCTTCAAAACCTTGTAGTCGGCAGCCTCGGCGCTGGTGAGACTCAGCGCAACCTTATAGGCCACCTCGGCCCGCGCATAGTCGCCCTTTTCAAATTCGGCGCGGGCAATAATCTTCCACGCGGTGCGTCGTGTCTCGGGATTTGGCTGCTTGGATAATTCAAGTATCTGCCGCGCCGCTACTGCCGCCTGATTGTATTTTTTCAGGGCAAACATATCCTGCGCGGCCTTGGTCAGCACTTGTGCAGCGCGTTTGTCATCAGGAAACGTTTTGCCAAAGCGCATGGCGCTACCCACCGCCAAGCGGCTCCAGGTGGCCTTTTGCTTGCCCTGGGCCCGCTTCTCCGCCTCGGCATAGGCCAGCAATGCGGAATAACCGGCTTCCGCATTTTTTCCAAAACGCAAGTAGCGATACGCTGTCTTTTCATATTCCTTGGCAGCCTTCTCGAAATTGCCGGATTCAAACAACAATTCGGCGTACAAAAAATTCAGCTTCTGGGCATTCTTGCTCTGCGGAAACCACTTGAGATGGCGGCGATAGGCCAGGAATGCCGTTTGATAGGCAACGGCGGTTTTCTTCTTCTGCGCCTGGGCATGGAGATGGCGCACCACATCCTCCGAGTTTTTACGCAGCGCCTCCCTCAACTCGGCGAGGATGGTGTCTTCCTGCTCCTCATAGTGTTTCCAGTAGGGGCCGTTGATCCGGTAGCGTTGTAAAAATGCCTGCTTTTCATCAATCAACACAGAGGCGAAACCAGCCGCGGTGTAGGTGTCCACCGCCTTCAAATCAAAAACAAACGCCTGCTCATGCATGGGATAGGCCCTGGCGAAGGCGTGATAGGTTTCCGCCGCATCCCGCACCCGGTTTTTCTTGGTATAAAATTCGGCCAGTTCACGGTACACGCGAATTTCATAACTGCGATGCCCATTCTTCTCAAAGTACTCTGTGACCGCCGGCGCACCACCCAATTCATTGAAGGTGAGCGTGGTCACACGAAAAACGTCATCCACCAATTCCTTGTCACCACGACTGAGCTTGGCCGGCCCCGCCAGGCCCACACTGGGTTTTAACTTGCGATCAACCAGGGAAAAGAATGCCTTCAAAGCACGCTGGTAGCGCTCCTGCTTGAACAGCGCCCAGCCCTGCTTGGTGACGGCCTTTTCAAAATAACGCGATGACGGGCCCACGGTAATCGCCTGGGTGTAGGCCATCTCAGCCAGTTTGTACTTGTGCAAGTCAAACAATAATTCGCCTCGACGGAATTGCAGTTCATCCCGATTTTCCGCGCGCGGATTCAGTGCCAGCAAGCGGTTCAGCGCATCCAGGGCCTTCTCCTGCAAGCCGGCCTGCTCATATGCCTTGGAGAGTTGATACAAAAGATCCGCGGATTGTGTGCCGCCGGTGGAAAGTTTCAGCGCATCCTCGTACAGCTTGATGGCGCCACGGAAGGTGATCTCGCGCAGGGACTGCACATCGGCATCTGCACTACCATCTCCCTGGGACAACACCTCCATTTGTTTCTGGAAACGTTCCTCGCTGCGTTCCATTTCCAGGTCGGCAAGGCGCCGCAAGGCCTCAACCTTCTGCTTGTCCTGCTTAGTGCCTGCCATGAACTCCCAGTAATTGTCCATGGCCTTGTTACGGCTGCCGGTAATGGGGGCATCGGTGTCGATCTTGATATCCAGCTCTCCGAGATCCCCCAGGGTTTCCTGCTTCGGCGCACCGGCACAGGCCGCCAACAAGACCAGTGGCGACAACACCAGCCACTGCTTATTCATCCAATGATTCATCCACGACTCATTCATTGCTCACCACCCCAGCGCTTGGCGGCGTAATCATAAATCTGCGCCATGGAAAAGCGTGCTTCACCGGCATAGCCCAACAAACGCTGCTTGCGTTGTGCCAGAGACTCCTGTGCCAGCACCTTGAGGTGTGCCTGGATGCGCTCCAGCATAGCCAGTAAATCACCCTGCAGGGCTGACACCTTTCGTTGCAGTGTTTTGCGTTGCGTGGGGGGCAAATCCTTGGCGTCGTCTATCTCCGACGACCATTGCTCCAACCGCCCCAGGGAAAGACGCAATTGGGCATAATTTTTCAGCGTCTCCTGGAATTCATTGGTGGCGAACAGCTGCCACAAATAGCGCCCACCGGGGGTATCCGGCAGTTCCTGCACCAGCCAGCGCTGATCCGCCGACTGACTGGCCACGGCACGGGCCAGCCTGTCCATCAGCGCGCCGCTGTTCACCGCCTCCTCGGCCTGGCGCACTTGCTCCATCTCCGCCTTGAATTTTTCCAGCGCCTGCTGGTAATACTCCAGCGCCTGCTTGTAGGCCTCAAGTTTGCCAAAGGCAAAAGGCACCGCCAGCAGACCATCCTGTACGGCAGGATCACTGGCGTCACGCTTGACCAGTTTTAGCCAGGGCACCAGCGCCTTCTTATGCATCTCCTTGGCGGCATAGGCACGTCCCAGGCCCAACAGGGCACGGCTGGACATGGGACCCTGCAGGCGGGTTTTGACAAAATATTGCTGGGCCTTTTCCGGCTGGTTCTTGCCCAGAAAGTGGAAGGCCAGGGTCAAATTGGCCTTGTCCCGCAGGGCGCGGATTTCTTCACTGTCCGCCGGGGTATCGCCCAGTTCCTGCAAAAGCTTGCGGCCTTCTTCCTCCTCACCCTGACGGAACAGGGCAACCCCCAGGTTGAAGCGGCCGTACGTGGCCCAGATGGATTTTTCACTGAGTTGCTGCACCAGGGATTTCTTTCCCAACTGGCGCAATTCATTGACGGCCTTGGCAAAATCCTCCTGCTGCATGTGCAACATGGCCTTCAATAACAGATATTCCTGCTGCGCCTGGCTGGGCAGCTCGCCACGGATATTTCCCAGTGAGGCCAGGGACGCCTCGGCTTCACCACGTTGATACTGCACTTGGGCCAGGCTCAACCAGGCCTGGTTACGCACCGCCTGTGGCTGGTCGCTGTTACCCAATGTGGCAAAGATTTTCGCTGCCTTGTGATGGGCGCCATTGGCCAGATACATGCCGCCCAGCACCAGCTGGGCCTGTTCAGGCCGGTGGTGGATGCGTCCCTGGGCGAGATCGGCCTCCAGCTGGGTGAGGGCGGCGAAAGGCTCACCCATGAGCAGATCGAACTGCGCGGCGCGCACCAGAGGATCCTCGATGCGCGCCCAGGCAATGGGGGTCTCGGCGAGAACCTGGGCCTGCCAAGCAAGCCCTGCGAATCCGGCCAGCAAATACTTGCACCAGCACCGGCTCACTTATTTCCACTCCTTGAGAGCCAGTTCGGGGAAGGGCTGACTCTTGCCCGGGGAAATACGCACCTCCACCACCCGCCGGCCCACGCCGGTGATGGTCACCATGGCGATTTCGCGTTGAAAATCAGGATCTTTGGGTACCCGGCCCATCATCGACACGGTAAGCTGATGACGGCCTGCGGGTACATTGTCCCAGAACAGGCGGTGACTGCCACCCTGTTGCAAGGCGGCCAGTTCACGGGGAGTGTATTGATGAAATGAGGCCGTGTGCTCGTCGATCTGCAGTTGGATGGCATCGAGCTGGAAAAACGGAATTGCATCCACGCTCACCAGCACCAGCAACTGGGTCTTGGGGGATAATTCCCGCGCTTCCTCCAAGGCCGCCATCTCGGCGCCCAGCGCGGCCACCTCATTGAGCACCTGCTCGGTATCCGCGTCCAGTTGCGCAAAGCGGGCAGCCCCTGATGCCGTCTCCTCGGCCAAAGCCACCATCGAAGCAGACGTCAAGCATCCCAAGCCCACAAACCCCAGTAAAAAAAACGCGAATCTCCGTCGCGCTACCCGTATTATTTTCATACAACTCCGCTCAACATAGTACTCACTTGAGCATACCCCATCGCTTTAAACAACCCAATGCCAAGCGCCCCCTGCAGCACCATTCCCCCGTCTGCGGAGAAAACCTTTATCAGTCATATCGGCAGATTCCACCGTTTGTGCATTTTTTCTCGGCGGAGCTTATCGTAAAATACCCCTTCGCGGTCACTATTCAACATTTTTGCGAATATACCCGCTTGACGCTCAATCGCCACTATCAATCCGGCCATTCCGGCAAAAAATATTGTCGGGTTAATAATGCGGCACACGGACATACCGCCATTGGCATAAGCCAATGTAAATCCATGAAATACCAGCAACTTCACAAAGTTGCGCCCGTATTTCGCGAGCGTCCATCAAATATATCAGGACGATCTATTTGATGGCCAAGTTAATAGTGATCATACAGATCATGGTCATGTCACAATTGGGGAAACCTTGTGCGCCCGATGGTCGTTGACACATATCTAGGCGACGCAGGATATTGACCGCGTGGAGCCTGTTAAGGTTGCATGCCATTTTGACGCACTATACTGGACAGGCATGTGCTTTCTGTCCAACGCAAGAGGAAACAACCCCGTCCGATGTTCCAGTCCAACGAACACAGTGGCCCAGCCGTCTATGCCAGCGAGCAAGCCGGCAAGCCATCGGCACAGCAAACGCAGGATCGGGTGACCACGAACCCGGCCGAAAGTCGCCCTCTGTTTGGTGCCTTTTCCGTGAAATTCCTGGCCTATACCAGCGCCATCGTGATCGTGGTGCTGTTTTTGTCCATCACCGCCACTAACCTGTTCCTCGCCAAGGTCTATTACCAGGGCTCGGAAAACAATGGCCTAAACCAGCGCCTGGCGGACAAGGCCCGCAGCCTGGAGTCTCAGCTGGCATTCTTCCAGCAGATCGTCAATCACGTGGCCAGCCAACCCACCACCCAGGACATCCTTGAAACCCGGGACGAAACCCAGGCCCAGACCTGGGCCCTGCAAATGCGCCGCTTTCTTCCCCAAGCCATGGGAGTGGCCCTGCTCACCAACAATGGACACATCCTCGGCGCCCCGGCGGACGCCCAGCTGGGTCCGCAAAGCCTCACCGACCTGGCCAAACTCAGCCAGGGCGAGCGTGTAAAAATGCCCCCGGTACACCGACTCAGCGCGGCCACCAGTCATTTTGATCTGGTGGCCCCGGTGCTGGACGAAACCGACACCCCGCTGGGCATGGTATTTGTCAATTTCGGTCTTCAGACCCTCAATCCCCTGTTGCAGGGCAACACCAACAACGGCCAGAAACTGGTGCTGCGCGATGGCGAGGGTAATATCATCAGCCAGTTCGACAAACTGGGCAACGCCGACAAGACCCGCCAGCTGGACATACCCCTGGCCAAAAGCGATTGGCGTCTCAGCCTCACCGAGCGCGTGGATCGCGCCCTGCCCAGCTTTCTCAGCCTGACCCTGTTCAACGCCTCCGCCCTGCTGCTCACGGTGGGCATCATCGCCTTCATGGTGCGCTACGCCTTGCGCTCCCTGGGCACCGACTTCCAGCAGATCAAGACCCTGCTCAATCGCATGGCCGAAGGTGAACCGCTGGCGGAGGAATTCGCCACACCCAAGCTGCGAGAGACGGCAGAGATCCTCCCCGCCATCAGCCACATCCAACGCGACATCGACAAAAAACAGCAACTGCTCAAAACCCAGCAACTCTACGATGACGTCACGGGCCTGCCCAACCGCCGGCAATTCAACCTCGAATTCGCCCGCGCCTACGATTTCGCCCGCCGTGGCACCGAGGTCTGCGTGGTACGTCTGCAGGTGGAAGCGCTGGACAAGCTGGATGACAAACAGACCACCCAGGTGCTCAAGCTGCTGGGCAGCACCCTCAAGGAACATGTGCGCAAGGTGGATCACATCGCCCATCTCGACCAGGATCAGTTCGCCCTGCTGATGTTCGGCATGAACGCCGACGGCGCCATCCCCTGCCTGGAACGCCTGCACAAGTCCTTCCTCGGCAAGCAGGCCCAGCTGCCCACCCTGCCGGACGCCCTCATTTGCAGCCTGCACTTCGGCTATACCCTGATCCACCCCCACCGCGACAATTCCGCCGCCGAGGTGCTCAAGCGCACCGAGCAGGCCCTGGCGGAGGCCCGGACCTCCGCCGAACGCTGTATCATCGCCGCATGATCGTCATCCACGACCGCAAGGGACTGTGCACCCTGCTGACCCTGGACGGCCACAGCCTGCGGGGCGCCGATCTGCGCGGCGCCAACCTGGAAAACGCCAACCTGGTGCAATTCGACCTGCAAAACGCCGACCTGCGCGACGCCAAGCTCAGCGGCGCCGATCTGCGCCTGGCCAATCTCGCCGGCGCGGACCTGCGCGGCGCCGACCTGACTGACACCGAGCTGGCCGGGGCCAACCTCGAGGGCGCGAAGACCGATAGGCCATTACTGCCCATGGGCTAGTGGCCTGCCACTACTTTCCTCTTTGCCCCGTTATCTTTCCTCTGCCTTATCCCCGCAACCAGGCCGCCCCACGCACCCCGCTGGAATCCCCGTGTTTGGGTGGCAGCAGACGCGTGCGCACCGGCTCACCCTCCAGCCCCGCGGAAAACACGTACTCCCCCCACAGCACGGGCACGTTTGCGTACAGGCGCCGGATATTGGACAACCCGCCGCCCAGCACGATCACCTGCGGATCCAGCAGATTGATCACCGCGGCCAGGGAGCGGGCCATGCGGCTCTCGTAGCGTTGCAGGCAGGCCTCGGCCGCGGCATCGCCCGCCGCGGCCAGGGCCGCGATGCGCGCGGCATCCCCTGTTTTACCCGTGGTGGACGCATAATCCGCCGCCAGACCCGGGCCGGAAAGGAAGGTCTCGATGCAGCCGCGCTTACCGCAGTAACAGGCCGGCCCAGGCAACTCCTCCGCCCGCGGCCAGGGCAGGGGGTTGTGCCCCCATTCGCCGGCGATGGCATTGGCGCCGGGCAACAGGCGGCCATCCACCACCACCCCGCCGCCCGTGCCCGTGCCCACGATCACCCCGAACACCACCGCCACCCCCGCCGCCGCGCCGTCCGTGGCCTCGGAAAGGGCAAAACAATCGGCGTCGTTGGCCAGGCGCACCTCGCGTTGCAACGCCGCCTGCAAATCCGCCTGCAGGGGCCGCCCATTGAGACACACCGAATTGGCGTTTTTCAGCACCCCCGTGCCCGGGGCAATGGCCCCCGGCGTGGCCACGCCCACGCTGCCCGTTTGCCCCAGCGAGCGCTCCACGGCCAGCACCAGTTCGGCCACCGCGCGCACGGTGGCGGCGTAGTCACCCGCCGGGGTGGCCACCCGCTGGCGCGCCAGGGTCGTGCCGCCCGCGTCCAGCGCGATGACCTCGATCTTGCTGCCGCCCAGGTCCACGCCGATGCGCATCAGTCACCCAACCGTTCGAAGGACTGCAACTTGTGGTTAGCGTCCACGCGCAACAGGAACTCACCCTGCACGCCGTCGTGGGTCACAAAGGGCCGCAGCGACTCCGCCGGAAATTGCAGGTGTTGGCCGTTGGCCAGGCTCACCACCACCGCCCGGGCGGCGCCCTGGTAATAGGCAAGATATTTATCGGCCGAAATGGCCAGACGAAAACGGTATTCAGGCATGAAGACAGTATCGAGTATCGAGGGCCGAGGTTCTAGAGCCTGTTAACACTACTGACACCGTCGCGGCGGTGTCAGTAGTGATATCAAGGATCTCAAGATTGATTCAACAGACATCGGTGAGCATTCGCCACCTTGGGAATACCAGAAGGGGCAGTGAGCGAAGGCAAGCCAATCCCATCATAGTGTACTTATTACCCTGCCAAAGAATGGTGGGAGCGCCTTTCCAGGCGCGACTCGCGCCTGGAAAGGCGCTCCCACACGAGGAGATAACCCCGTTGCAATTATTTTGAGACGATTAATAACAGGCCCTAGGCGGCGCACCCCCTAGACACCCGCCCCTAGAAACTCGACACTATTCCCATGCACATCGATCCCATAACCGGCCTGCTGGACACCGCCACCCAGGCGCCCTCGCCCAACTGCGACGCCCGCCCCGCAGACTGCGCCATCGACCTGCTGGTGATCCACGCCATCAGCCTGCCCGCCGGCGAATTCGGCGGCCGCTGGATCGACGACCTGTTTTGCAACCGCCTCGAGGCCGACGCCCACCCGGATTTTGCCGACATCTGCAGGCTGCGCGTCTCCGCCCACGCACTGATCCGCCGGGATGGCGAAATCGTCCAGTACGTGCCCTTTGGCCAGCGCGCCTGGCATGCCGGTGAATCCCGTTTTCAGGGCCGCACAGCCTGCAACGATTTTTCCATCGGCATCGAACTGGAGGGCTGTGACGATCAGGCCTTCGAAGACATCCAGTACCAACGTCTCGCCCAACTGACCCGCACGTTGATGCAAACCTACCCCGGCATCACCGGCGAGCGCATCACCGGCCACAGCGACATCGCCCCCGGTCGCAAGACCGACCCCGGCCCGCATTTTGACTGGCGGCGACTACGGCAATTACTGAGCAGCGGATAAAGCCCCGATAATTCCGCTATGATGCACCCCAGGCCAACCATAGATAGCGAGTCACCATGTCCCTGCTAGCCATCCTCATCAGCCTCATTTTTGAAAGATTCCTGCCACCCCTGCATCGTCTGCGCAGCCTGGCCTGGATCGGCCCCTACCACCAATGGATGTGCGCACGGCTGGCCGATCATCCCCGATGGCAGGGCGTGCCCTGCCTGCTGGTCATCGTCTTGTTGCCCGTGGGCGGCATCGGCCTTGCCCAATACCTGCTCAACGACCTGCTGCTGTTCTTCGGTTTTGTCTTCAGCATCCTTGTACTCACCTACAGTCTCGGCCCCAAGGACAGACACTATCGGGTACAGCAATACCTGGATGCTGAAGACAACGGCGACACCGACAGCGCACAGCGCCTGCTGGAGGACATCTTCGCCGACCAGGAATGCGCGGCGGAACACAGCACCCCCCCGGAAGAGGCCGCCACCCGCGCCCGCCTGCTCAGCGAATACGTGCTGGTGCAGACCCACGAACAACTGCTCGCCATCCTTTTCTGGTTTGTGGTCCTCGGCCCCATGGGCGCCATGCTCTACCGGCTCACCGTGGAACTGATGCGCGCCGAATGCTGCACCCGCGGCTGCAATGAACCCAGCGAATTCCAGGCCGCCATCCAACGCCTGCATTACCTGCTCGCCTGGATTCCCAGCCGCCTCACCGCACTCAGCTACGCCGTGATGGGCAGCTTTGTGCACGCCATGCACGCCTGGCAAAACACACCGCTGGAAGAAACGGACAGCCACAAGGACACCACACCCCCCAGCCATCGCCTGCTCGTGCGCATCGGCCTCGCCTCGCTGCAATTCGATCACCAGCCACCGCAGGACAATGAAGCCGTACGCGAAACCCTCGGCCTGTGCGGTCGCAGCCTGGTGGCCTGGGTGACGATTCTTGCCCTGATGACCCTGGCGGGGTGGGCGAGCTAGGCAAGGACCATGCCCGCAGGCAAAGAAAAAAACTGGTCGCAACAGGTCACCGAACACAGCAATGCCCTCGACCTCGAGCCGGGCGTGTTCACCCTTGACGATCCGCGACGGATTGCCGCCTCCCTCAAGCGCTCGGCGGAGCGCAGCCGGCGCCGCAAGACCGACCCGTTCCGCAGTGCCATGTCCATGCTGAACTTTTACATCAACCGGGCGGGACGCAAACTGCCGGGCAAACAACGCCAACGGCTGGAGGCGGCCAAGGATGAATTGCGTGATCTGTTTGGCAGGCCGCGCAAGGCGAAAACCCAACAACAAAGGCAAAACGGCCCAAAATGAAACCGTTAATCATTCTCCTTACCCTAATGCTCCCCGGCATGAGCTGGGCAGCCTGTTTTAGTGAGCAAATCAACAAACTGGCGAACTCCGGAAAAGTCTATAAGGCGAAGGTTATTGCCAACAAAAAGCTCGGCGCGCGTAGCTGCGAGTTAACGCTGACCATCTCAGGAACAAGGATCATCGGTGAAGCAACAGGGCGACTATGTCGCACCGAAAAAGATGCCACCATCAAGGTACTGATTCATAACACATGTTGTGAACCCCCTACTTGCAAAGGCAACAAAACAAGCAAAATCTGGTTCACCACCCCAAAAGATCCTACAAGAGCCGGGCTACTGATCCTTGCAGACCATGATAAGGACTTGCTCGAAATACTCAGGCCGGACACCAACAAAACCACAGCGGCAATTAAATCCAAGCCCGCCCAGTCAAGGAAGAAATCACTGGGACAGAGGTCTGAGACAGCAGCCACCATCCCAAAGGCCGGTGTGCCCGGCGGTCTCAAAAGTAAAAGGGATAACACCACCACGGCCACAAGGCGCAGCGCCCCACCTCGCCAAAAACCACCCAGCCAACCCTTGTCAGCCATCACCAGCGCTCCGCCATCACTGGATCGCTACAAGGTGCAACTGGGTGTTGACCCGCGCATGGAAAAACCCGGCCCACCCGGGGAACTCAAAGTCTGGATCGGCGATCCGGCACTCAATGCCAATTTCGACAAAGACATGTCAACCGCCGAAACCACCATCGCCGCGGTGGGACAATCCGCGAAGGTGACACCCTTTGCGCCCGATTTTGAAGTGACGCCCAAGGAAAGCATCTGCATAAAGATCCACCCCTCGGGTTCCGAGGCCCGCTTCGCCCTCACCCCCAAGGCCACGGGCACCTTCAAGGTGGGCGCCGATGTGCTGTTGTATGCCTCCGCGGCCTGCAGCGGCCCGCCGGTACCCAAGTCTGCCGCTTCATTGAAAGTACAGGTGGTGGTCAACACGCCCGCTGTCATCAGGGGCTATCTTCTGCAACTCTGGGAAATACTCTGGAAGGGGGTTCTGGAATTCTGGGGCTGGCTGGTCGGGGCCATTGTCAGCCTGCTCATTTTCAGGATGCGCAAGCGTTTCAAATGGTTTCGCGACGATACCTGACACAGTCACCGGCTGCCCCGCCGCATGAACACCGCACCGGTTTCCACCACCACAAAAGAATATCGCTTTCGGGGAAAAGACAACATGACCGAAATCAACAAGGAAAAAATGACCGCGCAGATGGACCATGAATTCGTGGTCTTTCTGATCGGCATGCGCATCAACAAGCCCTGGAAGGTCCACAAGTGGCTGCCCGTCGTCATGGCCATGCAACGCATGATCACCGAGCTCCGGCAAAAACCCGAGCTGGGCTTCCTGCATCACGAATCATGGCTCGGGCGCACCTCCATCATGGTGCAATACTGGCAATCCTTCGAGCACCTCGAGCAATACGCCGTGAACAAGGATGCCCGGCACGTTCCCGCCTGGCTGGAATTCAACAACAGGATAAGGGCCAACGCTGATGTGGGCATCTGGCACGAGACCTATCTGTCCGGCCAGGGACGCTACGAGTGCGTGTACACCAACATGCCTCCCTTCGGCCTGGGCAAGGCGGGCCGGCTCATTCCCGCCGTCGACCGGTATCACACGGCCCGCGGCAGAATGACCGGCGATGACACGACCGCCCGCTGACCCCCATCAATGACTAGCGGCGACGTCCCGCCCGATGGCCGCGGGCATTTTCGCCGGAACGCTGGCCATCCCGATGCCCGGCCTTGGGCCGCTTTGGCTTGTTGGGTTTTCTGGCATGCGCATTCAGACTGGACGCCGGCAGATCGTGCACCGGCTCAAAACCGTCCACCAGTTTGCGGGTGAGCAGCTTCTTGGTGAGCCGCTCGATATCCGCAAGCTGTTTGAATTCGTCGGCACTCACCAGGGACACGGCATGACCGCTGGCCCCGGCGCGTCCGGTGCGGCCGATGCGATGCACGTAGTCCTCCGCCACGCTGGGCAGGTCGAAGTTCACCACCTGGGGCAGTTGCTCGATGTCCAGCCCACGGGCGGCGATATCCGTGGCCACCAGTACCTTCACCCTGCCCTGTTTGAAATCCGCCAGCGCCCGGGTGCGCGCCCCCTGGCTCTTGTTGCCGTGGATGGCCGCGGCGCGGATGCCGCGCTCGTCCAGGTAACGCGAAAGCCGGTTGGCGCCGTGCTTGGTGCGGCTGAACACCAGCACCTGCTGCCAGTCGCCGTCGCGGATCAGGCGGGTGAGCAGGGCCGGTTTCTGTTTCTTGTCCACCGGGTGAATCCACTGCTCCACCGTGGGCGCGGCGGCATTGCGCGGGGTGACGGAGATCTCCAGCGGATCCTGCACCAGCCCCTTGGCCAGCTTGCGGATCTCCGCGGAGAAGGTGGCGGAGAACAGCAGGTTCTGGCGTTGCTTGGGCAGGGCGGCGATGATCCGGCGGATATCGTGGATGAAGCCCATGTCCAGCATGCGGTCCGCCTCGTCGAGGATCAGCACCTCCAGACGGTCAAACTTCACCGCATTCTGCTGGTACAGATCCAGCAGGCGGCCCGGCGTGGCCACCAGGATGTCCACCCCCTTGCGCAGCTTCATCATCTGCGGATTGATCTTTACCCCGCCGAACACCACCGCGGAACGCAGTGGCAGGTTGCGGCCGTAGTCGCGCACGCTCTCCCCCACCTGGGCGGCCAGCTCGCGGGTGGGGGTGAGCACCAGGGCGCGGGCCTGGTTGGCGCGGACCGGCTCGCCCTGGGAGAGCAATTCCAGCAGCGGCAGGGTAAAGCCGGCGGTCTTGCCGGTGCCGGTCTGCGCCGCGGCCATGACGTCGCGCCCCTGCAGAATGGCGGGGATGG
>Ga0256832_1000422_pt1 | contig 26731 bp, 21 predicted proteins | sample 134614metaG_FD_190534 | JGI IMG/M metagenome (GOLD analysis project Ga0256832, IMG submission 190534) | Hydrothermal vent microbial communities from Lau Basin, Pacific Ocean - 134-614 | ecosystem: Environmental > Aquatic > Marine > Hydrothermal vents | place: Pacific Ocean: Lau Basin | collected... | reverse complement strand
ACGATGAAATACTTGTCTTCCGGATAGACCTGGGCAAAACCGTCGGCGGCTTCTATCTGGGCAATGATTTCTGATTCATGCTTTTTGATGGTGCCTTTGGGGAGTACCCGGGTGTTCAATTCCTTTCTTACCTGGCTGACAATATCGTTTACCTTGTGCTGAAGTTGTTCTTCATCGAGGTCTGTCTTGACAGTATTCAGCAGAGCTTTGGAGATAACTTCTGCGAGTAACAGGTACTCCTGGGTGCTTTCTCCCCTGAGTTCACGAATGTCTTCGATGTTGTCGCCGATATCCAGCAACCTGGCGATGTATTTGGCTACCGCCAAGTTGTCTCCCGTGACCATCTTGGTGACCACGCCTTTGCTTCTGGCCTCGGCGATGGTGGCCTTGGAGTCCTCCCTCGGCGGATCGAACAAGGGGATCAGGCCGACAAAGGTGAAGCTGTCTGTATCGGTGTTTTTGAAAGCGACGCCAAGGGTACGGAATCCGCTTTGAGCAAAAGTATTGACCTTGTCGAACGCCGCCTGCTTGTCGAAATTGTTGTTGTGGCACAAATCGATGATGACCTGGGGAGCGCCTTTGGTGACGATGAGGGTGGAGCCATTGCTGCTGGTCAGCTTGGCTTCTGTGCGCTTTGAAACCGGATCGAAAGGAACGAATTTATTCACCGTGTAACTGTTCAGCCTGTCCTGCAAGCCTCTTTGCTTCAGGATTTCAAAGATGGGTTGCTCTATGGGGTCCTGGTTCTCCATCCGGCTGGCCAGGGCCGCAAACAGGAACAGATCATCCTCGTTGAACTTGCCGGCAACATAGGCAGGCGCAACCGACATACGATTCTGGGTCAGGGTGCCGGTTTTGTCTGAGCAGAGTATATCCATGCCAGCCAGCTCTTCTATGGCATCCAGGCGGCTGACGATAGCCTGTTTCCTGGCAAGAGCGGTGGCGCCAATGGCCATGGTGACTGTAAGAACGGCGGGCATGGCCACCGGAATGGCTGAGATGGTCAGCACCAGGGAAAAGATCAACAGTTCGGTAACAGGCTCGCCGCGCTTGATGCCCAGGTAGATGATGACCGCAATCATTACCAGGGTAAGGAGAATTAAAAAATTGCCAACTTTGATGACCATGCGTTTGAAGTGGCTGCGCCCTTCCATCTGTGCTTTGGCAACCAGCCCGACTGTCTTGCCAAAATAGGTGTTCAGCCCTGTGCCGCTGACCACCGCTATCATCTCACCCTGTTTGATCACCGTATTCGCATAAGCTTCTTCACCGGGCTTTTTGTTGACCGGGAGTGACTCTCCTGTAAGGGCGGATTGGTCGATCTGCAGGAAGTCTCCGCCACTCAATAGTTTGAGATCAGCGGGAACGATATCTCCAATCTTGATTTTTATGATATCGCCTGGCACCAGCTCCGCGGCAGGCAGTTGTTGCCACCGCCCGTCACGTTTTACTGTGGACTGTAACGCCAGCTTCTGTTTCAGTACCTCGATGGCATTGAGAGCCTTCGACTCCTGATAGAAATCCACAAAAGCATTCACCAGCAACATTACCATGATGATGGTGAAATCTTCCCAGCGCTGTACGGATGCTGAAAGCACAGCAGCTGTTTCGATCATCCAGGGAATAGGACCCCAAAAACGCTTGGCCAGCCTGGCCAGCCAGCTTTCTTCCTTGGTTTCCAGTACATTCAGACCAAACTGCTGCTGGCGTTTTTGGGCCTCCTCGCTGCTGAGGCCCCTTTGCGGATCAGTCTGCAAAAGTGAGGGATCGATATCTGTCATGCCGGTTTTTCCTATGCTCTCTACTGCCCGTATTTCGGGTTGAATATAAAGAAATTCAAGTCATTCTGAGGACTGTGCAGCGATCTGCTTCTCTACTTCCAGTACATGACGGGTGGTGCTGAGCAGGGTATCAGGATTGAGGCTCATGGAATCTATGCCGATTCTGACCAGGTATTCAGCCATCTCCGGGTAATCTGAGGGCGCCTGTCCACAAAGCCCGGAATGCCGTCCGTTCCGCCGGGCACCTTCAACAGCCATGCGTATCATGGTTTTCACACCCTCATCCCGTTCGTCAAAGTCGAAGGATACGATTTCCGAATCCCGATCCACGCCCAGAGTGAGCTGGGTGAGGTCGTTGGAACCAATTGAAAAACCATCGAACAGTTCTGAGAACTTGTCGATGAGGATGACATTGTTGGGAATCTCGCACATTACATAGATTTCCAGATCATCCTTGCCCCGTTCCAGTCCCTGTTCCGCCATGGCTGACAATACTCTCTTTCCTTCTTTCAGGGTACGGCAGAATGGAATCATGAGCTTGACGTTCTTCAGCCCCATCACTTCCCGAACCCGTTTCATGGCGGCGCATTCCAGGGCAAAGCCTTCCTGATAGGCCGGATGGGTATAGCGTGCCGCACCCCGGAAGCCGATCATGGGGTTGGCTTCCATAGGTTCAAAATAGCGTCCCCCCAGCAGGGAGGCGTACTCGTTGGTCTTGAAATCAGACATACGTACGATTACCGGCTTGGGATAGAAAGCCGCAGCGATGGTTCCCACTCCTTCAGACAGGCGCTGGATGAAGTAGTCGCCGCCATTGTCATGATGCTGGATTAGCGTTTCCAGCCGGATACGCTCCTCTTCATCACCCACTTTGTCCGGGTGCAACAGGGCCATGGGATGGGCCTTGATGTATTCATTGATGATGAACTCCAGCCTGGCCAGGCCCACGCCATCATTGGGCAGAGCGCGGGTTGTAAAGGCTAGATCAGGATTACCCAGGTTGAGCATGATTTTGGTTCTGGGACGGGAAAGTCCGGAAAGATCGGTACGCTCAATGCTGAAAGGAATGTCTCCCTTGTACACTCGGCCCTCATCGCCTCCTGCGCAGGAGACGGTCACCATTTCGCCGTTGGGAATTTTTTGAGTGGCGTTGTCGCAGCCCACCACTGCCGGTATGCCGAGTTCCCGGGAGATAATGGCGGCATGGCAGGTACGTCCGCCACGATTGGTGACGATAGCTGCAGCGATCTTCATTACGGGTTCCCAATCGGGTGTGGTGGTATCTGCAACCAGCACTTCACCCGCCTGAAATTCGTGCAGATGAGCGACATCAGGAATATATCGTGCATATCCCTTGCCGATTTTGGTACCCACCGCGTAACCGCGGGTGAGTATCTCGCCGTCGCCATCGAGGTGATACTGTTCCAGAAGGGTGCCTGTTTGCTGTGATGCAACTGTTTCAGGCCTGGCCTGTACGATATACAGCTTTCCATCCAGGCCATCTTTTGCCCATTCCATATCCATGGGCTTGGTGTGCCCGGCCTCCTGGCTGTAGTGTTGTTCGATGGTCAGGGCGTATTCAGCCAGTTTCAGCACTTCAGTATCAGTGATGCAATAGCGGCCTCGCTCAGCATCGGGCACTCGTTCGTTACGGGTGGTGGATTTGGTCTGGCCCTGGGCATATACCATTCTGATCCGCTTGCTGCCCAGATGACGGCGTACCACTGCACGGTAGCCCTGATTGAAAGTGGGTTTGTGCACATAGAACTCATCAGGCTCCACGTTGCCCTGAACCACGTTCTCCCCCAGTCCATAGGCTCCGGTAATGAATATCACGTCCTCAAAGCCGGTTTCAGTGTCAAGGGAAAACATGACACCGCTGGCGGCGAGATCGGAACGTACCATTTTCATTACACCAATGGATAACGCCACCTTGAAATGATCGAAACCCTGGTCAACACGGTAATGTATGGCCCGGTCTGTGAACAGGCTGGCAAAGCAGCGGCGGCAGGCGTCTAGAAGAGAGGCTTCGCCGCTGATATTCAAATAGGTATCCTGTTGCCCGGCAAATGAAGCCGTGGGCAGGTCTTCCGCTGTGGCAGAAGAACGGACAGCCACCGTCAGGTTGCCGCCATACTCGGCAGTCAGCCGGGCATAGGCCTGCAATATTTCCGCTTCCAGATCTTCAGGCAGCCCGGCACCATAAATGATTTCCCGGGCGCGTGCGCCGCGTTTTGCCAGGTCATCCACGTCTTCAGGATCGAGCTCATCCAGAACCTGATGCAAGTCATCCCAGGCGTTCGCCTGGTCCAGCATATAGCGGTAGGCCTCCGCTGTGATGGCAAAACCGTTGGGAATGAGAATGCCCTTGGGTGTGAGTTGCTGGTACATCTCGCCCAGGGAGGCATTTTTACCGCCTACCAGGGGAACATCATCGATGCCCAGCTCGTCGAACCATCGGATCAGATTGTGTTTGTCAGACATCGTCGTTTTCCATAGAGGGTTCATACTTACCTTGCCGCGCCAGGCTGTTGAGACGTGCGCGCTTGAGCAATGCCTGCTGAGCCTTTTGCCGGTTTTCCGGCTTCCCGGACCAAGCGTGCAAGGCAGGTTGCTGCAAAGCTCTGCCGTAGGAGATGCTCAACTGCCAGGGAGCGTTCCCCCTGAGTTGGTTGATGGCGTTGAGATTGGCCGTGGCTTCCTCAGGACCCTGTCCGCCAGAGAGGAAGTTGATGCTAGGGACGGCAGCCGGTACCGTACGTTTCAGCGTGCGCAAAGTGGCTTCCGCGACTTCCTGGGGGTCGGCGGTACGGCAGTCTTTGCCAGGCAATACCATGTTCGGTTTCAGGATCATGTGTTCAAGGCTGACGCCATGCAGGTGCAGGGCATGAAACACAGCATGCAACACATGTTCAGTTACGCTGGCGCAGCGATCGATATCATGATCGCCGTCCATGAGCACCTCAGGCTCAACGATGGGCACTACGCCTTTTTCCTGGCATGCGGCGGCATACCGCGCCAGCATTTCGGCATTGGCATGCCGCCCCATATGTGTGGGGTTGTGGTGGGAGATTGGATAGACTTCACGCCACTTGGCAAAACGCGCGCCCTGCTGCTTGTACTGCTCCAGGCGATCTCCAAGACCATCCAGCCCATAGGTGATCAGGTCTCCCGGAGCGCCGGGCAGAGGGCCTTTCCCCTTGTCCACCTTTACACCGGGGACGATTTTCTGAGACCAGGCGACTTCAGGCAGGGGGATATCCCTGTCATCCCGCTGTGCCAAGGTTTCTTCGAAAAGAATGACGCCGGAAATATATTTGCCCAGATCCGGCGTGTCCAGCAGCAGCGCACGGTACGCACGACGGTTTTCTTCGCTGGGCTCTACATTGATAGCTGCAAAACGTTTGCTGATGGTTGGCAGACTTTCATCAGCTGCCAGTATGCCGCGGTGATCGTCCACCATGTCAGAGATGGTTTGTTGCAGTTCGCTGCTCGTGCTCATGATGTACTCCTGAATGTCATTTGTAGTGGATGTGCTCTTGGTTCAAGGTTGCTGTGATGTTTGTCTGGGAATGTCTGATTGATCAGCGCTTTCTTCACAGTTCAAAACTGTCTCCCAGCCTGGGCATGACGACCTTCGTGTCGGTGAGCAGTTTGGAGAACGCCTGCATGCTTGTTTCCTCACCATGCACCAGGTAGGTGGTAGCGGGATTACCGGTTTCTTTGTGCCAGGCCAGCAGTTCGGCTTGGTCGGCGTGGGCGGAGAAGCCGCCAATGGTGTAGATGTCGGCGTTGACCGGGAATTCTTCGCCAAATATCCTGACTTTTTCAGCACCGTCGATGATGCGCCGCGCCAGCGTGCCTCTGGCCGCATAGCCGACAAAAACAATGCTGTTCTTTTTGTCCCAGATATTGTGTTTCAGATGATGACGGACCCGCCCCCCGGTACACATGCCAGAGCCTGCCATGATGATGGCGCCGCCGTCGATGTTGTTGATGGCCATGGACTCTGCCGTTTCCCGGGTGAAATGCAGCCCCGGGAGATTGAAGGGGTCATTGCCGTCTCTGCTGATTTTCAGTGTTTCCGTGTCATAACACTCGGGATGGCGTCTGAAAATCTCCGTAGCGGATATGGCCATGGGCGAATCAAGGAAGACATTGATGTAGTGGTGGATCTTTCCGTTCTCAAGGCCTTCCCGCAGGTAGTAGAGTATTTCCTGGGCGCGTTCCAGGGCGAAAGTGGGGATGATCACCTTACCACCACGGCTGACAGTGGTATTGACAGCGTCGTACAGTTCCTCGATGGAGGGTTCCAGTTGCTTGTGCAGCCGGTCACCATAGGTGGTTTCCATAACCACAGTATCGACATCCGGGGGTGTTTCCGGTGCGCGCAGGATGGCTCGGTTGCCGCTGTTTCCCAGGTCACCGGAGAATAGAATACGATGACTTTTCCCATCTTCCTTCAGTTCCAACAGTATGCTGGCGGAACCGAGGATATGTCCGGCATCCAGGAAAGTGGCGCGGATACCTGGCGCCACCTCCAGGGGATGATCATAGGATGCCTGGCGTCCAACGTAGTCGAGACTGTTGAGGGCATCCAGTGTCGTATAAAGGGGTTCTATCTCAGTATGAGATTTCCCTGAATGCCGTTTAGCCTTGCGAGCCTGATAACGCGCTTCCTCCTCCTGAAGCCCTGCCGCATCGAGCATGACCAGCCGAGCCAACTCCAGAGAAGCGGATGTTGTGATGATTTCCCCTTTGAATCCGCGTTTGACGAGCAGAGGAATGCGCCCACAGTGATCCAGATGCGCGTGAGTCAGAAGCAGATAGTCGATGGATTCAGGATCGAAGCCAAAAGGTTCTGCATTTTCCTCTGCAAGTTCCCGGCCTCCCTGGTACATGCCGCAGTCAATGAGGATGCGTTTACCGGCACAATCGATTTGATGGCAGGAGCCTGTAACACCCTGATCCGCCCCATGAAAAGAGATTTTCATCGTTGTTGTCCTCTGGTTGGCCAATCCGGAATTGCAGTTTGTGTCCCCATGAGGGTCAATAGTGCCTTTCCTTTCCCGGAGGCGGGGAGAAACAGAAAACACTTCCATTTATCCACGCCTGGAGTCAATGTCACGCTCAAAGTATAGGTTATCCAGATAAAAGATCATGTCACCTGAATGACAGGCAGAACTTCAGCAAGAAGTAAGATATCGGCATAGCCAAAAAAGATTTGTCTGCTGACGGGAGAGTGACCATGATTGAGTTTGTACCGGTTTCTGAAAAAAACATATTTGCTGTCCGCGCATCAGGAAAGCTTACCGATGCCGACTATCAGCAGTTTCTGCCGCGTTTGCAGAAGCTGATAGAGGATTGTGGCCCAATCTCACTGATGATTGAGTTGGTGGACTTTCAGGGCTGGGAGCCAAAGGCCGCATGGGACGACTTCCGGTTTGGCATGGAACATGATAAGGACTTTGTACGCATAGCCATTGTCGGGCAGAAAGCCTGGCAGAAATGGATGTCAGCCATTGGAGATGCCTTTACCCTCACCAAGATACGCTTTTTCTACCAGAACCGTATTCAGGACGCCTGGGACTGGCTAAGAAAAGGAGATGAAGACCAGCTGTCAGCAATAACGAGTACGGAAGAACTGCTGAAAGAAGCCCCGGATGCATACCGAAACATCCTGGTGGCACTGGATTTCACGCCCCATTCCCAAAAGGTATTGGCAAGAGCTTTGGAGTTGGTTCATCACTATAAAGCAAAGCTGTCGTTGATTCATGCTGTGGAGAATACTTTCTACCCGGATCTGGGAAATGATCTGGCCATGTATGATCCGGCGGAGTTTGTGGAACTCGATCAGAAAAGGCATGATCGCGCCGTAATGCTCCTGGACAAGCTGGCCAGGGAGCTCGATTATCCGGATGTACAGCATGAGGTGATCTGGGGTGGACCGAACAGTGCCATACTGTCTTATGCAGAGGCGCAGAAGGCGGATTTGATCGTGGTGGGTTCCCACGGAAAACACGGCATTGCCAGGTTGCTGGGATCGACGGCTGCTGCCGTTGTGCACAATGCCCGCTGTGATGTGATGGTCGTGCGCCTGCCGGATCAATAGAGCTCACAGCCCGATATTCAGCTTTTTACCCTGCATTGGCCTTACCCTGAATCCATCGGAGCTTCTTGAGTGGATCTTTCAGCTATGCCGGATGTGATGGGTGGAAGTTGTCAGGTAATGACCACCCAGGGTGATCAACAGAACCGCAAAAAGCACCCTCAACCCGTGTTCGGGCAGCCACAGCGCTGTCCTGCTTCCAGCCCAGGCGCCAGCCATTCCCCCCAGGGCCAGTCCGGGGATCCAGCGCATTTGGATGTTTCCCAGTTTCCAGTTTTCCCAGGTGCCCGTCCCAACAGCCGGCAGTCTGGCAGCAAGGGAGCATCCCTGGGCGAGTTGTTGTGGCATGCCCATGCCCAGCACGAAGAGAGGCGCAAGAACCGGGCCACCACTGATTCCGATCACGCCAGCAACCAGTCCTTCAAACAGGCCGACCATCAGTAGAAAGGGGATCTCCCACTGGCCATTGATATGTAGGGAAATGCCCGCTTCGTCTCTGAACATGACGAGCAGGCCGCCCAGGATGACTGCCAGGCCAAAGCCTCTTTTCAGTCGTGTGGCTGGCCAGTTTTCAGACCATTTTGCAGCCAGTGGGGCCACTACCAGCGAAGGGATGGCAACCCAGACTGCCACTGGCAGATCCAGCATATTGCTCTTGCCGTACATGAATGCGCCCATGCTGGCAGTAAACAGGCTTACGGCCATGGCAGTGCCTCGTGCAGCAACAGGTGTCATCTTCATCCAGCCCATGAGCATGGGGATGACCAGGGTGCCACCACCCAGGCTGACCAGTCCTCCGCCGATGCCGGCGATGATGCCAATCACCAAAGACTTGGCGTACAGGTGATGAACAGCTTGGTGGGAGGTTTCAGACATGGAACCGAATTATCGTGGTATGGGAATGAAAATGTAACTGCTAGCGCTTTCAAAGCCTGTCATTCATGTGACAGGCAATATCAACAGTTTTAGGCATACTTGAAAAAGTATGAAGAGCAACCATTTTCATAACAGTAAAACTATTCTAGAGGAGAACAGACATGCAAGAACCCATAAATGCTTTGGACGGAGGTGCCGGAGCCGTAGCCGAGCAACTGAACAAGCGCTTTGGCCGCTATTCCATCATTGTAGGATTTTTATTGATAATACTTGGCAGTGTAGGCATGGTACTTCCGGGGCTGATGTCCCTGGAAACCAGCATTTTCATCGCCAGCCTGTTTCTGGTGGGCGGCATATTCTGGCTGTCCCATTCGTTCAAGTACAGCCTCAGGAATTGGGGTGACTGGCTGAAGCCGGTTTTGCTTCTGGTTACTGGTGGATTCATGTTGTTCTACCCACTTAGTGGCATTGCCGCCGTAGGCCTGCTGTTGGCGGTGTACCTGTTGTTGGATGCCTTTGGCAGTTTCTCCCTGGCTTCATCTTTGCGCCCAGCACGAGGTTGGGGCTGGATGATGTTCAATGGGATTTTGTCCCTGTTGCTGGCGATGCTGTTTCTGATCGGTTGGCCTGCTACGTCTATGTTTCTTGTTGGTCTGTATGTGGCTATCAGCCTGTTCTTTGATGGTGTCGTGCTTGTCTATATCGGGTGGGCTCAACGACATGCTGCGTCCTGAGTAAGCCACACAAGAAAGGTGGAGCCCCATCTGGAGGTGTAGGATCGGCCTCTGCCTTTCTTTTTCATCAACACTTCTTTGATTGCAGTGAGGTGCAAGACTATGGAGAAGATGCATAGAAAAATGGAAGAAATAAAGACGCTGACCGAACAGCTTCGAAAGGACTATCCTATGGAAACCGATGCGTTTCTGGGTTTCTTGCAAAAGGCTGAATCCGGAAAGGCGTTGGGCATAAAGGAGAAAGAGCTGATCAATGTGGCTCTGGCGGTAGCTGCGCAGTGTGAATGGTGTATAGCCTTCCATGTCGAGCAGGTGGTGCGAGCCGGAGCGACCCGGGACGAGATCGTGGAAGCGGGTTTCATGGCTGTGATCATGCACGGTGGACCGGCTTACATGTATATGACTCCCTTGCTTGATGCCATCGATGAGTTTCTGCCACAGTAGCTCCGTGAGCAACAGTATTGCAGAGGGTAGGGCGGAATAGCCCAGTGTCCGCAGGTTGACACCGCGTGTATATTACGGGCTAGCCTGAACTGTTTTCCTGCAAAGCAGCGCGGGCTGCTGCCGCAAAAGATTCTGTAAGGGTCGGGTGGGGATGGATGGCGCTGGCCAGTTCTTCCAGTGTCGTGCCTTGTGCAATAGCCAGGGCGGCTTCGCCCATGAGGTCTCCCGCCCCCTCCACCAGTGCATGGAGGCCAATGATCCGGTGCTTGTCTCTCGTGTATAGAATCTTGAGTTGTCCCCTGGCCTGGTTGGCGATCTGGGCGCGGGCGTCTTGCTTGAAATGGTAACGGGCAACCGCATAGTCGATGTCGCGGGATTGTGCCTGTGTTTCTGTGAGACCGGCCATGCCCAGTTCAGGCTCGCTGAAGATAACTGCGGTATTGTTCTCGGTAACAGGAAAGGGACTGGGCTGGTTCAACAGGTTTTTTGCCAACGCCAGAGCCTGGGCTGTGGCCCAGTGGGCAAACATGGGTTGTCCAATGACATCACCCAGGGCGAAGATATTGCTTTCGTTGGTCTGCAGGTGGCTGTTCACCTGGATGCCGTGAGGGGTTTGTTTGACAGCAGTGTTTTCCAGGCCCAGTCCTTCTGTGTTGGGTTGCCTGCCGGTGACCAGTAGAACGGTGTCCGTATAACGATGTGCAGAGGGATTGCCATTGGACAGGTATTCGACAAATACACCGCTGCCGGTTCGGGAAATGCATTTGATATGGCAGTTTGTAATGACTTCGATGCCATCATCTGACATTTTCTGCTGCAGGTATTCTGCCAAATCCTGGTCCACAGGAGACAGGATACGGGGACCGGCCTCGTACAGGGTCACTTCACTGCCAAATGTGTTGAATATCTGACTGAGTTCCACCCCGATAGGGCCAGCGCCGATGATGGCGAGTCTCTTGGGGATATGATTGATGTCCAGGATTTGTCCACTGTCCAGCACATGAGGATTGTCCACACCGCGGATGGGAGGGCGAACAGGCTGCGAGCCTGTTGCGATAACAGCCTCACGGAACTCGATGTCCACAGGACCATCTGAAACCGGGGTTATACGTGCATGTGTACTGTTTAGAAACATAGCGCTTCCCAAGACGACATCCAGAGAAGGATTCTGCCGTATCCGCTGCATGGCGCCGATGCTGCGCAAGTGCAGGATGGACTGTTTCCGTTCCTGAATGGCACTCCAGTCGATATGTACATCTCTACTGGGCAGGCACAAACCAAAGTCGTCGGATTCCCGGAGTTCTCTGAGGCGGCGGGCCGACTCTCTGAATATCTTTGACGGGATACAGCCTTCAAACAGGCAGGTGCCGCCAAGGCCGGCACCTTTCTCAACCAGCAATACCTGCTTGCCTGCCTGTGCAAGGGCTGATGCTACCGGGGTACCACCAGGACCACCGCCAATTACCAGGTAATCATATTTGTCCAATATCATGACCAGTCTCCGGGGTTGTTGAGTAAGGCTGTCAGCGTCTCGAGAAAGCGGGCGGCATCTGCGCCATAAACCACCCGATGATCGCAGCTGAGGGTGCCGCTGGCTGCGCCATCCTTTTGGGCGCCCACTGACAGTATGGCAGCGGCTCCCAGGGGTACGATGGCTTCAAAACTCTTGACCACTTTGAACATGCCGAGGTTGGATAGATAGATGGTGGCCCCTTCATAGTCTTGGGGTGCCAGGCGTTGCCGCTTGAGTTTGTTCTTGAGAATGCGCCAGTCCTCGGCAAGTTCCGGGACGGGACGTTCTGCGGCGTTGTGCAATACAGGTGTCAACAAGCCTCCAGGAACATCGGCGGCAATACCCACATTCACCTGTTGGCGCAATGCCAGCCCATTGGGCGTGTAGACGGCGTTGAATAGAGGGTGCTTGGTTACTGTCAGTGCCAGGGCTTTGGCGAGAAGCAGTGTCAATGACATCCCCCGCTTTTTTGCTGCCTGGCGCAGAAGATCCATACGTAAATCACTGCTGATCCGGAAAGTAGGGGTATTTACGGTGGCCGACATGTTGTCCGCAACAGCGCGGCGCATGCTGGAAAGCATTTTGAATCGCCAACCGGGACCTGCATCAAGATTCGGCTGTGGTCCTTGCATGGCGGCAGCAACTACCTGGGGGGCTTGTATGATGCCCTGTGGGCCGGGTGGCACGGTTGCCAGGTTCACGCCCAGTTCATGGGCCAATCCTCTTGCATAAGGGGAAGCCTTGATGTCCCTGGTGTTATGCCTGGCATGTTCATGGGGTGGGGCGGCAGATGGATGAGTTGCCGGCTGGGTGCTGTTTTGGCTGGTTGATGTTGTTGCTGGAATGGAGGGTTGCTGTTCTGTCTCATTCCCGGCATGCTCCGGCGCATCACTGATGTATCCGATGACAGTGCCCGTGGGTATGTCAGTGCCAGGACTTGCCAGAGGGCCCGTCAGATATCCGTCTGAGAAAGCTTCAACATCCATAATGGCTTTGTCAGATTCGGCTTCGGCCAGGATGTCTCCTTTCTTCACTCTGTCACCAGGCTGTTTCAGCCATTTGATCAGGTGACCGCTCTCCATGGTATCGGATAACACTGGCATGGTAATGGGCTCTTTCTTCATGAGATTTCTCCCGGCAGGAGCATTTGCCTTGCAGCGTCCGCGATGGATGCAGTGGTGGGAATGCTCGCAGTTTCCAGAGTGCCGTTGTAAGGGGTTGGCATATCCAGGCCGGCAAGCCGCTGGGCAGGTGCATCGAGGAAATGGAAACAGCGCTCAGTCAGGGTGGCAACAATCTCGGCGCCTGCTCCGGCAAAGCCGCAGTCCTCTTCCACCACCAGCAGATGGTGTGTTTTTTCAACAGAAGCGGCACAGCTGTCCCAGTCGATAGGGCGCAGGCTGCGAAGATCGATGACCTCGATATCCATGCCTTCGGCGGAGAGTCGTTCAGCGGCTTTCAGGGACAGCTTGGCCATGTGCGAGTAACTGATGATGGTTAGATCATTGCCCGGTCGGCGCACGGTGGCTCGATGCATGGGGGGTGGCGGTAGCTTGGTGTCCAGCGTCCCTTTACTGAAATACAGCAGTTCATGCTCAAGAAACACGATTGGCTCGTCGCTGCGTATTGCCTGGCGCAATTGCCACCAGGCATCTTGTGGCGTGGCAGGTACAGCAATACGCAGGCCTGGCACATTCATCAGAGTATGTTCCAGGCGCTGCGAGTGCTGGGCAGCAAGCTGCTTGGCAACGCCTCCGGGCATGCGTACCACCAGTGGCATGGGAAACTGTCCACCTGACATGAAAGGAATCTTTGCCGCCATGTTGATGATGGCATCCAGGGCAAGAAGAGCAAAGTTGACAGTCATGATCTCAACAACTGGACGCATGCCCACCATGGCGGCGCCGACCGCCAGGCCGGTGAAACTGCCTTCAGAGATCGGGGTGTCACGAACGCGCCATTCGCCGTAGCGTGCGTACAAGTCCTGAGTCACCCGGTAACTGCCGCCATAGAGGCCCACATCTTCTCCCAGGGTGAAAACGCTGTCATCATCGGACATTTCAGCATCCATAGCCAGGTTGAGCGCTTTCCATACGGGGGTTTCTTCGCTCATCAGATCACTACCTCCTGACCACGATTGCAATTCAGGGCCTGCCAAGCATCCTGCATGTCCGGCTCGGGGCTGTTGAGGGCAAAATTTACGGCGCTGTCTACAAGCCTGGCGATTTCGTCTTTCATGTGCGCAACATCTTCCATTTCCAGATAACCTTCCCGGCGCATGTGGCCGGTCAGATGGGCGATGTTGTCTCTGCCCAGGGCGTCGAGCTGGCTTTCGGTGGGGTAGTTTGGAATGCTCTCTTCGAGAACCACGGTAACGGGGTCCTCATCCTTGAAAGCCTGTACTTCAACATTGGGCCGGTAACTTCCCGGGTCGGACATGGAATGGCCGCGGAATCGATAGGTCTCCACTTCCAGAAACTGTGGGCCGGTTCCTTCCCGGATTCTTTGCAGGGCTGACAGAGTGGCCTGATGCACGGCCAGCACGTCCATGCCGTTCACCTTTTCACTGGGAATACGATAGCCGCAAGCGCGTTTGTATACTTCGGTTACCGCGGAATGACGATGGATCTCTGTACCGATCTGGTAGCGGTTGTTTTCACATACGAACAATACCGGCAGTTTCCATAAGGCCGCCATATTGAGTGATTCATGAAAAGTGCCCTGATTAACCGCGCCATCACCGAAGAAACAGATGACGGCTTCTGGCAGTTCCTGCATGGCTATGCTGTAGCCAATGCCAATGGCTACGGGGTAGGTCTCCCCGACGATGCCATAGCCTCCCATGAAGCGCCGTTCGTGGTCGAACAAGTGCATGGAACCGCCCATGCCGCCACTGCATCCGTCACGCCTGCCAAACAATTCAGCCATGACTTTCTCTGCCGGCACACCACGCACCAGGGCATGGACATGCTCCCGGTAGGTACTGACAATATAGTCATTGGGTTCTGCCCCATGAAGTACGCCTACAGCAACGGCTTCTTCCCCGGGATAGAGGTGCAGGAAACCGGCGATATTGCCTTTTGTATATTCCTGCGCGGCCCGTTCCTCAAAGGCGCGCGCCAGCAGCATGTCATGCAACATGGATAGCAAGGTATCGCGTTTCATGGTCAAGCCTGTGAAGCTATGTTGGGTCTTTACTATCTTACTGGCTGTTTTTCGTCACGCTGTCATTTGTATGACAGCTGCGGTCAGCCAATTCTGTGGGGGTAAGATTTGTCGTAGGGTAGTCATGAACTGTTTGAGATGCCCTGCGGCAGGTTTATTCGAAAACAGCGGGTTTTGTCTGTATATTGGGCTGGCTTCTTCAGGTTGATTTTGTTGGCAAGGGACCTCATTTTCATTGTGGGCAGGTTGGGATATTTCGATGCAAGATCATGCATTTACGCTACTGGTGGAATCTTTCGCCCTGGGTTACTGGGGCGCACTGGGTATTGTGGCGCTGCTGATGCTGGAATCCCTTCCCGTCGTCGGTTTGTTCATGCCTGGGGTTTTTCTCATGGTGGGGCTGGGGTCCCTGAGCGGCACCAGTTATCTCTCTTTTCCAGATTGCGTGCTGTATTCCGTCATAGGTGCCCTGCTGGGCGACAGTATTGGCTATTGGCTGGGTTACCTGGGGATAGAACGAAGCTTTCTGCACCCCAACAGCAAGAGAAGCCAAAGCAGTCATGCCATGGCGGAACAGTTGCTGAAACGCCATGGCCGCCTGGCTGTCTTCCTGGGCCGTTTTGTGTGGTTCTTTCATCCGGCGGTTCCCTTTCTGGCGGGCGCTACGGGGATTCGGCCTGGCTGGTTCTACCTTGCGGATCTGCCTGCGGTGATTTTGTGGGTGATTCTGTATGCGGGAATCGGACATTGGGCGACAGGGATGGCCCGTGATCGAACCCTTGAGTTTATGGTAGGCGTGGGCATTTGCCTGGTGCTGGCAGGCCTGTTGCTACTGCTGCGATACTACCGCAGCAGGTATAAGCCCGCCGGACAGCGCTGAATGGGGCTGTAGGCAGCAGCATCAGTGCGCCCACAGAATATGCCATTCTTCCAGAGGGACGCTGGCTTCCGGATGATGGGGGATCACGCGTACAGTGTAGTGGCTTATGGGGCGTTGTGCGGGAATAACACCCAGATAGGCGTAGCCGTTCACTGCTCCGGCCAACGCTTTCACCCGTTTCATCGGGTAACGTTCAGGGGCTTGACTACCTTTCGGGTCTGCATAGATTTCCACGAGCACCTGGTCAGCTGGAATGTCATCGAGATAGATCTGGACATCGAACACATGTTGATTCTCCATGCTTCGGCTTTCCATTTGGCCAAAGTGAATCCCCGCCCAATGTCTTTGTATGAATCGCCGCCAATCGTTGATTTCTAAAGCAAGCCGGGCCCCCCGGGTATGGCGTTTGCGCCAGGCAGCTGCCATGGGCAGATAGTGGCTTTCCGTATACTGGCGCAGCATGCGGTTGCTGGAAAAACGGGGCGTGAGCTTTGCCATGCTCATGCGCATCTTTGCCACCCATTCCCGGGGAATGCCGGCATGATCGCGTTGGTAGTACAACGTCAGTATTTCGTTTTCCAGAAGGTCATACAAAGCCTGGGCTTCAGTAGCGTCCCAGGCCGGGTCGTCACCGTGCTCCTGCCCGTCGCCAATAGCCCATCCCACCTCCGGTGACCAGGCTTCAGCCCACCAGCCGTCGAGTTCGGACAGATTGAGTCCACCGTTCACCAGCACTTTCATGCCGCTGGTGCCACAGGCTTCCCAGGGGCGGCGGGGAGTGTTGATCCAAAGATCTATGCCTTGCACCAGTTGTTCCGCCACAAGCAGATCATAATCCGGAACAAAGACGACTTTGTGTTGCAAATGATAGTCTCGAACAAAGCGGATCCAGTCCTGAATCATACGCTGGCCGTCATGGTCTTGTGGGTGGGCCTTTCCTGCGATCAGCAGTTGTACCGGCCGTTGCTTACTGAGCAGCAAGCGGGCAAGGCGTGCCGGATCCTGCAACAGCAGGTTAGGGCGTTTGTAGGTGGCAAAGCGCCGGGCAAACCCCAGAGTCAGCGCATTGGGATCCAACTCGATAGTGGGATCAGTATCGTTGCGCAGCCCAATGGGCTGATCAGCCAGCCAGCGTATCAATTGCTGGCGATTCCTGGTTCGTGTTTCCCAGAGTTCTACATCTGTGGCGCGGCGTATGGAGTCTTCCAGGTCGATGAGGCTCCCTCGCCAGCGTTCCTTGCCGCAGATCCGCGTCCACAATCGGTCTGACTCATAGGAATCCCAGGTAGAGGTATGCACGCCATTGGTTACATGGCTCACAGGCACTTCCGCCAGAGGCCAGCGGGGAAACAAGGGGGAGAACAGTTTGCGGGAAACTTCGCCGTGCAGGCGGCTGACAGCGTTGACATGCCCGCTTCCATGCAGTGCCAGCCAGGCCATCTGGAAAGGCGTGTCCGGGGGAGTGCCGGGGGCGTGGCCGAGTGACAGCAGTTCGTCTGTTGAAAGCTTTAGATCCTGCATCAACGGTTTGAGGTAACACTTGATCAGTGATGGGTCGAAGCGGTCAAAACCGGCTTCTACAGGTGTATGGGTGGTAAACAGGTTTCCAGCGCGTGTGGCGGTGAGGGCAGTGCTGAAATCCACGGATTGCTGCTCCATGAAATGATGTGCGCGGGCCAGTATCACCAGGGCTGCATGGCCCTCGTTGAGATGGCAGATTTCGGGTTCGCTTCCCATGGCATGCAGGGCTGCATAGCCCCCCAATCCCAGAACCATTTCCTGCTGCAGCCGCATTTCCGATCCACCGCCGTAGAGTTCCGAGGTGATACCACGGTCGGCAGGCCTGTTGAGCGGGTGATTGCTGTCGAGCAGATAGAGCCTTACTCTTCCCAGGCTTACCTCCCAGACACGCAGCAGGAGTTTCCTGCCTGGAAAAGGCAGGCTTACCTGCAGCCACTCACCGGTAGCGTCCCGCGCAGGGCGAACCGGCATCAGGGTGGGGTCGTTGTACGGATAAAAGCTGAGCTGCCGGCCTTCCGCATCCAGCCCCTGGCGAAAGTAGCCCTGTTGGTACAGCAGACCTACCGCCACCAGGGGAAGCCCCAGCTCGCTGGCTGTCTTGAGATGGTCTCCGGCCAGTACACCCAGGCCGCCCGAGTAAATGGGAAGGGCTTCACTCAGTCCGAACTCCATGCTGAAGTAGGCCACTGATTTGAGCTTGTCCCCGTAACCCTGTTCCTGGAACCAGGCCTGATCTTCTGAAGCGCGCTGCTGCTCCTGGCGCAGCGCCTGTAGCAGTTCGAGAAAGTGCCCATCCTTTGCCAGATCCTGAAGATGCCGGAGACTGACCATCTGCAGGATCAGCCAGGGATTCCGCGTGCGATGCCACAAGCCGGCATCGATGCGCTGCCATAGTTCGTCGGCAACATGGTTCCAGGACCAGCGAAGATCCAGTGCCAGTTCTCCCAGTGCTTCCAGCTCCGGGGGCAGATCAGGGCGCACCAAGTCGTAAGATGTTTTCATCGTCTATTCACCCGTCCTGCTCCATCGCCAGTTGCGGATCTCCGGCATGTCTTCACCATGGGCTGTGATGTACTGACGATGCTCCACCAGTTTGTCATGCATGGCCTGGTGAATGTGGCCAGCGCGATCCTGCAGCAGAGGTACGCGGTCAGCTACATCCATCACCAGGTGGAAACGATCCAGTTCGTTGAGCACAACCATATCAAAAGGTGTAGTGGTGGTGCCTTCTTCCTTGTAGCCCCGTACATGGAGGTTGTCGTGAATGCAGCGCCGATAGGTCAGGCGATGGATCAGCCAGGGGTAGCCGTGAAAGGCAAAGATCACAGGGGTGTCTGTGCTGAACAGTGCATTGAACTCATTTTCGTGCAAACCATGGGGGTGTTCTTCCTGGGGCTGCAGGGTCATCAGATCCACGACATTGATGACGCGTATGCTCAGTTCCGGCGCGATGTCGCGCAACAGGTCCACTGCGGCCAGGGTTTCAATCGTCGGGACATCTCCACAACAGGCCATGACGATATCGGCCTTTTTGTTCTGGTCGTTACTGGCCCATTCCCAGATGCCGATACCGGCAGAGCAGTGCTTGATGGCGGCCTCCATGTCCAGCCATTGGGGTTCAGGCTGTTTCCCAGCCACGATGACATTGACCAGATTGCGTGAATTCAGGCATTTGTGTGCGACATACAACAGGCAATTTGCATCCGGTGGCAAATAGACGCGCACGATGTCGGCTTTCTTGTTCACCACGTGATCGATGAAACCGGGATCCTGGTGGGAGAATCCATTGTGATCCTGGCGCCATACGTGGGAGGTAAGCAGGATATTCAGGGAGGCAATAGGTGCTCGCCAGGGGATTTCATTGCATACCTTCAGCCATTTGGCATGTTGGTTGAACATGGAATCGACAATGTGGATGAAGGCTTCATAGCATGAGAGCAGCCCGTGCCGTCCTGTCAGAAGATAGCCTTCCAGCCAGCCCTGGCAGGTATGTTCAGAAAGGATCTCCATAACCCGTCCATCCGGAGCAAGATGGTCATCATAGTCAAAGGTTTTTGCCATCCAGGCGCGATTGGTGACTTCAAACAGGGCGGAAAGGCGGTTGGAAGCGGTTTCATCCGGACCCATCACCCGGAAATTGGCTGCATCCAGATTGAGCTTCATGACATCACGCAAATATTCGCCCAGGTGCCTGGTGGCTTCTGCCAGCGTGGCGCCGGGGATGGGTAAGCTCACTGCGTAGTCCTTATAGTCCGGCAGGTGCAGGGGTTTGAGCAGCAGCCCGCCATTGGCATGGGGGTTTGCGCCCATGCGCCGTTCGCCTTCAGGTGCCAGGGCCGCGATCTCCGGTCGCAAGTGTCCCTGGGCGTCGAAGAGCTCTTCGGGGTGGTAGCTGCGCATCCATGCTTCCAGGATACGCATGTGTTCGGGTGTCGTGACATTCGGGATGGGCACCTGGTGGGCGCGCCAGAAGCCTTCCACTTTGAGTCCATCCACTTCCTTGGGGCCTGTCCAGCCCTTAGGTGTGCGCAAAATGATCATGGGCCAACAGATCTGGCCTGTTCTTTTTCCTTCACGCGCGTTTTTCTGAATACTGTGAATCTGTTCGATGGCCTTGTCCATGGCTGCTGCCAGCCCCTGATGTACACTGACGGGGTCCTCTCCAGCAACGATGCTGGGCTGGTAGCCGTAGCCGGTAAACAGTTGCTGTAAGCTATGGTCATCAATACGGGCCAAAACCGTAGGATTGGCTATCTTATAGCCATTGAGATGCAATACAGGCAGCACCGCGCCATCGCTGGCGGGGTTGAGAAACTTGTTGGAATGCCAAGCCGTGGCCAATGGCCCAGTTTCCGCTTCGCCGTCTCCCACCACGCACAGCGCGAGCAGTTCGGGGTTGTCGAAAACGGCGCCAAAGGCGTGTGCGAGGGAATAACCCAGCTCCCCTCCTTCATTGATGGAACCGGGGGTTTCCGGTGCGCAGTGACTGGGCACTCCTCCAGGGAAGGAAAATTGCCTGAACAGGCGCTTCATACCGGTTTTGTCTCTGGAGACATCAGGGTAGTGTTCGCTGTAGCTGCCTTCCAGCCAGGTGCTGGCCACCAGCGCCGGTCCGCCATGCCCGGGACCGGTGACGAAGATGGCATTCAGATCAAATTTTCGGATCACCCGGTTCATGTGAGCGTAGAGCAGGTTGAGGCCGGGGGTCGTACCCCAGTGGCCAAGGCGGCGTGGCTTGATCTGCTCCGGCGTCAAGGGTTCTTCAAGCAAAGGGTTGTCCAGGAGAAATATCTGACCGGCGGAAAGATAATTGGCTGCGCGCCACCAGGCATGAATAAGCTGTAGTTCATTCTGAGACAGAGGCTGTGAAGGGTTGTTTTTCATGATTGCTCCCATGCTCGGGTATCGGGTACCGTTTTCATGTTGGTGTGCCTTGCTCAAGCAAAAGTTCCTGTGTGAGGTGAAGCGTGTGCCGGGCTACCATCAGTTCCTCGTTGGTGGGTATCACCCATACGGAAGGAATCGAGTGCCCGGGGCTGATCCGCCCTTGCCCCTGTTCGTTGGCTTTGGGGTCGAGCTCAAGTCCCAGCCAGGCGCCTTTCTCGCACAACTGCTGGCGTATGAAAGCGGAGTTCTCGCCAATACCTGCCGTAAAGATGAGAGCATCCAGCCCTCCGAGGGCAGCGGCCAGAGAACCGATGGCCCGATGAGTGTGGTGGACAAAGTACTTCACCGCCAGCTGGGCGGTTGGGTCAGAGTGGGTCAACAGGGAGCGTATGTCGCCGCTGATGCCTGACAGCCCAAGAAGTCCTGATTCATGGTTGAGACCCTGGCTGATGGTTTTGTCATCAAAGCCCTGTTGACGCAGATAGAGAAGTGCCCCGGGATCGAGTTGGCCGGGCCGGGTTGCCATGGGAATTCCATCCAAAGGCGTAAAGCTCATGGTGGTAGCAATGCTGCGCCGGCGATGCAGGGCGCACAGGCTGGCGCCGCTGCCCAGATGCGCGACGATGATTCGTCCGTCTGCTTTCTGGCCAAGATATTCTGGCAATACCTGGGCGATGTACTCATAGGACAGTCCATGAAAACCATAGCGCTGTATGCCAAGGTCGCGCCAGGAACGGGGAATAGCGAACTCGTGTTCAACAGGGGGCATATGCCAATGGAATGCTGTATCGAAACAGGCCACCTGGGGCAGGTCAGGAAGATGTTGCCACAATGACTTCACCGCCCCGAGATTGTGTGGCATGTGCAGAGGTGCCAGGGGGCTGAGGGATTCCAGTTGCTGAAGTATTTTGCGGTTCAGCAGAACGGGTTTGTCGAATGTACTGCCGCCATGAACAACCCGGTGCCCTGCCGCGAGGATGACCGGATGGTAGGGATGCCGCCCCAGCCATGCCATTAGTTCGGCTATGGCTTCTTCTGGAGTGCTGGCATCGATCTTCCAGCTGGTGGCAGCACCATCGGGGCTTTGGAGCAAATCGAAGTATGGTGCGTCGCCAATCTGCCGTATGGCCCCCCGAAAGCAAGCATCCGCAAGAGGCTCAGCTGCTTCATACAGGGCAAATTTGAGGCTTGATGAGCCGGCATTGATCGTCAGCAGAAGCGGAACTGAGCGAGTCTGGGTCAAGAAAAAATACTCCTGTTTTCAGAAAATACAGCATTTGCTGTTACTTTATTATTAACCCAGCGACCAAACACATCACTCTTAATCGCCCTATCCATCTTTATCCACAGCCGACAATACCGCCAGAGCCGCCGCTACCAGGCGAGCCAGGGGAGGGTCGGAGCGTGAAGGCAGAATAATAGGAACCTTGGCGCCGACCACGATACCCGCAAGGGTAGCGCCGGCAAGATATTCGAGATTCTTGGCTAGGATGTTAGCGGCATTGAGATCCGGCGCCAGGAGGATGTCCACATCACCTGCTATTGGGCTGTGTATGTCTTTGATGCGGGCGGCTTCGGCAGAAATGGCGTTGTCGAAGGCCAAAGGTCCATCCACGATTCCATCCTTTATCTGTCCCCGTTCAGCCATCTTGCTCAGGCAGGCGGCATCGATTGTTGACGCTATTCCCGGTTTGACAACTTCTACCGCTGAGAGTGCAGCAACCTTTGGCTCCTTGATGCCTAGCAACAGAGTGAGGTCAATGGCATTCTGTACGATGGCAGCCTTGATCAGCAGGTCGGGTTCGATGTTTATTGCTGCGTCGGTTATGCAAAGCAGTTTGTGATAGCTCGCCATTTGCGCCACGAATACATGGCTTACGCGGCGCTCTGTGCGCAGCTTTCTCACTACCGGGTGCAGAAGCATATCGGTATGAATCCAGCCCTTGGCCAGGGCGTTGGCCTTTCCTTGTAGAACCAGTTCCACCCCGGCTTCTGCTGCTGCCTGATCCGATTGAACCGGAATGATCGGGTCCTGAACTTCTGTATGCCCCAAGGCTTGCGCAGCTTCTTGAATACGATCAGGCCTGCCAATAAGAACCGGTTTCAGCAAGCCCTCATCGCGGGCTTCAAAAACACCCTGTAGGACGTGAGTCTCCCCGGCATCCACCACGGCTACAGTGAGCGGCGGACAGGTTCTTGCACGCTCAAGGAGTTCTTTGAAGCCTTTTCCCTGCAGATTTTTCATGGTGTGCCTATCCAGATTCAGGCGTCATTTTCACACATTGCCATAAGAGTAGGGGTTGAAGTGTCGTCTAGATGACTTTTTCCTGAATATCTTTCCAGCTGTATCCTGTTACATTCAAAGTTGAAAGGAGAGCATGACAACAACCCCTTCCAGGAGCAGTCCGATTGTTCCCGGGGTATTGGGCTTGTGTTCGATACCCCGGGAAGCAAGGTTCTTCATCCAGTGGGTCAGCCAAAGAATGTCATCTTGCTGGTAGAAAAGTGTCATGGCTTCAAAATTGAGATACAGGCTGCGCAGATCGAGGTTGGCACTACCGCAAAGCCCCAGGCGCTGATCCACCACCAGCGCTTTGGCATGGCACATGATCTGAGGCAGCAGCACTATGGTGGCGCCGGATGTCGTCAGTTCCCGTAGATAACGGTTCCGGGCAATATCCGGGAGCAGGTGGTTGGATTTCTCAGGCAGGATCAAGGTTACCGAAATCCCACGCCTGGCGGCCAGGCAGAGGCCTTCCATGATCGGGTCATCGGGGATGAAATAAGGGGTTACGGCAACAATCTTTTCCTGAGCTTCAAAGCAGGCCGCGAGCAGCAATGCCTGCAAAGGATCATTGGGCATATCCGGTCCGGATGGCAGCAAACGGGTGCGTGATTTCCCTGCAGATACGGGCGGGGGAAGGGTGCCGGGTATCGGAGTTTGCCCGCCTGCAAACCTCCAGTCTTCCTCGAAGAGTTCCTGGTACTGGATGACACCTGGCCCCTGGAGATCGAAACTCAGGTCCAGCCAGGGTTGCCCCTGTGCCCCTATCGAGTCGAAATACTCCTGAGCCAGATTTCTGCCGCCGGTCCAGAGACGCTGGCCATCAGCCAGTACCAGCTTGCGGTGATTACGTAGGTTGGTGCGTCCCTTGAATGGCCGGTGTAGCACGGGAATGAACCAGAGTACCTGCACTCCATGTTCCTGCAGTTCCCGAACCCGGTGACGTGGCAACAAAAAGGAGCCAACGCCATCGAGCAGCAAACGCACCTGTACACCACTTTGCGCCTTGAGTTTGAGTTTCTCGCATACCTGTTTTCCCAGTAAGTCATCAGCCAGTATGAAAATGGCGATATCCAGCTGTTTCAGTGCTGAGTCCAGGGTGTCCCACAGCGCCGTTCTGGCTTCTTCACCATCCGTATGGAATATCACCTGATTGTTCTCGGAGGCTTCAGGAATCCCGTAGGAATCCAGCAGCAGGTCAAGGTCCGGTATTGTAGAGGTCTGATCTGAGTGCGTGGGACGGCTGTAGAGCGCAGATTTGTTGTTGAACTTGATTTTTCGTATGCCAATCGTGAGGTAGAGAGGGATGGCGATATAGGGAAGAGTGACGATAAAGAGCAACCAGGCCAGAGAAGCTGCCGGTGGTCGCCGCTCCCGCAACACTTGGGCGATGAGAAAGAGGGCCAGCAACACTCCCAAGGCAAGGAAGAGGTGATATAGAGCAAAATCAAGCATCGTATGCCTCAGCAGAAGATACTGCGGTGTTTTTGCTGTAGCTTCCTCATCCTAACAGATGATTTTCCAGATCTTGCGCTTCCTGTTGCAGCCGGTTCAGGTCATCAATGATAAGCCGGCGGTTCTCGACGTGCAGGATCCCGTCCTTTTTCATGGCCTGGAGGTGTTTGTTGATAACTTGCCGGGCTGCCCCCACCATTTGGGCCAGGGTTTCATTGGAAAGGCCGCGCAGCAGATTGACTTCGATACCCGAATCTTCCTGGGAAGAATCGTGTGGATTTACGTGCCGGAGTATGAGTCTGGCCAATCGGGTATGTGTATCATACAGACCCAGGTCGGTAGCCAGAGCCTCCCGGCAGCGAATTCGTTTTCCCAGATAGGGCAGAAAATTTCTGTTGAAATCCGGGTGCTCCCGGATCCAGTTGCGCACTTCATCAATGGGTGCGGAGAGCAGTTTGAGGTCATCCAGGGCACTGGGGGTGATGTCATGCAGTTGCCCGTCCAGCAGGGTCAGAACATCATACATGTCTCCATCGCTGAGAATAGAGATGGTGATCTGCTTTCCTGTCCCGGGGTGAATGCGGGTCAATTGCATGCGTCCTTCTATGATGACATAGAAGCGGCGCAGAGCAACGCTGCTGTCGTGAGTAGAGCCCCTGTTCCAGGATTCGAAACGGAAATGGGACAGCATGTCATCCAGGGTATTGGCAGACAGACCCTGAAAAAGCGCCGATTTGGACAATCGCGCACGGTAAGTATGGTATAGGGGCTGACTGTTCTTCATCGTTTTGCAGGAAAGGCTCAGGCTTGCCGAACAGCAAGTATAGCCTGCCGGGAACGGTCATGGATATAGGGTCTTAAGAGAGCATTTTCTTGTCCACTATTTGAATATTGCGGTCAAAACGATAGATATGGGGAGATCCCGTGGGCCACTCGTAGGCTAATATCTGTTCCGGGGTCAGTTGTTCCAGGTGCATGATGAGCGCACGCAGGGAATTGCCGTGAGCAGAAACCAATACTGAAGCGCCTTTTTTGAGATGGGGCCTGATGTGTGAATGGTAATAGGGAATGACGCGCAGCGCGGTCATTTCAAGGCTTTCGCCACCAGGGGGCGGGATGTCGTAGCTGCGCCGCCAGAGGTGAACCTTCTCATCGCCAAATTCTTTCCTGGCGGCATCTTTGTTCCTGCCCTGAAGATCGCCATAGTAGCGTTCGTTCAGTTTCTCGGAAATGTAGATCTTCAGTTCTACCAGGTCAGCCTGGGTGGAGACGAAGTGTTCATACCATTCGCTACTGGTTTCATGGATGCGTATATACTGGTCGCAGTGACGATTCTGCTTCAAAATCTCATAGAGGGTGTCCTGGGCACGCAACAATGAAGAGGTAAAAGCCAAGTCAAACCGTGTGGAGCGCAGCAGTTCGCCTGTTCTGGAGGCTTCAGCTATCCCTTCCTGGCTCAGAGATACATCTACCCAGCCGGTAAAGCGGTTCTGCCTGTTCCATACGGACTGCCCGTGCCGTACCAGAACAAGCTGTCCTTCTTGACTCATGGGGACAAAACCAGCGCAAAGGCGATCCCGCGTGCCTTTGCACTGACTGCTCAGTCCAGGGGTTGGTGGCGACTCAGGATCTCAAGAATCTCAGGTTCTGCTTCCTTGGGAAGGATGACCTTGACCTGATTCTTGTCTTTGTCCACAAAAATCTGCTCCTGTTCAATACCCGTGGCAATGAGGTCTTCTTTTACATTGCTGAGTGCCTCGTGGGATTTGAAAGTCTTGGTTATGGTCTTGCTCATGATCGTTGTCTCCATAGTGGTAGGATAACCTGTAAGAGTATGTTCAGGGTTATTTTGGATTGACGGGAAAGGGTTGTATGTCATTTGGGTGACAACAAGAGAGAAGGGAGTGGCGGTATTGGGGGCTGGTGATCCTTCAGGGGGTGTTGAAATGAAGAGCAACATCTGCCTGGTCAAACTTTTCCAACTGATCGCAGGCGGATTCCACCTGCCCAGGGCTGCCAGAGACAACCACGAGAAAAGAACCGCTGTGCACCATGCATTGGTAGCAGTACAAAGTCCCTTCCTGAACACCCAATTGAGTCAGGTCTTCATTCAACATTGATAATCCATTGATGCCCACAGTTCCAAATTGCTTTTCCTTTCCGACCAGGGAAATAAGACTGTTATCTATGTGGTTTTTCCGCAGCTGATCAACAGCCTTCACAGCACTGGCATGGTCAGGAAAGATAGCAATGCAGCAGTTGGATTTTTTCATTTGATCCACACAAAAAGCTGAAAAGCTCAATGAGAGTTACATTGAACCATATAGGACTACTGCATCGGAGACTGTCATCTGTATGACAGTGACTGTTGTGCCTTTTTAGGCAGGCACGAGACGCAGAAAGCATTTCGCTTTCGGAATGGGTACAGAGAAATAAAAAAAGCACCCCGGAAGATCCGTAAGTGCTTGTTTTATCTGGTAGGCGCGAACGGAATCGAACCGCCGACCCCCACCATGTCAAGGTGGTGCTCTAACCAGCTGAGCTACGCGCCTGTTGCGAGGGCGAACTATACACGGGAACCC
>Ga0256832_1000421_pt1 | contig 26798 bp, 20 predicted proteins | sample 134614metaG_FD_190534 | JGI IMG/M metagenome (GOLD analysis project Ga0256832, IMG submission 190534) | Hydrothermal vent microbial communities from Lau Basin, Pacific Ocean - 134-614 | ecosystem: Environmental > Aquatic > Marine > Hydrothermal vents | place: Pacific Ocean: Lau Basin | collected... | reverse complement strand
TTAAATCCACCAACAGTTCCTTCACTGAAATCTACAATTTCTATTTTCCAACCCTTTTTTTCGGCATATTTGGAATACATCCTGAACAAATCACCGGCAAAAATACTCGCCTCGTCCCCACCGGTGCCGGCCCTGATTTCCATCACGGCATTTTTAGCATCCTCTTTGTCTTTGGGAATCATCAGCCATTTGATTTCTTCTTCCAATTCAGCTAGTTGTTTTTCCAAAAGTTCTGTTTCTTCTTTGGCCATTTGAACCAACTCGTGATCACTATTTTCTATGATAATATTTTGTGCCTCGGATAAATTGGCGTTCAAGATTTCGAATTTTTTTATTTTCTCCACAAGCGGTTTTAAATCCTTATACTCCTTGTTTACATCAATATAGCGTTTTCTATCTTTGATGATATCAGGGTTGGAGAGCATTTCCGATACCTCGATAAACCTTTGTTTTATGACAGGAAATTTTTCCTTCATGTTACTTTAAAAATTATGTTATGAACAAAAGTAATAAAAAAAGCCCGTAGCAAATTAACTACGGGCCTTAATTGAATAGTTTCTCTATATTAGTAATTCCATTGATCTTCTTCCATTTCAAGGATTAATTGTTTGATCTTATTGGATTCAAGTAATTGTCTTAAAGCGTCCTCCTGAATATATTCTTTGATTGCACGGTCTCCATACACATTGCTGGTCTTATAAATCACAGCACTAAAAAATCGTCCGTTTAGCAAATGATCAAAGTTAAATGGACGGGCTGCATTTCTAGGATTGTAAGCATTATATTTATGTAAAACATCTCGGGCATCAGGAAAAAACACCCAAAACAGTTCAACCAATTCCGCATCCAAATCATTAGCCTGAGCTGCCAAATCATAGGCCACAGGTGCAATACCAATAATTCTGTATCTCAATTCTCCGTATTTGGAGTCAAAATACCAAACACCACGTATATGATATGCTTCAATCTCAGCAGGAGTTATGCTAAGTTTACGGATATATTCTTCATCCACCTTTCCTTCATAATTAAATTGTTCTTTACCCACATCCGTTGTATCAACATAATACAAAACTTCATTTAAATCTTCAGGTGATAATTTTTCGGTAAAATAAGAATCAGCATAAACTTCCTTTATTTGTCCGGATTTGATTCCGGATAAAAGCACATCAAACAATGCTCTTCTATCGGCTGTAGTGGATACCGAATCTACGGGATAATATAATGGCAAATTGAATCGTTCATCCAAATCTATCCTTTCCCAAACTTCAATGCTCCACAAAATATCCTTATCATCAACGTATGGATAGGGCAAAGGTTTGGAATTATCTGACGCAATTTGTTGAGGTGTTTTTCTGCCTATTTCCTGCGGGACTTTGGCATTAAGTATGTTGGCTTGTCCCCATAGTGTAGATATGGCAATCAAAAACAATGGAATTACTAATACTATCCTTTTCATCGTTTAAAAAATTTTAATTCGTAACTTCAATAATTACAGGCGATACTTTTTTGAGCTGATAAGTTTTGTTGTTTGCCAAACGGGCTTTAATATTAAATATTTGTACGGTTTGTCCTTTTTTGACTCTTCTCAAAGCACTTTTAGCACGTTGGTTCAATTTGGTTCCGGCGACCCGGATTGTCGGTTGTCCAGGAGCTTTAAAATCAAATCCCGTTACCACCAATTTGACATCAAAGTCAAAATCGGGCAAAGATGCTCCAACCGTACCTATTTCTATATTTCGTTTGGGTAGTTTAACAAAACCATCCTGTCCGCTTATCGTACCTACAGGTCTTGGAATATTCTTCACCCTAAAGGTTTTTCTATCGGATTTCTTTTGTCCATTTGGCAAAGTCCAAGATACTACAATGTCAACAGTTCTACCTTTATAGCTTGTTACATCCATTACATACTTGCCTGCTTTCACTTTTCTTATGCCCGGAGCGGAAACATGAATTTTGGTGTCCGGAATTCCGGGTACGGAAATAGACAGCGGATTTTGAACGCCTTTGTAAACCACATTCATTTTATCAGCAGATATAACCGCTGAATTAGGCATAGGAATAACAGAATAAGAATATTCAAAAGGTAATTTGACAATGGAATCTCCTTCTTTGAATTCAATTTCTCCTTTCAAGGTTTTATCTCCGGGATTTCCTGCAGGCATTTCCAACTTCACTTGTCCTCCGGCAAGCATGTCTTTGGAAACTTCTTGGCCATTGATAATTACTTTTTCAAAAGACAAATTAGGATCAAAACGACCTAAAACTATTTTTCCCGTAACTTTTTCCGTGGGGAAGAAAGCACTTTTATCCAAAACAACAATAGGTTGGTAGTTGGTCATGGACACATCGGAAATCAATTGTCCCTGGAATATAGTAGAAAGAATTTCATTTTCAGAATTCAAGGCATTGTTTTCCAAACGTGCCATATTGGTTAAAGATGCTATCAAGGGGAAATCTTCATAGTAATAATGTAACCATGAAATTTTACTTGCACCTTCTTTGATAGGATCAGTATTAAATCTGTTTTTTATTCTATCAATGAGGGCTTTGTCCCCGTATTTTTTAGCAACACTGAGTAGTTTTTCCCTAATTTGATTAGTTTTGTTAACAAATTCTTCTCCTTTTTTGGTGTATTTATCACCAACAAAAAATATTTCATCCAAAACATGTCCTTTATCCAATGATTCATAATCCGGTTTGGCAGGATCTTGTTTGGATTTTTTCAATAATTCCTTTTCAAATTGATCCAAATATTGGTGATATTCCAAAACGGCTTTGTTTAAATCTTCCGCATCCTTATATTTTTGAGCATATTTTTGCGGTTGTTCACTTGCTTTTTGCTGAAGCATATTTAATTGTTGAGCGTTTTTTTGCTTGGTAAGCTCAACACTTGTTTTCAAATCTTCATAAACCCTTCCAAAAGATGTTAATACCTTCTTAGACATGGTCAATGCCAACATGGCTATAAAGACCAAGTACATAAGGTTAATCATCTTTTGCCGGGGTGAAAGTTTACCTGATGCCATATCTTTTTGGTTTTAGATTAATAGAAGAGAGCCAATTACTTAGCACTCATTGCAGACAACATTCCTTGATAGATCTTGTTCAATTGTGCGATGCTCTCGTTTAATTCACGCATTTTGGCGTTCATTTCTTCGGCATTTTCAGCAACCGATGCATTGGCATGGGCATTTTTCTCAACAGATTCCACTTGATTTTTCAATACTTGGTTCAATCCTTCCAAATGCGCCGATGCTTCCAACAATTCTTCATTAAATTTAACTGTGGAACCCGCCGCATCTACCACAACATCCAAACCTTTGGCTGCTTCAGCAAATTTATTGATACTTTGTCCCAAATTTTCCATGAGTTTAGCATCAATATTGGCTTGACGCAACATCTCATCCAACTTTTGAGACAATTTGGTTTCAATTTGATTCCCGGATAAACTGCTCTTTTTGATCTCATTGTATAAAAGTGACCAGTCAAAATCATCTTCAATAGGTTCAAAGGCAGAGATGAAGAATACTATGGCTTCAACTATCATACCGATAGCTAAAATCATTGTACCATAAGGCCAGTGAGCAATTTTAAAAAGCGCTCCTATAATCACTATGGAAGCTCCAATTCCATAGACCATTTGAAAAAATTTCTTTCTTGATTTTGTTGTCATAGTTTTTGGTTTTTTTATTGTTTGTTTCAGGGGGTTATTAATAATATGATGTTCTGTTTGATCTCATTTTTTTAGCGTATTTACGGGCATTATTTCCCATAAAATCTTGTACACATCTGAATCCTATATAACTTCTTGCCGAATCGGCATATTCATAAGTACGAGTGCTTACTTGAATATAATATTTCACATCCTTCCATGAGCCACCTCGCACCACTTTTCTTTTGTTGAAAGAGTCATGTGTTATGGGATTGAATGTAGAAAGATATAAATAGGCGTCAGGATTGTAAGATGATTGGGTCCATTCCGCAACATTACCTGACATGTTGTATAAACCGTAACCGTTGGGATTATAGGATTTGGCGCGAGCCGTGAAAACGGATTGATCAGCACCATAATCTCCTCTTAGGGGTTTGAAATTGGCTAAAAAGCATGCCTTTTCATTCATTGTATAGGGTGTACCCCAAGGATAATCTGTTCCTGAAAGGCCTCCTCTTGCCGCATATTCCCATTCGGCTTCAGTAGGAAGTCTGAAATGATGTACGGTTGATTTTTTATGGCTTTTCAAATACCAATTTAATTTTTTGGTTCTGTAATCGGCAAAAGCTGTTGCTTGATACCAATTAACTCCCACTACAGGATATTCATTATAGGCTTCATGCCAGAAATATTCGGTCAAAAGCGGTTCATTATAAGCATACATGAAATCTTTCACCCAAACAGTGGTATCGGGATAAACTTCAATAACCGTATCATGCCTGAATTCAGATCTGTTTTTTCCGGACCTGGCGGCGGCACTTACATCCGTCCATGAAAAACGGTATTTAAATTGCTTCACATCAAACAAGCGTTCTCCGTCGGGTGTTTCTTTTAATGGCAAATACATACTATCAAACACTTCAGCATATAATTCATCCGGAAATTTATTTCTATTAAAAATCAGTGGCACTTTCCAATTTAATCTTTTTCCTGCCGTTTCATCATCTTCAAAAGTCACACCTCCATAGGTATCTATCATATATCTGTTATAGGCATTTTTTGCAGTATCCAATTCCAAAAATGCGTATTTCCCAATTCCTTTTTTCCTGTCTTCTATTCCCTCTTCTTCAACCATTTTAGCTAAACGGGTCCTGATCACGGAATCACGGACATATTGTACAAATTCCCTGTATTCGGAGTTGGTAATTTCCGTTTCATCCATATAAAAAGAACTCACGGAAACATTTCTGGCCGGTGCATCAATGGAATGAGCATTGTCTTCATTTTGTTTCCCCATCACAAATGTACCTCCCGGAACCAAAACCATCCCATAAGGCCTGTAGGGAATCCATTTTTTCCCTTTTACTCCTACGATTTCTCCACGGTTGGCCGGACTTCCACAAGACCATATTAACACTACAATAAATGCTACTAGCAGTAATCTCTTCATGTGAAATAATTTTTTCTGATTTCTGTTCACTTCTTCAGGGGTGCAATATATAAATTTTTTTTCATTATTTATAAAGATTCCATAAGAAATTAAAAGCTGTCATATTTCGTCTCTCATGCGCACCAACAGGTTACGGCTACAAGGTTCCAACACTTCATTTTTATATTTCCACCATCTTCCGGTTACCGGATTAGTGTAAAAAACAAATTTTTCTCCGTTTTTATTCAAAATAATTTTTTGAAGATTATCTTTAGCTAAAAACGGATAATCGGGGAGTTTATTATATAGCCCCCACAAATAATGCCAAATAGAAATACTAATTATTTCTGAAACATTTCCATACCTGTCTTTATCTATTGAAGGTATATCAAAAACAATGGATTTATTTATTGGTGAAATTCCAGAATAGTATGCCAAGGCAGCCCATTGTGCCGCATTGAATCCTATGGTATTTGCTTGAGAAGAAACACCGATTTCAGAAAAAGCCAATGATTCATATTGAAAATGTGTTGTTACGCTATTTCTAAGAAACGGTTCGGATTCTATTATCTCATTCAACTCCGACAACCTAACAAGTTTGATTTTATTTTGATAAGCCTGTAATTTTTCGTATTGTTCTTTTTTGATTAAATAATTTTGTATACCTAATATATATATATGTATTTTAAAGTGTTCTATTGAACTTGAAATTTCATCAGGAATAAATGAGGAAATAATGCTTATGTTTTTCTTATATTTACCGGATGGGGTCAAATGGTGATAGAGAGACCAATTTTGATAATCTGTTAATAAAATTAATGGTTTAGCTTCATGATAGGCTTTGAGTTCTTTTAAAAAATAATTAATGAACCCAGGGATGTCCTTTTTATTCAATATAATCAGATTACCAAAATCAAAAACTTTGAAATTTTTAAAGTAGGCACTGCCTTTTTCTTGAAGTCTTTTCCGGATATTGTTTATCGACAGTGTGTTATTTTGTGTAGTAATTCCCAGCATGTATGCATCATAAATACCGGGTTCTAGTTCCGAAGCATCTCCCGAAAAATAATCAATGCATTGTAAAAACTCTGCATTATCATCATAATCGGGTGGTATGAGCCAATCAAAAATCATTTGATCTGCAGAATTTTTTTGGCTTCTTCCAAAGAGATTTTATTCACATCTATATCTTTGGGTAAAATTTTACGTTTATTACCCGGCCCATAAACATAAAATCTTCCCCATCCGCCTTTTTTAATGGAAATAGATGCTTCTTTCCAAACTTTAACCAAGTTAGCGGCTTCTTTTTCTTTTTTTTCGGAAATGAGTTGTTTGGCTTGCTCGGGGGTAATTTGTCTCGGGGAAATTTTCCGAGGAATTTTGACATTTAAATCTCCAACCTTCAGATAAGGTCCGTACTTTCCTGACAATAGAAAAACGGGCTCACCATCCAATTCAAAAATGGGCTTGTCAGCTAAATTTTTTTCTTCCACAATCCTAATGGCATCATCCAGTGTTATATGAATCGGATTAAGATGCTTGGGCAATGGATAAAATTTATTGTTCCATCGCACATATGGACCATATTTTCCAATCCCAACAACCATTTCTTTGTTTTGGTATTCTCCTAATTTTTTAGGCAATTTGAATAGTTCCAAAGCATCTTCCAATGTGACATCCAAAATACTCATTCCGGGTGGCACCGAAGCATATTTGGGTTTGATATCACTATTTGCATCTCCTTTTTGAACCATAGGGCCATACGGACCGTATTTCACATAAATGTTCTCACCTGTTTCGGGGTCTTGTCCCAATAGTCTTTCGCCCTTTTCCTTGGGTGAAGTTTTATCTACCGATTCAACCATAGGTTCAAAATGAATATAAAATTCTTGCAACATTTTTTGCCAATCATAATTTCCGGCCGCTATTTTATCAAATTTTTCTTCCACTTGAGCCGTAAACTTATAATCAACAATATCGGGGAAACGCTGAACCAAAAAATCATTTACAATGAATCCTATATCCGTCGGGAAAAGTTTTCGCTTTTCAGCACCGTATTTTTCCTTGATTTTTTGCTCGTTTATCTGACTGTTTTCCAGTATAAATTGTTTGATTGTCCGGGTTTTTGCCGGCAGAGTTTTTTTCTCCACATAACCGCGTTTTTGAATAGTATTAATGGTAGGTGCGTATGTAGAAGGCCTCCCAATACCCAGTTCTTCTAATTTCCTAACAAGAGTGGCTTCCGTATATCTGGCCGGTGGCCGTTGGAAAACTTGTTTGGCTATTATTTTACTTATATCCAAATGTTCTCCTTCGGTGAGTTTGGGTAATTGTTTGGTTTTTTCGGTTTCTTGATCTTCGGTTTGATAAATTTTAAGAAAGCCGGGGAAAGTAATCACTTGTCCTTTGGCTACAAAATCTTTGTCATTTTGGTTATTGCCAATATATATATGAGTATGTTCAACTTCGGCGGGTTTCATTTGCGACGCCAGTGTTCGTTTCCAAATCAGTTGGTATAATTTCAATGCATCTCTGTCAACAGGAGGCTTTTCTAAATCCAATTGTGTAGGACGAATAGCTTCGTGTGCTTCCTGTGCGCCTTTTTTCTTGGTTTTATATTGCTTGGGTTGACTGTATTCTTTACCGAATTTTTCTTTAATCACATCTGCGGCGGCGGAAATGGCTTCTTCGGATAAATGCAAACTGTCAGTACGCATGTATGTGATATATCCGTGTTCGTATAAATATTGTGCTATTTGCATGGTTTTACTCACCGGGAAACCATAAAGCCTGGAGGCTTCCTGTTGTAGAAGTGATGTTGTAAAGGGCGTGGGAGGTGTTTTTTTTCCCGGTTTTTTTTCTATTCTATCCACAAAAAATTGTGCTCCCGAAAATGATTCAAGTAAATTTTTTACTTGCGCTTCATCTTCAAAGTCTTCTTGTAATTTAGCTCGCAATAAATTTTCCTCCCGAGCAATGAATTCACCCTCCACCTTAAACTTACTTTCAGGAACAAATGATTTTATTTCTTTTTCGCGTTCAACAATTAATCTTGTGGCCACGGATTGAACACGTCCTGCTGATAGTCCTTTTTTTATTTTTTTCCAAAGCACGGGAGAGAGTTTATAACCTACCAAACGGTCTAACAATCTCCGTGCCTGCTGTGCATTGACCAGATTTTGATCTATATCCCGTGGGTGCGAAATGGCCTCCGTAACGGCTTTTTTGGTTATTTCATGGAAAACTATTCGTTTTGATTTATCGTTGAGTTTAAGAATATTTTGCAAATGCCACGCAATGGCCTCCCCTTCCCGGTCTTCATCACTTGCCAGATAAACGGTTTCGGCTTTTTTTGTGAGGTCGGACAGTTGTTTTACTATTTTCTTTTTATCATCGGGAACAATGTAGGTAGGGATAAATTTACCGTCTTTGATTTCAATTCCCATTTTATCTTCAGGCAAATCGGCAATGTGTCCGTATGAAGATGAGACCTCATAATCTTTCCCTAAATATTTTTTTATGGTTTTGGCTTTAGCAGGTGATTCTACAATAAGTAATTTTTTGGCCATTTAATATGTTTTTTAATATTTAAAAACCGGGAAAAATCCCGGTTTAATGTAATAAAATATTTTTAACTTCAGAATTAATTAGTGGGTCTTCTATAGGCTTTTTTCATAGTTTTTCTTCCAAACCTTGACATGGCACATCTAAATCCAATATCATTTGTAGAAAGATATTGGGGCATGTATCTTCTTCGGGAAGGTTGCAACCAATAAGCTCTGTCTTTCCATGAACCTCCTTTATACACACGTACTTGATTATCTATAAGAGTGGTTCTTTTACTGCTCTTATCATATTCTCGCACCATTTTATATTTACCGTCAATGGAGTCCAAATAAATTTTATGAATTGGAGAGTTATACATACGTTTATTATCATCACCTTCCAAGTCATCCGGTGTCAAATAATAATATCTGGAAGAACGTAAATCACCATCGTTATAATCACGGTTGTCAGCTCTATCAAAATTCTGACGCAAGTATAATTCTTTTTCGTCCACTAATTTTTTTACAGGTTGACCGGGAAGTTCCTTATAGATCAATTTTCCTGTGGCCAATGTATCAAAAGGAATACTGTCGGGGGTTACGATAACCAGTTTGCCTTCTTCATTAAAGGCCATTTTGGTGTAAACATTTCCTCTGAAATAATTGAAATCCGATTCCTGATCATCAATAATGGGTCTATATACATCGGCAACCCATTCGTTGACATTTCCCGCCATGTCATATAACCCGAAATCATTGGGAGGATAAGTTTTAACGGGCGCCGTAATATCGGCCGCATCATCCGACCATCCGGCCAAACCGCTGTAGTCCCCGTCATTGAGTTTGAAATTGGCCAACATTTTTCCTCTGTTTCTACCTTTTCCCAAATATCTAACGGCGGTTCCTCTCCAAGGATAAATTTTTCTGTTTACTACGCGGTTATATTCACGTTCACCGATAGGTGCTTTGGCCGCATATTCCCATTCGGCTTCAGAAGGTAATCTGTATTTGGGAAGTATCACTCCTGAAGATGCATTCACAGTTTTATAAGTACCTTCTTTTTTGGATTTAACCGGATAATATTCCGTATTGCCACCAAAAGCCAAAGAAGGGTCGGCCAAGTATGTCTCCGTACTGAAGTTTGATTCGGCTGAGGCTTCTAGCTCCGTACCTCTTTTCAGTTTACCGAACTTTTGCAACCGCATTTCATTCACACGGTCTGTTCGCCAGTTGGCATATTGAACCGCTTGCACCCAGTTTACACCCACAACCGGATATTCCGCATAGGCAGGGTGCCGCAAATAATTTCTTACCAAATCTTCAGCATAAGTTAGCGGTTCTCTCCACACAAGCGTATCGGGAAGCGCACCTTCATAAATATTTCTAAACTGTTCATTATCAGGCGGAAAAACTCTTTTTAACCAATCCAAATATTCCAAATACATTAAATTGGTAACCTCGGTTTCATCCATATAGAAAGATCTTACATGCATTTCACGAGGCAAACTGTTCCAATCATGCAAAACATCTTCCGAGACATCACCCATCGTAAAGGTTCCTCCTTCAATAAAAACCAAACCGGGAGCCAAACCTTGATCCACGAATTTTGTATTATATTGAAATCCGCCCTTCGGATTATTAATGAGCATCCCCGTGCCTCGAGATACATTTTTGGACGAACAAGATCCCAAGAATACCAAAGCGGCCAATGAAGCCGATAAAGCAATAAAAACATTTTTCCTCATAATACTTATGATTGAATTATTCAATATACCTGATTGCAAATATATAATATTTTTCCTTTGTGCAAATGAATTCATTTTTCTTTTTGTTAAACGCATTAATTTCCGGTTTAGTACACGTTGTTTTTTTATTCTCCCTTCCGTATGGCTTTGATAGGATCCAAATGCGCCGCCCGGTATGCCGGCCAATACCCTGCAATGATTCCCACCATAACCGACACAATCAATCCTATCAATATATTTTTTATGCTTAAACTTATCTCCAATCCCGGAATCAAACCGGTTTTATCAATAACAAAAATCCCACTCATAATCAATAACAATCCCAAAAGTCCTCCGAAAAGCGACAATAATACCGATTCAAAGATAAATTCTGTCAAAATCCACTTCTTTTTGGCACCCAAAGCCTTGACAATACCTATCTCTTTGGTTCGTTCTTTTACGCTTACAAACATAATATTGGCTATTCCGAATGCGCCCACCAACAAGGAAAAACCTCCCAGTATCCATCCAGCCAAATAAAGACTCCGGATACTTTTATTCACCATTTCCTTTAAAAAACTGATATTGTTCACGTAGAAAGTATTTTCCTGCCCCGGCTTAAGCTTACGATATTGACGCAAAATGCGCGTAATTTCTTCTTTTAAACGGGACACATCCTGCATGTCAGCGGGTTTGATGACAATATTTGTAAAAACAAAATTCTGTTTTTCAGGCACAATATTTCTCAAAAATAAATAGGGAACACTAATGGCATTACTCATGGGATTAATCCGGATAACCCCCCCTTCATCTTTATAAACGCCAATAACTTTCACCTTTTTCCCATAAAGCTTGATTTCTTTATTCAACCCGTTTTTATTCTCAAAAAGAAGTTTTTCAACATTCTTACCGATAATGGCCACCGCCGCCCCCGTTTCCTGCTCATACGGCGTATAAAACCTTCCTTTCTCCAGTTCAAACTGCAAAATTTCCGGAATTTTTCCGGTTTCTCCGTGAATTCTCACTTTCGTAGAGTTTTTTCCATATCGTACGGTCACAGACGGCATAACCATCCTGTAACCCATGGCCTCCACTCCTGAAGGGTTTAATTTCTTTTTCAAAAAAAGATATTCTTTATAAGAGGTTGGTTTCATCCGCCGCATCTTGGCCATATCCATTCTTCCCATCTTGTTGTAGTCAAACCTGTCAACAAACAATGTGTTATTACCAAACCTGCTCAGCGAATTCATCAAATAATGCTGCAGCGAATCCACTCCGGTCAAAATGCTGATCACCGTAAAAATTCCAATACTCACACCCAACAAGGATAAAGACGTACGTAACAAATTAGACTTCATATTCCGGAAAACTAAACTCAAAATCTCCCTAACATCAGGTGTATTTTTCATTTTCTAAAAAATTCTCTATACAATAATAATAAAATAAAAGAAGCCAAAAACCTTTTTTCTGTATTATTTTTTGGGCACCATTCGGCGTGCTCCGTTTAAATCTTTTTCGGCCCGCACGGTTTTTGGCAAGTCACGGCTGCGGGGTCTCCTCGTCTACGCTCGGAGCCTCCTCACCGTGGCCAAAAAATCCGGCGGACCTTCAAAAGGATAACACTTCGCCCGCCGGCGCATTAAAAAAAGGTGTAATTAAATAATTAATGTATAATTTATTAACTTTGGAAATTAAAATAAAAACCGGATAAAAAACAATTCAACATGGGATTTTTCAATTTCTTCACGAAGGAACTGGCAATAGATTTGGGAACAGCAAACACACTCATCGTGTATGAAGGAGAAATAGTGGTGGACAGTCCTTCCATCGTGGCAAAAGATTTGAAGACCGGAAAAATCATTGCTGTCGGAAAAGAGGCGGCTATGATGCAAGGCAAAGAACACAAAGGAATCAGCATTATCCGCCCTTTAAAAGACGGTGTGATTGCCGATTTTGAAGCCTCCGAACAAATGATTCAAGAATTTATCCGGCAAATTCCTGCATTGAAAAAAAGTTTTTTCACACCCAAACTCAAAATGGTTATATGTATCCCTTCAGGTATCACCGAAGTGGAAAAACGTGCCGTAAGAGATTCGGCCGAAAAGGTGAATGCAAGTGAAGTATATTTGATTCCCGAACCCATGGCTGCCGCCATAGGAATGGGCATAGACATCACCAAACCACAAGGAAACATGGTGATTGATATAGGAGGAGGTACTACGGAAATTGCCGTGATATCATTAGGAGGTATCCATGTGGAAAAATCAGTCAAAATTGCGGGGGATGTATTCAATGATGATATTGCCTATTACATGCGTGCCAAGCACAATCTGATTGTAGGCGAAAGAACAGCTGAGAAAATTAAAATCAATGTGGGTTCAGCCGTGGATGAACTCTCCAATCCTCCTGAAGATTATCCGGTCAGAGGACGCGATGTTATCACCGGAAAACCCAAAGAAGTTATTGTTTCCTACAATGAAATAGCCAAAGCACTTGATAAATCATTAGTCAGAATAGAAAGTGCCATTATGGAAACACTCTCCAAAACCGCCCCCGAACTATCGGCTGATATTTACAAAGGCGGTTTGTTTTTAGCAGGCGGAGGATCTTTGCTTCGAGGATTAGACAAGCGTATTAGTGAAGCCACCGGACTTCCGGTGCATGTAGCGGAAGATCCTTTAAGGGCCGTTATACGCGGAACAGGAATGGTGATCAATAACTTTGAAAAACTAAAAGTGGCTCTTGACCAGTAAATTTTTAGATGCAAAAACTCATTCATTTTTTTGAAAAAAGAATTTTGTTAGTTACGTATGTGTTTTTATTGAGTGTCAGTATGACACTTATCCGGCTTACAGACAGCGGTTCTTCATATAAATTTTTTGTGTTTCAATCTGCGGTTTCGGGCCAACTGAATAAATTTTTTTCGGGAATCGGTTCTTATTTTTCGTTACAAAGCAGAAATGAAGAATTGTTGCATGAAAATTTATTATTGCAAAAAAGATTGCTTCGTCCTTCTTTCATATCTCCCCTTTCCTCTTCATTTCAATTAACACCTGCGCACATTATTTCACATTTTCATGATGCAGGCAAGGATTTTGTCATCATTGATAAAGGAACGGATGATGGGATAGTGAAAGATGCAGGCGCATTTACGCCCAAAGGAATCATGGGAATCGTTATTCAAACCTCACCTCATTTTGCAAAAATTATGACCCTCAGAAATGAAAATATTTCAGTTTTTGTCAAACCGGCCGATCAACCCTATACGGGATTCACCTTTTGGGATGAAGCTAATAAACGTTTGTTGATCACTGATTTTCCGGAAAAAATAAACCTCCATCCGGGAGATACGATTATTACTGCCGGGAACTCATTGTTTTTTCCTAGAGATATCCCCGTAGGTCGCGTTCAAAAAGTATTTTTTGAAAATGATGAAAAGAAAATTGTTATTGAGCCTTTTCTTCAGCCTGAAAAAACATACAATATTTTTATTTCTGTTCATCCTCTAAAAAAAGAATTGGATTCAATCACTCATGCAACGCAGTAATTACATATGGGTTTTTATCATTCCGCTTTTCCTGCAAATTTTTATTTTTAAAAATCTGGGATATGTTTTTCCTTACACACCTTACATCATCTTCATTCCTTTTTTATTTTATACTGATAACCTACTCTCTCCCATTTACATAATCATTTTATTTTTAATCGGTTTCATTACAGATATGTTTTTTTTCACAGGCGGGGTTTTTAGCGCCACTTTGATAACGCTTGCTTATTTACGCATTATCTATTTGAAACTCACTCAAAGAAGTTTAAGTCTAAAAAAAACCGAAATTATTCACCTCCCTCTAAACAAATTATTGACTACTATACTAGCATGGACATTATTGGGTCATTTTTTAATTTACTTCTTTAACAATTTCAGTTTTTTTCTTACTTTTTCCTCCCTAAGAGATATTGTTTTACATACATTAATTAGCTATATTTTTACCATCATTTATACCGTGTTGTTTATAAAAAAGCTTGAATAGGAAAATAACTAATGAAAAAGTTTTGGGTTGTAACCGGTTTTTGGTTTCTTGTTTTGATGTTGGTTTTAATAAGATTAGCCATGCTTCAATGGTTTCCCAACCCCTATCATAAACTGGCTGAGATAAATGCCATCATCAAAGAAAAAATTCCCGCCAAGAGAGGTAATATTTATGACCGGAACGGTATTTTATTGGTTTCCAATCAACCCACTTATACTGTTTATGTGACTCCTTCACTCATAAAACCTTTTGACACGTTATTATTAGCTGAAATTCTTCATTTGAATAAAAAAGATATTGAAGACAAAATCAATAAAGCCAAGAGATACTCATTTCAAAAGCCATCTGTTTTTACCGGAAATTTGTTGAAAGAAGATATTATACGTTTTAAAGAGATTCTTTATAAATTCCCCGGATTCGGTATCAAAATACATCATATCAGAAAATATCACACCAAACACGCAGCTCATATTTTGGGTTATTTGAGAAGTGTCCGAACCTATGATTTGGAAAAAGATGAATATTATGAACCGGGTGATGTAAAAGGGATGGCCGGAATTGAAAGGTATTATGAAAAAATTTTGCGGGGCAAAAAAGGTGTGCGTTATTATTACAGGGATAAATTCAATCGTAAAACCACCCCATATCTTCATGGAAAATGGGACACTTTACCCGAGAAAGGTAAAGACTTGCATCTAACTATTGACATTAAACTTCAATCTTTTATTGATAGTTTGATGTCCGGAAAACATGGAGCAGTAGTTGTTATCAATCCAAAAAACGGTGAAGTATTGGCCATGGTTTCCGCACCCGAATATGACCCGGGTATGTTGAGCGGAAAAGACGGAAGAAAACATTTTTCCAGACTTTTAAAAGACAGCATTCATAAACCTTTATACAATAGAGCTTTATTGGGAACTTATCCGCCGGGCTCGCCTTTTAAAATCATCAATGCCATGGTAGGTTTGGAAATGAAATCCATTAAACCTTATACTTCCTATGTTTGTCAACATGGTTTTAAATACGGCAATAGATTTATGCGTTGTCACTGCGGAGCAAACGGAAGCGTATATTTGGATTATGCTATCCCCTATTCCTGTAATACATTTTTTGCAAATGCTTATATGGATATGATAAACCGTGAAGAAAATCCTCGTGAAGGCATCCAAAAATGGGCAGACATGGTCAAAAAATTCGGCCTTGGAGATTATTTGCATTATGATCTTCCTATCGGGAAAAAAGGATTGGTTCCTGACAGTTCGTTCTACAATAAATATTTCGGAAATAACCGTTGGAAAACTTCATATACCATTTCAAACGGAATCGGGCAGGGACAAATTTTGGTCACACCCATTCAGTTGGCCAATATGACGGCTGTTTTTGCCAATAGAGGAACCTATTATACACCGCATTTTGTAAAAGAAATTGAAAACAACCAAATAGAAAAAAGATTTTTGGAACCTAAAAAAACCGGTTTTAAAATTGAAAATTTTGAGCGAGTGATAAAAGGAATGGCCAAAGTATATACATCTGGAACAGCCCGATACTCCCAAATCCGTAATTTAACCATGGCCGGTAAAACCGGAACGGCAGAAAATTTTATCCGTCTTGACGGCAAGAAAATCCAACTCCCCGATCATTCCATTTTTATCGCCTTTGCTCCGGTGGAAAATCCGGAGATTGTAGTTTCGGTATTTATTGAAAATGGTGGATATGGCGCCTCATTGGCCGCCCCCATTGCAAGTCTGATCATTGATAAATATTTGAATGACACCATTTCTCGCCCCGATCTTTATAATAAGGTCATCAATACCGACCTTTATCCGATTTATGAAATGAAAAAACAACATGGAACAAAAAATTAGAAATATAACTGCTTTTGATTGGTTAACTTTCATTTTGTTCCTTAGTGTATCGGCTATAGGTATCGGCATGATCTATTCTGTTGATTTTCATTCTTCCACGCAATTTGCTTTCAAACAATCAGCATGGCTTATTATCAGCATACTAATAGGTTTTTCTCTTTTCTTTATTCCTACAAGAATCATCAAAAACTGGAGTTCATTATTTTATCTGATTGGAATTCTACTACTTGCGGGGCTTTTTGTTTTCGGAGAAAAAATTTCCGGATCACTGTCATGGTATCGAATAGGCGGAATGAGTTTTCAACCTTCCGAACTTGTTAAACTTACTACAACTCTCGGGCTGGCCAAACTTCTAAGTGAATACAATTTCAGTTTAAAAAACTTAAAAGATATTATTAAAACGGTTTTTTTGATAGGTACTCCCCTGCTTCTTATTTTATTACAACCTGATGTAGGAACCGTCATCACTTTTATCGCTTTGTTACCGGTTCTATACAGAGAAGGTCTAAAGACAAGTCTTTTATTGGTTTTATTTTGGATAATCGCCACTTTCATCATAACGATTTATGTAGGTTTTAAAAACACCGCTTTAGCTTATTTATCATTTACTTTTATAATAATCTTGTACATTTTTTTTAAGATTAGAAAACAAAAATGGATATTTATTTTCCTTACACTGATATTTTTAGTTACATCCGTTCTATTTTCACTTTTTACTTCTTTTGTTTTTAATCATTTGCTTCTTCCCCATCAGCAAAAGAGAATTGAGTTGATGATTGGTAAAATTAAGGATGATAAAGGAGTGGGTTATCATTTGAAACAATCACTTATTGCTATTAGTAATGGTAAATGGACAGGTAAAGGCTGGCTTCAAGGCTCACAAATGAGAGGACACTATGTTCCCGAACAACATACCGATTATATTTTCACGGCTTTGGCTGAACAATTCGGATGGTGGGGTTCTTTAGGTTTTCTGGCTTTATATTTTTTATTGATATGGCGAATATATTACTTGGCAGAAAGACAAAAAACAATATTTTCGCGGGTTACGGGCTATGCATTGGCTTCTTTTTTAGCCGTTCATCTTTTCATCAATTTATTGATGATTACGGGTTGGTTTCCAACTATTGGTATTCCTATTATATTTGTAAGTTACGGCGGATCTTCGCTTTTGAGTTTCACTTTATTCCTGCTCCTCTTCCTTGCATTGGATGCCAGACGAAGAGAAGAATATTGAACCTGACTTTACCTCCGTTTTGGAAAAACAATCAAAGCATTGGGGAAGTTCCTTCTTATTTCACGCATGGCTTGTTCCACTTCAATTTTAGTCATATATTCTCCTGTCCAAACTTTATATTCGGGATTTTCCCATTTTACAAATGCCGTTGAGGAAGGGTACAATTTTAGATATTCTCTTAAAATGGCTTTGGCTTTATTCAAGTCTTTGCCGTTATAAATTTGAATGTAATACAAAAAATCCGTATAATGTTTTTTCAAACATTCCGATTTTTTCTCCACTAATTGATTCGCGTCGGTTTTTACATTTTTAACCGGGCTTTGGGCTTGCAGCATGAAAAACCCAAAAAGAAATAATACTAAAAATTGACGTTTCATAATTGCAAATATATATAAAAAACGGGAGCCATAGCCCCCGTATTGTGTTCAGTATACTACCTATATTTTAATGAGGAATATGATGAACCAAACTTTCTTCCAAATAAGGATGATTCACCGGTAAGAGATATTTGCGTTTGGCCATAGCCGTGAAAGTGGCAAACATAAACAATCCTATAAAACCCAATAACATTCCTAATTCTATCCAACCATAAACAGGATGTTCTATGGTTTCGGGATAAATCATCAAATAATGTTCAATGTATTTTCCGGTGAGGGCTATGATGGCGGCAACAGCAAGCACTTTATAATTTTTAGCCATCCTGTTCCAAAGGGTGAGAAGAAACGGCAAAGCAAAGGTCAATACAATTACCAACACGAACAAAGGCTCCGAAAACTCAAATCTTCTGATATAGTAATATTCGGTTTCTTCGGGAATATTTCCATACCAAATCAGCATATATTGGAAATACCATGCATATCCGAATAAGATAGCCCCCATAAAAATATATTTGGATAAATCATGCCAGTGAGAAGGATTCATAAAGGGATAATAACCTTGACGATATAAATAGATTATGATTAATATAATCACTGCCGCAGAATGGATAAAAGCGGAAATGATTTCTTTCACAGGGAAAATGGTGCTGTACCACATAGGCGCCAGGGTCATCATCCAGTCTATGGAAGCAAAAATGAAAGTCAAAGCAAAAGTGAAAATATATACTCTGCTATAATACCAGCTTTTTCTAAACCAATGCATGGCATTTTCCTTATCTTCATCTTCTTTTTTTGAGAATTTCAAAAGCAAGTTAATCACTAAATACCAAGCAATAAAATAGGCCACCAATCTGACCAAGAAAAAGCCTGCATTTAAATAAGGTGATTTTACATGCAAATGATGTGACAAAAATTTCAATTCAAACGCATCATAATGAGAAGCGGGATCAGCCCAAGCATATAAAACTTTTAACCCTAATGTTCCTATGATCAACATGAATACAAATCCATATAACACATAAGATGTCATGCTTTCAGGTACTCGCTTGAATGCCGCAGACCAGCCTGCTTCGGTGATGTATTGAATAGCCATCCAAAAGGCGGCCCCCAGTGCCAAGCTAAGAAAATAATAATTATGTAACAATAAGGATGACCAAGCGCGTTCTTTATCGGTTAGAAAAGCGCCTATGGTTGCAAGAACTCCTATTATGATTAAAACCAAACTTATGGTTTTCAATTTTTTTGAAAATACAAATTGCTTTTCCATAATTTCTTTATTTTACTTGAAAGCCGTTTTTAATATAATGCACAATTCTCCAACGATCATTGGGTTTAATTTGGCTCCCATGCGCTCCCATGATAGCCGAACCCATGGTGATTACATGAAAAATTTCACCGTCGGGATAGTTTTTTACCAATTCCGTATTCAAATTGGCAGGAGGTATGTTATATAATTTCATTTTATACAAAGTATTGGAGTCAGAAGTTGCCACACCCTTTCCGTCTTTTCCATGACATACGGCACAGTAGATATTATACTTTTGTTGTCCCCTTAATAAATTTTCCTTGGTTTTGGGAAGAGGATTTTTCAAAACTTCACCTGCTTTTTTTCTATCACCCAATTTACTTTTAAAGGGATAAGGTTTTTTGCCTCTTGCCACGGTTCCTTCGGGCATGGTCTGAAGTGTTTTACCATCCGGAAATACAGGATTTTCGGCATAAGTTTCATATGCTTTTGAATAATACATATCAAAATTTCCCATATAGTCCCAATATGTTTTTTCGGGATGGTGATTACATGCCTGTAAAATTAATACCCCGAGTAAACTTATAAATATTTTTTTCATAATATACTTATTTGTTTATTCGTTTACTTCAATTTCTTTAATATCAATTGCACCGGTTTCAGAAAATATAGATTCCGCTTTTTCTTTCACATCCACCGGAACCACAACCACAAACTTATCGGTGTGCATACCGGGATACTCAAACGGAGGTTTTTTCATCGGATATAACCGCTCTTGATGAAAAAAAGTTAAAACGGTCAATACAACTACCGTTAAAACCATCAAAACAAAAAGAAGAATAACAAAAACCAATGAAAGATTGGGCTTGCCGCCTATATTAAGCGGGTAGTCAATTACAAAGGTATAATATAAGCCCGAAAAAGTTCCTATAAGCGCCATAACTCCGTAGAAAAATGCTAGCAATTGAATATTGGAGTGTATGTGCAGTTTTTCAAACAATTCTTCAATTACAAACGGCGTGATGACATCTTCAACCGGCACTTTTTCTTCCACCATTTTGTCAATTCCGTTCATGAGTTTTACATCGTCCGTGTAAACACCTATTAACTTTTTCATTTGACTAATTTTTTTTCGAATATATCGTAAACATCCACTTCTACGTTTAATTCGGTTTGACGTTTGGCTTGTTGTTTCAATTCGTTCATGGCCATAATTGGTAAGAATCGCATAAACAATAAAGTTCCCACGCCAAACAATCCTATAGTTCCCAAATAAATCCATATATCAACAACAGTAGGTGAATATTCACTCCAATTGGCCGGCAAGAAATCTTGCGCCGTGGGAGGAATCACAATGTTGTAGCGCTCAAGCCACATACCAATGTTGATAATAATGGATATTACAAAGAGCCAAACTAAATTCCTTCTTATTTTCTTGAACCAGAAAAGTTGAGGTATCAATGCATTAAATATAAACATGAGCCAATATGGAACAGCATAATCTCCAAACATATAGTTATCTATAAAAACATATTTTTCATAGGTGTTTGAAGAATACCATGCTATGAATAATTCTATAACGTAAGCCGAGCCCATGATTAAACTGACAAATATGATAATTCTTGCAATGGCATCAAGATGATCATCGGTCACATATTCGTGTAGTTTATAAACCTTACGAATAATAATCATCAAAGTTAATACCATGGCAAAACCCGAGAAAATGGCACCCACCACAAAGAAAGGAGGGAAGATGGTTTCATGCCATCCGGGAAGTACCGAAACCGAAAAGTCGGTGGATACGATGGAGTGTACGGAAATTACCAAAGGCGCAGCTAAACCACCTATGATAATAACCGCATCTTCAAAACGACGCCAAGTTTTCAAATGGCCTACAAAACCGAAACTAAGTGCCGAGAAAATTTTCTTTTTGATTCCGGTGGAACGCTCCCGTATGGTTGCAAAATCAGGCAACATCCCAATATACCAGAACAAAAACGATGTGGTCAAATAAGTGGTAATAGCCAATACGTCCCAAAGTAGCGGGGAATTCCAGTTAACCCATAAACCTCTGGTATTGGGCCCATATGGGAAAATGAAAAATTCATCCCAGGGTCTTCCCACGTGAATGGCCGGGAACAAACCTGCCGCCATAACGGCAAAAATAGTCATGGCTTCTGCTGCACGGTTGATGGAAGTTCTCCATTTTTGTCGCAAAACCAACAAGAAAATGGAAAAGGCCGTTCCGGCATGACCGATACCGATCCACCAAACAAAGTTGATGATAGCCCATCCCCATGCAGTCTGATTATTATTCCCCCATTCTCCAATTCCTTTCACTATGGTACGGGGAACATAATAGCCCAAACCCACGGCCATGAGAATAAAAAATACAATGAAACTTATCCACCACCATTTTGGTGCGGAATACCATTTCGGTTCCGATTCTTGGTGACGTAGTACATCTTCGGTTATTTGGGTGTAGGACTTATTCCCCAAAATCAGTTCTCCTCGTACAGATTTTTTATACATAGTCCTGAATTTTAAGCTTTAGAATGATCTTCATTATGGTTTTCTTCATGCTCCACGGCATCTATACTGTAATCAAAATCCACATGTTCTTTGTTTCGAACTTTTGTCAAATATACCACACTGGGTAATGTATGTAATTCTTCCAACAAGCCGTATGCCCTGTCATCTTCAAACAGCTTAATCACTCGTGAATTTTCCATATTGGTATCACCAAAGGTGATGGCCCCTGTAGGACATGCTTGTTCACAAGCCAACTTGATTTCTCCGTCTTTCAACGGTCGTCCTTCGTTTTTGGCTTGAAGTTTTCCGGCTTGTATTCTTTGGATACACATGGTACATTTTTCAACCACACCACGTTGACGAACCACTACATCCGGATTGAGTACCAGTCTTTTTACTTCATCATTGAACAAGTAGTTATATTCACCACCCTCAACAAAATTATACCAGTTAAATCGCCTTACTTTATAAGGACAGTTGTTCATACAATATCTTGTACCGATACATCGGTTATAGGCCATGGAGTTCAACCCTTCGTTGGTGTGTGGTGTAGCCGCAACCGGACAAACATTTTCACAAGGTGCTTGATCACAATGTTGACACATCACCGGTTGATGTACCACTTCGGGATTTTCCTTAATTTCTGAATATAATTCGTTTTCTTCCTGTGAATAATAGCGATCTATTCGTAACCAATGCATGGCACGTTTTCTCCTGACTTGCTCCTTACCTACAATGGCAATGTTGTTTTCCACTTGACATGCAATAATACAGGCCGAACATCCCGTACATAAAGTCATGTCTATGGCCATACCCCAATGATGCCCGGGGTATTTGGCCGGGTCATATCCATGTTTGTAGAGCGTGATGGGAGCTAATTTCTTTTTATAAAACTCGTGTTTTTCATTTCCGTGCTTAGGATCTTTCTTCCAGTTTTCAAAAGTGGTTTCACGTACAATATCACGCCCTTCCATGGTGTGATGTGTTTGCGTGGAAGCAATTTCATAAGTGGCTCCCGTTGCGGAAACCTCCACGGGAATACGTGTATATTGACGGTTTCCGTTTTCATATCGTATAAACCCGGTTACCGATTTTCCAACACCTTCACCGATAGGTCCAATTCCATCCCTTCCATAACCCAAAGCTATTCCTATGGTTTGAGGGGCTTGACCGGGTTGAATAACCACCGGAAGTTCTACTTCAACCCCATTATATTTCACCTTCACAACATCTTCTTGCTCCCAGCCCTTTTCTTTGGCCATGGAAGGCGAAACGGTTACATAATTATCCCAAACCACTTTGGTAACCGGATCGGGCAATTCATGCAACCATGGATTGTTGGCATATTTCCCGATGCCTATACCTACCTTTTCATATAATACCAACTCTATTCCTTCCGGCTTTTTGAAAGATGAAAGTTCTCCTTGGTTGGTTGTTACATATGAAAAGTCAAAACCGGTCTTTTGAGTTTCTTCTTCTGTGTTTGAATTTTCTTCATTGTTTTCCACCACAGGTATGGATACGGATTTATAACCATTTTGTAAGGCTTCAACCCAGAAGTTTTCAAAATCAACATAGCCGTTTACGTGAGGATAAATATTTTCTTTCCAATAATTTTTGATAAAGCCGTGATAATCACCTGAAACATCTGCCAACTCCATCAAAACTTCTTCGGATTGGCGTGTATCCCAAAGCTTGTTGATAACCGGTTGTTGAAGCATGAACTCTCCTTTTCGAGGCTCATGATCTCCCCATGATTCCATATAGTGCGAGGTAGCCAAAACATATTTCATTTTTTGGGCCGTCTCATCCATGCGATCGGCAAAAATAGCCGTAAATTTGAGCTTGGAGAATTTTTCTTTGGTTTTTTCATCCAAATTAAACTCATAGAACGGGTTCAGTTTGTGGAAAATCACCCCGGCCACCTTGCCCGCCTTAACGTCTTCAACTACTTTTTGGAAGTCTGCGTCTTTTCCTTGACGGAGCAAGAAAGGTTTTTCCAAGTTTATGGTGCTGCCGTAATTATTTAGCATGGCATTGATTCCGTTGACCAACACTTGAATATTTTTGTCTTGACTTCCCGACACAACCAATGACTTTCCTTTATGAGCCAATAAATGCTTGGCTATGGCCGAAACATCTTTTTTACAAGGGGGTTCTTGGATGGTAGGGTTACCGGTTGCTTTGGCTATAGTATTGTATAATTTGATAACAAATTTTTTCTCTTCGGCGGGTTTGATGATGATTCTCTCGTCGGCGTTGGTGCCGGTCAAGCTCATCAAGCTTTCCACTTGATAGTGTTTAGACATTTTTTTGCCGGAACGCAAATCCCTGCCCTTGGCATATTGAGCCGCAAATTCAACCGGTGAAAGCCATGTTCCAAGAAAATCGGCATTGATACCAACAATCACTTCCGCCTTATCAAATCTGTAGGAAGGAACAACAGCTTTACCAAATGTTGCCTCATTGGCTTCAATCAATGCAGAGTAAGAAACCGGATCCACCGTGACCACTTCCACGTTGGGATATTTGGCCACAAAAGTTTCCATCAACTTTTTGAAAGAAGGACCGGTTTGTGTACTGGTCACAAAATATACTTTATCATTGGAACCGGCAAAGGTTTCCAATTGGGATTTAATTTCTTTGATAACAGTTTTCCAACTTACGTCTTTTCCGTCTTTCTTGGGTTTTTGCAAGCGGGCCGTGTCATACAAATCCAATACACTGGCCTGATGTCTGGCACTTGTCCCGTTGAAAGGAACTTGATCATTAGGTTCCACTTTAATAGGTCGTCCGTCCCGCACTTTCACCAATAAACTTCCGAAATCATAACCGTCCCACATCACTGTGGCATAGTAATCGGCCACTCCCGGGGTAACGTTCTCGGGTCTAACCAAAAAAGGAATGGCTTTCCTTACGGGTTGTTGACAACTTGTGGCCGCCACTGCAAAAGCGGTTCCAAATCCCAAAAGTTTCAAAAAATCACGCCTGTTGGCAATATATTTGTTTTTGATTTCGTCTTGCGATAGTCCTTCAATCGAAAATTCGGGTTCTTTTTCGGGGGTTTTCCCTTCTTTGACGAGCTTGTATTCTTCAATACTTCTCCAATATTTTTTCATGTCTTTTTCTTTTTTGATTAATAATGACAAGATGAACAATCCTGACCGCCAATATCTTTCACTTTGGGCTTTTCACCCGGATTTAAATGGAATTTATACAACGCATAGTATTGATTATCCGTAATGATTTCTCTTTTTCTGTGGCAATCCAAGCAGAACTTCATACTCAACTCTTTATATTCCACTACCCTGTTCATTTTTTCAACAGGCCCATGACATTCCTGACATGCCACTTTTCCGGCTTGCACATGTTGCGCATGATTGAAATATACATGGTCCGGAAGGTTATGCACTTTAATCCACTCAATAGGTTTTCCGGGCTTATCAAATTGTTGGGTAGAAGGATTGTAACCCAAGTACGCATAAATTTTTGAAATTTCCTTATCGCCCGAAATCTTACCTTTTTTCACCACACTATGACAGTTGAGACATACATTCAAACTCGGGATACCTGCATGACGACTCTCCCGCACATCCACATGGCAATATTCACAATCAATTTTATTTTGAGTCACATGAACTTTGTGCGAAAACCAGATGGGTTGCACCGGCGCATAACCTTGTTGACGGCCCAATGCACGGGCTTCCCAATAGGTTATGTAGGCAATAACGCCCAACGAAGCCAAAGCAAACACTCCGGCAGCAGTCTTGACCGCCTTGGATTTCCCTTTAATCACACCGCCCATGGCTAACAAAAAAACCACCAATGCAATGACAAATGGAATGGTATTTTTCCCACCGAAACCCGGACCTAAATTCCTAAACTCCGGGTCTATTTTATCATAAGGTCTCTCTTCAACCGATGAAGATTGTACTGTCTTCTCTTCCTTAGCTTCCTTAACCGCTTTTCCTCCCCCTTCTTCTTGGGCTTGCACAAAACTATAGTCCGCAGAAGAATGGAAAGAAAGTAAATTTTGATTGGAATAAGAGAAACTAAAGAAAAACAGCACCCAGCTCAACAACAACATCCTGATAGTTTGTGCTTCTCTCATAAATAGAATTTTTGATTTTTTGAGGCTAGGCAAATATAGAAATTAATTTTTTCAATTTATTTAGAATAGTTCTAAATACGAGATCTTACATTTTTCATTTTCAGGGCGCCTTGTGGCGTGCTCCGTTTAAATCTTTTTCACCCCGCACTGTTTTTTGTATCGTGGCCTGCGGGGTCTCACCACCTCCGTGTTGAGCCTCCTCGTCCACACAAAAAATCAGGCGGGTCTTCAAAAGGATAACACTGCGCCCGCCGGCGCGAAGAGATTCCTCCTCGCTTCGCTCCGTCGGAATGACAAAGTGGTACTGATTTTATTGGGATTCCAGCGTTGTCATTTCGTGGGAGCGAGCCGCAGGCGAGCGACGAGAAATCTCTTGGAAACATCAAAAAATTGAGACTTCTTGCATTCGCTCTAAGTGACAAAAATATTCCTTTACTTTTAGATTTTTATATTTTCAATTGTCCATTGTCAATTGTTCATTGTTACGCGCCAGGGATGGAAGCGATATGAGGCGAAGGGCAAACCTTGTTTTTCCGGAGGCGGGGCGGCTCCGAGCGGAGACGAGGAGACTTACCCGCCGACTTTTTGGAAAAACCGGCTTGCCCGAGCCGAATTCAAGCGGACAGCCCGGTGCCCGCCGGGTGAGACCCGGCGGGTGCGAATGCGCTCCGTCCGCACGAAGCACCCGCCGTAGGGCGAACCTGTGCGGGCAGGCGCCCTGAAATTAAAACTTTAGGATTTGCGTAGCGTAATAAAAAACTCGGAGCCTTCGCCGGATTTGCTTTTTGCATAAACTTGTTCGCCGTGTGCTTCCATGATATGCTTGACAATGGCCAGTCCCAAACCGGAACCTCCTTTTTTCCGGGACCGGGCTTTATCCACTCTGTAGAAACGCTCGAAAATCCGCGCAAGGTGTTTGGACTTGATGCCTATGCCTGTGTCTTTTATTTTTAAAATGATTTTTTCACCTGCCGGTTGATATGAAATGACCACTTCGCCGTTTTTCTTGTTGTATCGAATGGCGTTGGAAACCAGGTTGAGTAAACTTG
>Ga0256832_1000420_pt1 | contig 26809 bp, 23 predicted proteins | sample 134614metaG_FD_190534 | JGI IMG/M metagenome (GOLD analysis project Ga0256832, IMG submission 190534) | Hydrothermal vent microbial communities from Lau Basin, Pacific Ocean - 134-614 | ecosystem: Environmental > Aquatic > Marine > Hydrothermal vents | place: Pacific Ocean: Lau Basin | collected... | reverse complement strand
TGTGCTATAGGCTGGACAGTACTGACCACTCTGTCGTTTTGCCTCAATGCGGTCGTTTGGGTAATCTCGTTTGGCTGGACAACAACCTCAATGGACTTCAAGATCCCGGCGAACCGGGAATCAACGGGGTCCGGGTGATGATGATGGACACTTCGCATAGGATTGTGGCCGAAACCTATACCGCCACGGATCCGGAATCGGGCGAGCAGGGGGTTTACCAATTGCCCATCGCACGAAGAGACCTGTGTTATATCAAATTTGAAGGGCCCAAACACCTGGTCTTTACCAAACCGCTAATTAACAGTGATGACCGGATGGATAGCGATGTCAACCATTCCAATGGATTCGGGACCACGGAGACGATGCTCTTAGAGCCGGGTTCGAAGCGCATGGATATCGACGCGGGAATGATTGACCCGTCGCTACTGCCTGGGAGTATTGGAGATTATGTTTGGCTGGATGTAGATGAAGATGGCATTCAGGACGGATTCGAATCCGGAGTCAATGGCATTCCGGTAGCCCTTTACCGGCAAGACGGTAGTTTGGTAGCCCGCGACACGACGAAAAATGATGCTTTTTTTAGTCCCGGCTATTATCGATTTGACAGTATCTTGTCCGGTACTTACTACATCATTTTCGAAAGGCCAAGCATCTATCAAATTGCACCACCTTATAGCGGGGCAAACAAGGAGAAAAACAGCAAAATAACCGGAATCCGGGCAGATGGCGCCACAGATGATTTTGTGGTGGGCGCCGGGCAGAGCCGGATGGATATTGATGGCGGATTTGTACAGGTGGCTTCGGTAGGAGACTATGTATGGCATGACAAAAATGCGGATGGTATTCAAGACAGTACGGAGGCCGGAATTAACGGTATTAAGGTTTATCTCTACCGTCAGGATAGTGTATTGGTGGATAGTGCGGTGACCGCTCGAGACTCCCTGCATGGCACCAATGGTTATTATTGGTTTGAGCATTTGGTGCCGGGCGGATATTTTGTTCAGGTGTTAATCCCCCAATCCTTCACGTTCTCTCCCGCTGATATAGGAGGAAACGACGCGAAGGACAATGATATCACCGGTACCAATGGCCCCGGGACAAGCGCTATTTTTCACCTTTCCCCGGGGGAGCACGAACGGGATATCGATGCCGGAATTTACATGTCTTCCATGCTGGGAAGCCATGTGTGGATGGATCTGAACGGCGATGGAATGCGGGATCAGGACGAAGATCCTGTGCCGGATGTTACCGTTCATTTGTATGACAGTTCGGGCGTTATGCTGGCGACCACCACGACCAACGCACAAGGGGTTTATTGGTTTGAATCCGTGCGGGCAGGAGAGCACTATGTGCAGTTTGATCCCCCGGAGGATTACACATTTACCAAGCATATGGACACCCATCAGAATATGAATAGTGACGTGACCGAGGCCAATGGACAAGGGACAACAAACCTGATTTCCGTCGGGCCCCATAAGATGATTATGCATATCGATGCCGGTCTCGTGGCCCAATCCCAACTTTCAGCCTATTTCGAAGCCTTCGAAGCCTATCTCGAAGGAGGTGTGGTGAAGCTCAGCTGGACCGTAGTGGATGACGATGATATCCTGGGATTTGACATCCTGCGGATGGGGGAGTCCGGGCATTCTTTTGAGCGAATCGAGCACCGGGAATTTAGCGCTACCCCCTTCCTTCGGGCACAGTTCGAAGCGGAAGACATGAAGGTCAAACCGGGAGGAAAATACTTTTATCGCATCCGTTTGATATTAAAGAGTGGGCGACATGTGGACTCAAAAGTACAGTCGATACGGCTACCTGATCGAAAGGAGGACTACTTCGTCTATCCGGTACCTGCCTCCCAAGTGCTATTTATTAGAAGCAATGGCAGTCATCCGGATAATACAAGCATCGAGTTGCGTACCGTGGATGGTCGCATGGTGTTCAGGAGACAGCATGAATGGGAGCATGCGCCCGTTTGGGAGATCAATGTAGAGTCTGTTCCCGAAGGAATGTATTTATTGAGAATAATGGATGGGGGCAGGTATGAAATTGTACCCATTACGATTGCCAGATAAGATGAAGAGGTGGAAAAATGCTATTCGTGCGCTGAGGGCCATCGCCGCAAACCCGTGGTTGCTCAACAAAGTCCTGGAGGACGACGATAAGGGTTGGCAAGAGCGGGTGGAGCGCCGATTCGGTTATTCGGCAGGACTTCCTTTGCTCGATTTGGGGACCTTGTTTCCGGAATTTGAGGTGACACTGGAGCCCTTCGCATTTCTCGATGGGGGCTCCTTGCCCACAGACATCGGATTGTTGGTGTCTTTGGCGAAAAGTATCAGGGATTGTTCTTATTTTGAGATTGGAAGCTGGAGGGGAGAGAGTGTGACCAATGTAGCTCGCGTTGCCAAAGAGGCGTATACCCTCAATCTCTCGAAGGAGGAGATTATCCTGAGAGGGTGGGGGGCGGATCACGCTGCGATACAAGGCTATTTCTCCAAAGATCTACCCAATGTCCATCACCTGTATGGAGACTCCAGGACTTTTGACTACGCCGGATTGGGTAAAAAATTTGATTTGGTGTTTATTGATGGAAGTCATCATTTCGATTATGTCAAAAACGATACGGCTAAGGTGTTCGAGCATTTGTTGCATGACAAGAGTATTGTCGTATGGCATGATTACGCCTATGCCCCCGAACAAATACGTCCGGAAGTGCTGGCGGGGATATTGGAAGGGGTCCCACGAAATCTGCACCGATATCTCTACTACGTGTCCAATACAATGTGTGCCGTTTTTATCCGGGAAGATTTCCCCACTTCAACCCTCAAGTATCCCTCCGAGCCCAATAAGCATTTTAGAGTGAAGGTAGAGTTGGTACATCGGGAATAGAAATCCTGTAACATTCACCGAAGTATTTTTTTCTTATTCGAGGGGCTTAAATGGAAGCTATGGCGTTAACATAGCCCACGGTTTTAACCGTGGGATGGATATTGCAAACGAATTTTTGGAATGGTTTTAACCATTTGTGTCTTGTTTACACACAGAGCAAGTTTGTATTGTATTTCTTTTGTTTCTGGTGCAATAAGCTCTCTTTTGGGAACGATGGAAGAAGAATTATCAACTTTGTTGGCTGATTGATATCAGGGATTAAAAGTAGCATTCCACCATTTCATACCAAAGAGAGAAGGGGGGGCTACCGAACAATTATCCCTGTTAAACCTTATTATCAAAGAGTGTTTACTAAGATTAACTTAAACCAAGAGATATGAGATTTTTCTTCTTTATTTTATCAGCTGCGTTATGGGTGTCGATACTCTCCTGTGGCTCCGCCGGAACGTCCCAACACCTAAAAACGGACGAAAACGGATGGACGGATGACTATGAAGGTGGTTTGAAAGTAGCCAAAGCCTCCGGCAAGAAGGCATTGGTGTTGTTTACGGGTTCGGATTGGTGCCGGCCCTGTATGTTTTTGGAAAGCAAGGTGTTTCAGTCTGAAGAGTTTAAAGCACTGACCAAGGATTTTGTTTTGATACGTTTGGATTTTCCGCGTCGTCATCCGATTGATCCGGAGATCAAGAAGAGAAATCGCTCGCTGGGCAATAATTATGGCGTGAGGGGATATCCTACGGTTGTCGCATTAGGGCCGGACGGCAAAGAGATCACTCGTTGGGTTGGTTTCCGGCCATCGGATAAGGATAAGTATATCGCCAATCTAAAAGGACTGCTTTCGAAGTAACGCATGCCAGAAAATCTTCATAATTAGAAATATATCTTTTGACGATCTTTTTATGTGTGTATTACAAACAGCACTATTACGCCTTGTACGCCTTGGTGCCACAGGTTTTAAGTAGTTTGGCCTGTGCCGCCATAGCGGTACAGGAAGAGAGTGTACACCCTCTTAATCCCGAATCTCGTCTGAACAACCTCATCCCCTAATACCGCCTAGGGCGGCACAGGCTCTACCGCTAAAGCGGCACAGGCTCTTCTCCTTTGGAATACATTAAGTAATATAATGAATACATAGCCAAAGGAGAAGGGGGATATTCTCTATATCTAGCTGAGTATTACCCCAATGAAATTCCCTACAGTTAGAGAAACATAAGCCTCCCCTCTCCTTCATCATAAATATTTACACGATGTACAGATTAAATAACGCCGAGGCGTCACAGGTTATGAAGGAGTAGAGCCTATGCCGCTGTGGTGGTAGGGATGGGGGTGAGGTTGTAAAAATGTGCACTTTGTAATACACACTCTATTATTGTTTTTTAAAGGTCAGATGGGACCCTTGACGATTAAAACAATCATTTCTCCCACCAATTAGGTACAGGCTTTGTGTATTTAATAATTCTTCTAATCATGACGGTTTTGTAAATTTTGACGGTTTCCCGGCTTGCCTATCAAAGGGTTTATATGTACTTTTGCTCTCTCCCCGGGAGGTGCATTATTGTTTTCATTTGATAAATCTATCCTTCATGCCTATTCACTCGAAACTGCCTGATGTAGGAACATCTATTTTTGCTGTAATGTCCGGTTTGGCCCGGGAGACGGGAGCTATCAATTTGTCGCAGGGGTTTCCCAATTTTGATTGTCCCAAGCCATTAAAAGACTTGGTGTATAAGCATATGATAGCCGGTGACAATCAATACGCGCCCATGCCCGGCGTACCCGCCCTGCGCCAAAGTCTCGCCCAAAAGTATCGCCGGTTGCACGGTTGTGATATCGATCCGGACACCGAAATAACCATCACCGCCGGCGCCACACAAGCATTGTTTACGGCCATTACGGCATTGGTGGATCGCGGCCAAGAGGTGATTATCTTTGAGCCGGCTTACGACTCTTATGTTCCTTCCATCCGTCTTTGTGGCGCCACACCCATCCCATACAAGATGCAACCGCCGGAGTACAAGATTGACTGGGAGCGGGTAGAAAGCATGATTACCCCGAAGACCAAGATGATCATCATCAATACCCCACACAATCCATCGGGGCAGGTCTTGTTGGAGGAAGACCTCCTCGCTCTACAAGGCATAGCGCTTAGGCATGACCTCATTTTTATGTTTGATGAAGTGTACGAGCATTTGATTTTTGATGGGATTCCTCATTTTTCGGCGCTCAGATACCCGGAGTTGTATCGCAAGAGTGTGGTGGTGTACTCCTTCGGGAAGACCTACCACAATACCGGGTGGAAGATGGGGTATACGATTGCCCCTGAGGAATTGACAAGGGAGATTCGCAAAGTGCACCAATTTAACGTTTTCTCTGTCAACACCCCTATCCAACACGCTTTGGCCGACTATGTCAACAATGAAGCATGGTACAGTGCTTTACCCGGGTTTTATCAAGAGAAACGGGACTTGTTTGTCGATATCTTGAGGCAAACCCGTTTTGAGCCGGTGGATTGCAAGGGAACGTATTTTCAACTCGCCTCCTATCGTACTATTTCGGAGGAGGATGATTTGAGTTTTGCCAAGCGGATTACGAGAGAGTATGGAGTAGCTTGCATCCCGGTATCTGCATTTTATGTGGACAAAAGCGATTTCAAAGTCGTCCGGTTTTGTTTTGCCAAGACGCCGGATGTCTTGGAAGCGGCAGGTGAGCGCCTCATAAAAATATAAACTAAATATCATACCATGCACATAAGCAAACTAGATGTCACCGGCAAAAAGGTACTCGTAAGAGTGGATTTTAATGTTCCCCTATCCGAAGATGGAAAGGTCAAAGACGACGAACGGCTGAGAAGAGCCCTGCCCACCATCCGGTATCTATTGGATCAGGGTGCGGGCGTTATTTTGATGTCTCATTTGGGGCGTCCACAAAAGAAACGCCTTCCGGATGGAAGTCTGGATGTGGATAAATTCACTTTACGGCATGTGATTCCGGCGTTAGAGCAACTATTGGGTCAATCGGTGGCCTTCGCACCGGATTGTGGAGGAGAGAAGAGCCGGGAGATGGCTGCTGAGTTGAACCCGCACGAAGTACTGTTGATGGAGAACACCCGGTTCGACCCGGGTGAGACCAAAGGGGATAAAGCCTTCGCGGAACGGCTTGCCGCACTGGGCGATTGTTATGTCAATGATGCCTTTGGCACTGCCCACCGCGCGCATGCTTCCACGGCGGTGGTTCCCGGGTTTTATCCGGCTTCGTGCAAGGCGATGGGCTTCTTAATGGAGGCGGAACTCCGGAATGCGCAACGCGTCTTGCACCATGCCGATCATCCCTTTGTTTTAATCTTGGGCGGCGCTAAGGTCTCGGACAAAATTCAGTTGATTGAATCCTTCTTGCCCAAGGTCGAAGATCTAATCATAGGCGGTGGGATGGCTTTTACCTTTGTGAAGGCGATGGGTGGTTTTGTCGGTGATTCGTTGGTGGAGGAAGATAGGATAGAGCTGGCAAGGCATCTGTTGGAGAAGGCGCAGGAGAGCGGAGTGCATATTCACCTGCCGCATGATGTTGTCGCGGCCGATGGTTTCTCGGAGACGGCAGAAAAGGAGTTGATGCCTGCAGATCGAATTCCTCCAGGATGGATGGGATTGGATATCGGACCGAAGAGCTTGTCCAATTTCGGACACGTGATATTGCGGTCTAAGACCATCCTTTGGAATGGCCCGATGGGCGTATTTGAGATGGCGCCTTTTGCAGGTGGCACCTTTGGGATGGCAGAGTTTGTAGCCCAAGCGACGGACAATGGCGCCTACTCCCTCATAGGAGGTGGTGATTCAGCGGCAGCGGTTAAAGCATCCGGTTTGGCAGATCGTGTGAGTTATATCTCTACCGGTGGAGGGGCGATGTTGACCTACCTCGAAGGCAAGCCGCTACCGGCGGTGGAAGCACTAAAAATCCAACTGTAAAGTGAACAACTCAAACCAGTAGGGTGCTTCGCCTGGGAAAACGACGAAGCAAAATAGATAGCCGGCCTTGATCGAAACAAAATTATTCTCTCTTTATTTTGTGTAGGGAGCGCTAAACGCTAAGCTTCGATGGTAATCGACTGATTTTCCATGAGCTTTCGAAGGTTAATCAGCGCATATCGCATACGGCCCAAGGCGGTATTGATACTGACGCGTGTCAACATGGCGATCTCCTTAAAACTCATGTCCGCATAATGGCGCAATATGACGACATCTCTCTGCTCTGCCGGAAGTTGGTCGATGAGCTTCCTCACCTTGGAGTGCTCTTGAGATTTGATGATTTTCTTTTCGGCATTGATGTCAGAATCTTCCAGGACATCGAAGATATCAAAGTCCTCTGTCGGGGAGACGATGCTTCTTCGCTTGGCACGTCTAAAGTAATCTACACACATGTTGTAGGAGATGCGCATAGCCCATTGGGAAAACTTGCCTTCGTGGTTGTAATTGCCCTTGCGGAGGGTGCGAATAATTTTTATGAAGACATCTTGAAAAATGTCATCTGCCAAACTTCTATCCTTGACAAAAAGGTAAATCGAGGTGTAAATCTTTTCTTTGTGGCGGGAGAGTAAAACTTCGAAAGACTTGTCATCACCATCCAAATAACGCTCAATCAATTGCTTGTCATTTAACTTATCTACTTGCATATCAATACACTTTGTGGGTTTACAATATTGAATTTTCAAAGTAGATTTGTTACTATAAGCAGATATTTTAGTGAATGTTGATTATTTCTGACCGCAAGATACGGCATTTTTTTTAATTGAAAAGAAAATTTTAAAACTTAACTTTATTTTAACAAGTGCTCACTACCGATGGAAGCAATATGATAATAGATGTACAACAATTAGACCATCTCTGCTTTTTGACTGTCAAGAATGCTCCTGAAGCCATTTTTTGGCGAGGTCATGTCCAAGATTTATTGCTTCTGTCCAATCCTTTTTATATCCTTTTTTGCCGGCTTTGAGTTTGGCTACGCCTTGCTTAAAATACATTTCTCCCAAGTCAAAATCTAGATTCCGCACCTCCGGATTTATTTTCTTTAGCACTTCAATGGCCTCATCGTACTGCCGTGTCCCTAACAATGCTTCGGCATAGAGCAGCAGCGCTTTGTTGTATAAATTATAGTTTTTATCGTCCTCTTTGAATTTTCTAAGGGTGAAGAGTTTAAATTCAAACAGGGCTTTATCGTACTCTTTGAGCTGTATGTGCGCTATGCCTTTTTTGTAGCGCGCTCTCCAATGGATGTATTGAAGAGCCAGAGACTTTTTTATGGCCATATGAAAGTCTTCAGCAGCAGCTTCCCACTTCCCTTCGATTACATTGAGATTGCCCCGGCCGAAATAGGCAAAGGCGTTATTTTCATCCAGCCGGATGCTTTTATCAAAATCGTACCGGGCATCTTCGTAATGTTCCAATTGGAGATTGACCACTCCACGCCGTTCATAAGCAGAGGAGTGTTTGTCAAATTTCGCAATTGCGATGTTCAATCGATGGATGGCTTCTTCCTCTTTGCCTTTTTCTCCGATAAGGGCAACGGCTTTATTGTACTCTTTGACGACCACCTTGTCTCCGGTAGGACGCACCATCGAATAATGCATGATTTCTCCATCCTTGACCATCCATGCCCCGACATATCCGGCAATGGCATAATCTGCACAAAGCTTAAAGAGGTTGACCGTGTTTTTCCAGTATTTCTCGGAGAGTTGTACGACTGTACGAGGTATGACGACTTGCAGCATTTCATCGTCAAACAGATCTTCGGTTTTGAAATGCGCATCATTGTGATAGTAATTGTCTATCCTGTTAATAAATAACGCCTTCACCTGCGAATAAGCTCTCTCATTTGCATAGTCCAATCTCCCCTGAAATATCGATTTGTAGTACATGTATTGTCTTTTACCCCTTTAGCTATCCGTATTAGCTACCTAATTTATAGAAAAAATCATTCCAAAAACGGAATTCTTCCGGATGAACTCCCTATGAATTTACTAAAGCATTGATAAACTGTTAGTGTAGGTGGTGAAAAAAACTTTTCCGCTTCAATGATAAGCAGTGTTCCTTTCAAATTGTTCTTTTATTGATGGAGGTTTTTATGGTATGAAATGGTTGATTGAAGCGCCGCATAAAGCCCTATTTCCAAACTTCCACCCCTTCGGAACAGTTGCGACAAATGTCGATTTGGGACCGGTCTTCCGATAGTTTTTTTCTGAATGCACTGTAGGCTTCACTCTTCCAGATGTCTTGGAGAGAGGTGCCTTCCCGGAGTATTCCCATCGGGTGCTTTGCGTCTTTATCAAAGCAGCAGGGGAGTATCCGGCCATCCCAGGAAATGACAGCGGAATGCCACATTTTCCAGCAGGCCTTTGGGTTTTCATACTTGCGTTTTAAGGAGTATTTTCCATCTCCGGCCGGAATGTAGCGGGAGTATTCGCGTAAGGTGGGAATCAATGGATTGCCGTTTTTGTAGTCGTATATTTGAGCGGTTTTAAACACGAGGTGGTCCACGTTTAAGGATTTAGCCAACCGTTTCATATCCTCAATCTGATGCTCGTTGTGGCGGACGACTAAAAATTGGAGTATTACAAAAGGGGTGTGAGATTTTATTGCTCTCTTTGCCTCCATGATATTCTCAATGCCTGAAAGAACGGTAGTCAATTGTCCCGAAATGCGATATTGCTCGTAGGTCTCTTGCGTGGTGCCATCTATGGAGATAATCATTCTATCCAGGCCCGATTGCACGGTTTTTATTGCATTTTCCGGTGTCAGGAAGTGGCCGTTTGTGGAGGTGATGGTGTAGATGTTCTTTTTGTGGGCGAGTTCGACCATTTCAAGGAAACGAGGATGGATAAACGGCTCCCCTTGAAAGTAGAAGATGAGATAAAGAAGGTGGGCAGAGAAGTCCTCCATCCACTTGCCAAATTGTTCCGGCGCGAGTTGACCTGTAGGGCGGGTAAAAGACCGAAGTCCACTGGGGCATTCGGGGCACCTCAGATTGCAGGCAGTCGTTGGTTCGATGGAAAGGGTTACCGGCAAGCCGAGCTGTATGGGCTTTTTCGTCCATTTACTCCAATACCAGGAAATGGTCAATAATAGCGCATGCCACAGCTTCTTGGGCGTAAGTTTGGTGACGAAATTAATGCCGTCTCGGAAGGCCGGTGCGATATTCATCAAGTTAACCCTTCATTTATCAAATCATGGATGTGCACCATCCCTACGTACTTTCTTTCTTCGAGAACAATAAGCTGGTTAATGCTGTATTTCCGGAGTGCTTGCAAAACTTCAATGGCAGGAGTCGTATGCGCTATGGTCTTCGGGGCGTTTGTCATGATATCTTTTGCCGTAAGCCGGGCAATGTCTTGATGGGTTTTGAGCATGCGGCGCAAGTCTCCATCGGTGATAATTCCGAGAATGTGGTTTTCCCTTAATACCGCTGTAGCACCTAAACGCTTGGAGGTCATCTCCAGGATGACTTCATGCAATGTGGTATCGGGGGATACTCGGGGAGCCAGGTGCCGGGCTGCAAAATCCTTTGCTTTTAGGTGGTAGTATTTGCCGAGTGTGCCGCCGGGGTGGAACTTGGCGAAATCCTCAGGAGAAAACCCTGAAAGAGAACTCAACGCAGTGGATATGGCATCCCCGACTGCCATCTGCGCAGTCGTACTGGAGGTGGGCGCCAGATTGTTGGGTTCTGCCTCTTTGTCAATGGGTATAATGATGGCATAGGTAGCATCCTGTGCCAAAGGAGAATGGGGATTGGAGACCAACGCGATGGTCGTATTGCCGGCAGAACGGACGATGGGGAAGAGAGTGAGTATCTCAGGAGTACTACCGCTTTTGGATATGAAAAGGACGATATCCTCAGGGCGAATCATCCCGAGGTCTCCATGAATAGCATCGGCGGCGTGTAGAAAAAGGGCAGGGGTGCCGGTAGAGTTGAGAGTAGCTACGATTTTTTGCCCAACTACTGCACTCTTCCCAATCCCGGTAAGGACGACTCGACCTCGGGATTGATAAATGGCCATGACTGCTTGTACGAAAGCCTCATCCAATACTTCCGACATGCGCAAAAGGGTCTGTGCTTCTGAGCGTATGGTGTTCTTACCAATCTCCAATATTTTTTCTCTGTCCATTATACGCGCTGTAGAGTTCGAGCTTCTGCTTCCTTCGAAAAAGCCATGGCCCGCCAACATAGCTTCGTTTGTTTCTCGAAGTCGCATTTGAATACAAGTTGCTAAAAAGTATAAACGTGTGTGTCCTCAGAAAAGTTTACCGCTTCTGTTGACTATTGTATTCTGTTCTATCCTTTTTATCCCTTTATTCAGAACGCATGCATTTGCCCACCTGATGTTGACAATAAAACTATGACGTCTAATAGTATTTTTATCCCTTTCGGAGTAGAACCAGAATTTGGCTACAAGCGTAGGATCAAACCAACGCTTTTGTCGATTTTAGAGCACTTAAGTTTTACACTCGAAGAAAGATTTTTAATCGCACTTTGATAGAAAAATGATACCTTTTACCTCTGCAAGTGTTCTGAAATTATGAAATATCGTTTTTTTTGACCTTTAGATGTAAAAAAAATGCCTGATACAATAGTGTTTTGAAAAAAAAATGTATTTTTGATTATCAAATGAATGGTTGCGTAAAGAACGAGTCCTTAGATGCGTATTTGATCGTTTGATGATGGTGCCGGTCTTTCTCGATTGGCAGCCAAAAGATAACTACAAGCAATACGTCTTAGTCCCTTTGAGAGTGGGGGGATGCGGCTCGGGTGTAAAAGTGATGATAGTCACAGCGTATGCGTATTGGAGTCCTTTTTTTTATGTACTTTCGTGTCCTTTTTTGGATAACAGACCGATTGTATCGGAGCAGTGAGAGTGGATATATTGTAATTTAGACAATACGGATCATCTAAGGATTTTGCATGTTTGCGACAACCGCTTGTTTTGATGGTACTATTAAGGAATTAACTGTTTGAAAGCGCTTTGGAAGCTCGGCTTTGTGTCGGAGTAAACATAAGATTATTATAAATTTACCAATGGAAATGATAAACGTTTCAGCAGAAGTAAAAGTGAGTTCGAAAGAGTTGCATAAACAGCTCTACCACTTTTTCGGATTTGATCAGTTTAAAGAAAAGCAAGAAGAGATCATTCAAAGTATTTTGAATGGTGAAGATACTTTTGTCATCATGCCGACCGGAGGGGGTAAATCCCTCTGTTATCAACTCCCTGCATTGATGATGGAAGGCACGGCTATTATTATTTCTCCACTTATCGCTTTGATGAAAAATCAAGTGGACTCCATACGGGGATATGGACAGAAGGATAGTATCGCTCATTTTCTCAATTCCTCCCTTAACCGGACAGAGATGCGCCAGGTCAAATCAGATATAATGGCCGGCAAAACCAAACTGCTTTACATCGCTCCGGAGACCTTGACAAAAGATGAGAATCTCGAGTTTTTTAGTAAGGTCAAGGTATCTTTCGTGGCGGTGGACGAAGCGCACTGCATCTCGGAGTGGGGTCATGATTTTAGGCCTGAATACCGCAGAATTCGCGATATGATTCAGATGATTGATGGCAATATTCCCATTATTGCCCTTACCGCCACGGCCACACCAAAGGTGCGTTCGGATATTATTAAAAACCTGCAGCTTAAAGACGTCAAGGAGTTTATCACTTCTTTTAACCGGACGAATCTCTATTACGAAGTTCGCCCGAAGTATAAGAAGGAGCTGACTTTTAAGCAGATCGTGCAAATCATCAAGCAGGCCCCGGGCGAATCCGGGATTATATATGTCCAGGCGAGAAAAACGACGGAAGAAATCGCCAAGGTGCTTCAGGTAAATGGTATCCGCGCTGCGGCTTATCACGCGGGAATGGATGCCAAAACCCGCTCGAGAGTTCAAGATGAATTTCTCATGGAGGAGATTGATGTAATTGTGGCGACGATTGCCTTTGGGATGGGGATCGACAAGCCCGATGTGCGGTTTGTGATTCATTACGATATCCCTAAGAGCATCGAGAATTATTATCAGGAGACCGGTCGCGCAGGACGCGATGGCATCCTCTCCAAATGTTATGCATTTTATTCTTACAGGGACATATTGAAGTTGGAAAAGTTTCTCAGAGACAAGACGATTTCCGAACGCCTATTGGGGGCACAGCTCCTGGAGGAGGTAATCGCCTATACCGAGACTTCTGCCTGTCGAAGACAGTTCCTCCTGCATTATTTCGGAGAAGAATATACACAGGACAAGTGCAACAATCTATGTGACAACTGTGCCAACCCTAAAGAAAAGATTCAGGTGCAAGCGGAAATGCATCAAGCTCTAAGGGTTATTGACGTTCTGTCGGAGAATTTTGGAATAAAAATGTTGGTCGATTATCTTACGGGTAAGCGGACACAGGAAATACTGGATTTTAGATTTGACAAAAAGGAGTGTTTCGGTTGTGGAAAGGAGAAAGAAGAGGTGTTTTGGCACTCTATTTATCGACAGGCAATCCTCAAGAACCTCATCTATAAAGATATCGAACAATACGGGCTGTTGAAGTTTACCCCGGAAGGACGTAAGTTTTTGGAAAAGCCCTACCCGGTAGAGATTACGATCAATCACAATTACGACCAAATCACAGCAGACGAGGTTTTTAACAATGTCCATAAACGGGTAGCTATTGATCAGACTTTAGTCAAAATACTAAAGGAAATCAGGTTGGACGTAGCCAAACAACACAACGTCAAGCCGTGGGTGGTGTTTTTTGACCCGTCTCTAGAGGAAATGGCCACTTACTATCCCATAACCTTGACGGATCTAGAAAAAATATCAGGTGTTAGCCACGGAAAAGCCCAACGCTACGGTAAGCCTTTCGTCGAGTTTATCAAGGAGTATGTGGAGCAGAACGATATCGATCGCCCCGATGATTTTGTCATCAAACAAGTGGCTAATAAATCCAAACTTAAAATCGAAATCATTAAAAGCATAGATAAAAAGATTCCATTGGATTATATAGCAGAAACCAACAAACTTACCATGGAGGAGTTGCTCGATGAGATTAACGTCATCGTTAACTCTGGTACTAAGATCAATATAGATTATTATATCAATGACAATGTAGATGAGTACGTCAGAGAAGATGTGTACGAGTACTTCTCCGAGGCCGACTCCGATAGCGTGGATGAAGCTTGCCGGGAACTCGAAGATGAAGATGTCACCCGCGAAGAAATCCAACTCATTCGCATTAAGTTTCTCTCTGAACAAGGCAACTAAACCACCGGAGGAAAACGAATGGATGATTCTATGGCAAAGAGACCCGTTATTTGGATTCTCAATGGCCCCAATCTCAATCTGTTGGGCGTACGGGAACCGGGAATTTATGGCGACCAATCTTTTGATAAATATTTCCGGCAGTTGCAGTCCCGCTATCCGGAAATAGATTTGCACTATTACCATTCCAATCATGAAGGCGACTTGCTGGACAAACTGCACGAAATTGGGTTTTCGTGCACGGGAATTGTGTTCAATCCGGGGGCTTATACCCATACGTCTATTGCATTGGCGGATGCAGTCAAGGCAATTGAGTCACCCGTGTTTGAAGTGCATATCTCCGATGTGAGCCGGCGAGAGCCCTTTCGTCAGATCTCCTATTTGCGCCCTTACTGCTCCGGACATATCATGGGCGAGGGATTGGCAGGATATGAAAAGGCGATTCAGGAGCTGATGTCTTTGAGAAAGTAGGGGATCTCCATCATTTTTTTGTAAACGGAACACCCTTAATGTGTGACGGGGATAACGAAGTATTTATGTGCTGCCAACTATTATTTTTCAATATGGTGCAACATAATTGATGTGGATTCCCATTCATGATTATACCCATGAAGGGATCAGGATATGCTATTGATGTTTTACTCGTGCTGTGTTGGGGATTCTTTGAATGATGATTTTAGCCACAAATGGTTTTTTTGAAATGGTTTGGGTGGGCTTTTTTAGCTCTTCATTATCTAAATAACATCCAGTTCGATGTAGGGTATTTTGCTGTAGGCATGACATTATTATAAAGCGCTTGTGAAAAGACATAAACACAATGCTTACACTTTGATTTTGATAAGCAATACACTAAAAAACGTTGAACCAAATCTATTGTACTATGAAAAATCCACTTTTCCTTTTAGCTCTCATTTTCGGCATTTTAACACCCTTGCAGGCACAACAAACGGACGTTGTAAACGTCGATAACCGGCTTCTCTCTAAGTCCGAAACACCCCACCGCGATTACATGGAAGGCAGGGATTCTATCAAGGGGCACAACCAACTGTTTCAAGTGGGCGCCCATTGGTATTGTAGTAGGGCCAGGCCTTTTATCGGTGGTTCCATTGAGCCGATTGAATTATCTATCGACAGCTTGGCGACCGTAGATAGTATCGGGGAGGTATATGTGTTAAGCGATGGCGGGCGGAAGATGTATGACCAGGATGGGGTCTGGTATGTGGAGATGTCAATCTCAGGTCATGATACTCGAATATCGAAATTTGTCAAACTCATGGATTTTAATGCAAGGGATTCATTCCGGTTGGATGATGTACTTGTTTGTGAATATCCCGGTGACGATACCTTTCATTTGGATGTCTGGGGCATCATCGACAGCATTGCTCTGTACCCGATTAAAGATGGGCAACTGATCGAGGTGTACTACGTACGGTACAAAGGGAGAATCTTTTCAGGTAATGGCTACTTCATGGATCAATTGGATTATAACACGATGATATCCAGGGGAATTGGAGTGATTACGCCGGAGCTGACAGGGCCATTTTCACTCGATTTTTTGTTTAATACTTGTGTGTATGACCCTATTGGTGTGTACGAAGGAATCAGGTGCTTTTCTAACGATACGGTCGATTATCATTTTGTGGATTACCCTTGCGATACCGTAATAATAATCCATACCAACACCCCCGGTTTTGATGATGGTAGCAGAGTCAAGATTTTGCCCAATCCGTCCCGGGAAGACTTTGTGATTGCCGGAGCGGAAGGGGAATTGGGCTACAAGATAATGGAGCTGAGCAGTGGTAAAATGGTGGGAAATGGAAGGACCCGGGAGCATCGCTTACACATAGATAAACCCGGAGTTTACATGGTCGAGATGCGAAGTAGCAAGTACCTCATAAGGAGAAAGATTATCAAGCTATGACCGGGTAACAGCGTGCAGGTCCTTACTGTTTTTTGAAAGGATACAGCAAATTGTCATGTACCTCGTTTTGCTTCCCATCGAGTTGTAACGGAGTCTTTTGGTTTTGTATGAAATTGTTATAAATGTACATTTCATTCCCTTCCGATCCGATGCCTGTAGTCTGTGATCCGTTGTTAGGACCTATGAGGCAATGATGAATGCCTATGGTATGGCTATTGGGTGCTATTTTTATGGCAGGAAGGGCATCCGTGCTATCCCCGGAAGCTTGCGTGTGAATATCCAATCCGAATATATCGATATTTTTACTATTCCGAATCGTGATTGAATGGACTTTTGGGTGAAAGCCTGCCGCCCTGGTGATGAGCAGCGAGAAGGTCTTCTTTTTATAAATGACGAGATCGCCAAAATCTCCATTCATCAGACGAATCATATCCCCGGTTTCTGCCTGCTTGACCGCCTCCTTCCAATACTTAGGGCCATCCAAGCTAAACGCATGGCCTTTGAAGCGTTCAACCCTGGCCAGCAGGGATTTGTTATAGATCTTTCCACCGTATTTTAGACGAATAGAGAAAGGATAATCCCCGGCACTCTTTCGGGGTGCTTCTACAAGGATGCGATATACGCCCGGATGCAACTTTTCGACAGACACCCACCTTGGAGCCTTGCGAATCTCAACACTCCACGATGTATCTTCCGGTGTTTTTGTCGTGATAAACCCCATGGTTACCGCCCTTTCCGGACAAACCAAGGTGTCCTCTGAAATGGATATGGCCGACGGAAAATTAACTTTGCTGTTATCGTCCCTCATGTTTTGACAGGAGAGAAAAAGAATAACCATGGTGCCAAAGAAAACCCACCTAATAATCGTCGTCTTTTTCATGATGCAAAAATACGTATAAACCTACTTACTGTCAGCGAGAGCACGCTTCAAAATTGGAATTGTATCTTTTGGCATGATTATTTGATTAGATAATGCAAAATCAACCATTTCATACCTATGCAGGAATATTACAGAAAGATTCAAGAGGCCGCTACGCATATAAAGAAACAGATGCCGTATCCGCCGTTGACCGGAATTATATTGGGATCGGGACTCGGGGATGCTATGGCAGCAGTTTCTTGGGACTTAACCCTTCCGTATTCATCTATCCCTCACTTTCCGGGGACGAGTGTCAAGGGGCATGCTGGGGAGTTGCGAATCGGCAGGATAAGCGGGCACCCTGTGGTGGTTCAAGCCGGCCGTTTTCATTATTACGAAGGGCATGATATGCGTACCGTGACATTTCCACTGCGTGTGATGCATGCGCTCGGTATCCGGGGACTTGTTGTAACCAATGCCGCCGGGGGATTGAATGATGCATATCACGACGGATTATTGGTGGGCATCTCGGACCATATCAATATGTTTCCGGATCATCCATTACGAGGGTTGAATGATAATCGTTTTGGAGATCGATTTCCGGAAATGGCAGGTGCCTATACGCCGCGATTGCTGGAGCGTTTTTTAGCTATCGGAAGGGAGTTGGGTATCGCAGTGGAAAGCGGGGTTTATCTCGGTCTTCCGGGACCGAGCATTGAGACTCCAGCAGAATTGAGATTTATGAAGATGATTGGAGCGGACCTGGTGGGCATGTCCACCGTACCGGAGGTGATTGTCGCAAAACAGTTGGAGCTGGATGTCCTCGGGGTGTCTATCGTCACCAATATGTGTTTCCCGGATACCGTCACAGAAGAGAATATGCACACTAAGGTGCTCGAAGTAGCCGGTAAGGCAGCCTTGGATCTATTCGAGATACTGAAGGTGTTGTTGGAAGAGACCCTTTAATAAGTCGGATGAAAAGTGCTCCAGAAACATACTATTAACAAAGATTTACAAGGCCGGTTAAGCAATGAGATTTGGGCTTTTGCCGTACCTTGCCGCCGGAATTGATTTGAAGGGCCATGGCGTCCTTTTAGCACAAAAAAACAATATAATGCAACTACATCAGGACATTGCCATTCCGGCAAATAGCGATTTTACAATATACAATATTCCTTTCGGGGTGGGACAGATCGACGGCGTCCCCCATGTCTGTTCCCGCATAGGGGATTTTGTGGTGGACTTGGTCGCCTGTCATGCTCATGGATTACTTCCCGTAGAGGGATTGGACGCTGGCACCTTACAATCCGCCTCTCTAAACCGGTTTATCGATCAGGGAAAGTCTGTGACCAATGCCGTACGCCTCACCCTTCAATCCCTACTTTCCTCCGGAGCGTCTGAGGTCGATAAGATAAAGCGCTGTTTTCATCCGGTGGAAGAAGTGCCCATGTTATTGCCGGTGCATGTGGGAGACTATACGGATTTTTATTCGAGCAAGGAGCATGCGACCAATCTGGGTAAGATGTTCCGGGATCCTGCCAATGCCTTGCTACCCAACTGGCTGCATATCCCGGTGGGATACCACGGCCGGGCCTCTTCGATTGTCGTGTCCGGTACTCCGGTGCGAAGACCCAAAGGGCAGATGCTTCCCGCAGGTGCGGACACCCCGGTTTTTGGGCCCTCCCGCCTCCTGGATATCGAGTTGGAGATGGCCTTTGTGGTCGGAAAATCCAACCCGTTGGGTTCCCGGATTGAAGTGCAAGATGCAGCATCTTACCTCTTTGGAATGGCGCTGTTCAATGACTGGTCGGCAAGAGACATTCAGAAGTGGGAGTATATCCCTCTGGGCCCTTTTTTGGGTAAGAATTTTGCCTCCACCATGTCGCCCTGGATTGTTACCATGGAAGCGTTGGAACCTTTCCGCGTCCAGGGTCCCAAGCAGGAACCGGAAGTTTTGGACTATTTGAAGATCCAAGGGGCACACAATTATGATATCCAACTCTTTGCCGATTTGATCACACCTTCTGGCGCGAAGAAGACCATTACCCATACCAATTTTAAGTACATGTATTGGAACATGTCCCAACAACTCGCTCATCACACGGTGAATGGATGTAATATGCAGGTGGGAGACCTTTGTGCTTCCGGTACGATCAGTGGTCCCGAACCCGGAAGTTATGGCTCACTCCTCGAGATTACCTGGAGAGGGGAGCATCCGATATCTATGCCGGATGGCACGGAGCGGAAGTTTTTATCGGATGGAGATACCATTACCCTGCGCGGATATGCAGAGCGCGATGGAATACGCGTGGGATTTGGGGAGGCGAGCGGTAAAATCTTACCTGCTGTGTAGTACCTCTTTTCACCAAACGATGGTCTTAACAGGTTGGATCCGGATGAAGCAACCGGATGGTGCTTTTATTTCCCAATATCGCCGTATTCGACACCTTCGGAGTACGCCACCTTAATATCGTGGTCGTGGAATGCGGCCTTTATCCCCTCATTAGTAGTGAAAAACACCTTCCAATAGTCATCCGGCTCGACGTAGGGCCGAACGGTGACCTTGATGGAGTGGCTGTCAAACTCGAGGATACCCACTTCCGGGGTAGGTTCCTTCTTAATCAAGGGATTTTTCTGAAGTACATCCATCAAGATGCGTTTCACCTCGGGGAAGTCGGCGCTGTAAGGGATGGAAACCTCCATTTCCATCCGGATCATCCCCATAGATGAATAGTTGGTGATGGTGCCGCTAATGACCAGCCCGTTAGGGATGATAAGTCGCTTTTTGCCGGGAGTGGTGATGGCAGTATGAAATATTTGAATCGTCTCCACCTGACCAAATTTCTCTTGAATCTCTACCCAATCTCCAATTTTATACGGTTTGAAGATGAGGACAATGATACCGGCTGCGAAGTTGCCCAACGCCCCTTGTAAAGCCATCCCAACCCCGAAACCCGCAGCGGCGAGTAGCGCTACCAAACCGGTGGATTTGATGCCAATGATGGTAGCTGCGATAAAAATGACTACAACTTTGAGAAGGATATTGGTCAGGGAGATGAGGAAAGGCCGAATATCCTGGCCGAGTTTGGCCCGGGTTAGAGCTCGGTCAGTAGCTGTAACTACTTTGTGGACAATCTTAAACCCGATCCACAAGACGAGCAATGCCAAGACCAGCTTGGGGCCGAAATGAATCACCCAATCGGCTAGTTTATCAGTGTAATAGGATAAATCTTCCAAAATACTTAATTTATTTTCTATAATCTAAGTTAGTTATTACGAAGGAGACGAGCTTAAACAAAAGCCATATCTTTTCCGAAACACACTCCAGTTATAAAGCCTTGTGACTTCCATCGCAATAGGGGGGGGTCTTCGTGTGTTTGCACCCACAAAGGGCGACTTTTTTAGTCTCTTCGATCTCAAAACGAAGGGATTTGAATCCCTCCACTTCCTTGTGCGAACCATCGCAAAACGGATCTTTATCCGATAAGCCACAAGTGCACCAGGCATAGGGCTTGGGTTCTAAAGTGAGCACATAGGGGTATTTTTGGACAATTTTTGGCAATTTCATATTGTTTGATATTTGTAAGTAATCAGCTACGACAAAGGTACTTCCTCCGACGAAAATAATATCATCCTGAGTGGACTTTTTTATGGCATCCTCCAATGCTGCTCTTACATTGGAGTAAGCGTATCCTCTGAGTCCAAAGTGATGGGCCTTGTGTTGGAGGACGGTCGCTTCCATTCCGCGGGGCACATTGGGCCGGGCAAAGTAGTAAATGGCGTCCTTGGGAAAGGTCGCTAATATGGGCTCGTGCGACTTGTCCCGGACCATGCCTATAACGATGTGCAAATGACGATGAGGCATCTTCTGGAGGTAAGCGATATTAGCGGGCAGGCTATGGATGTTGTGACCGCTGTCTGCGATGATAAGCGGAGGGCCGGGGGCGATTTCCCAACGCCCTTTGTAACCGGTCATTTGATGAACCCGTTGTAGTGCTTCTATGCTTTTTGCGGCATCCAGGGTGAGGTCAGATTGCCTAATTAAGATTTCGAACGCTGCCAGGGCGGTGGTCAAATTAGCTTCTTGAAAAGGGCCGTGCAGGTCTGTGGAAAGGATACCGGTAGGGAGGGACGGAGATGCTTCGAGGCTGAATACTAACCCGGATGGTGCGATTTCATACTGCTTTAACCGAACAATGTCTTGAGCAAAGGTCAAAGGCGATTTTCTTTCACCGGCCTTCTCTGTCCATACCCTATCCGTCGAGGGATGCCGCTCTCCGATGACGACCGGCACCCCGGGCTTTATTATGCCCGCTTTTTCTGCTGCGATCAGGGGAAGGGTGTCGCCGAGCATGGCTTGGTGATCTATCCCGATATTGGTGATGACTGACAGTAGGGGAGAGACGATATTGGTAGAGTCCAGCCGTCCACCGAGCCCGGTCTCAATGACGGCAATATCGACTTTTTCGTTGGCAAAATGGTCAAAGGCCATGGCTACGGAGAGCTCAAAAAAGGAGGGGCGAATCGCCTCGATTTCAGAAGTGATTTTGTTGACAAAACGGACGACCTGTTCCTCGCTGATCATTTGGCCATCTATGCGGATGCGCTCCCTATAATCTGTATAGTGCGGCGAGGTATACAGGCCGGTGCGCAAACCATTGGCCTGGAGCATGGCGGCAAGGATGTGTGAGACCGTCCCTTTACCATTGGTGCCTGCTACGTGGATAACGGGATATTTGAGATGAGGAGCATTCAGAAAATGACAGAGATGCCGGATGTTGTTGAGGTCCTTTTTGATGGCTTTATCGCCGGAACGGCGATACATCGGGAGCTGACTATAGAGAAATTCCATAGCAATTTCAAATGTCGTAAAGGGCCTGGGGAACTCGGGCAAAAGCTGCTATTTTGGGGGGGTGGCTAAGATGGCGCTGATGCGGTATTTTAGGGCGATATCCATTAGTGCAGCTACGTATTTCAATGGGGTATTGGGATGCGGAGTGAGAATGATGTTTTTATTTTTTATCCTTTTATCTCTCGCTATCTTTCGTAAAAAGCGGTTGAGGGCACTGATGGAGTAACGCCGTCCCTTGACGTAATATTGGCCATTGGATTTGATGATAATCTCCATAGGCTTGGAGGTCAAAACCGAAACGGAAGATTTGCCGGGCAATTTGAGGTTGAGGGCATTGGGGGTCACCATAGATGAAGTCAGCATAAAAAATATCAGCAACAGGAAAATGATGTCCGTAAGTGAGGACATATTGAATTCTGCAGTAATTTTGGATTCTTTCTTGAGAGACATGGCCTAATTTTTTGGTTTTGTGGCGAGGATAGCTTTTACCCCCATCTTACTGATCATATTGAGCAATGGGTTGATTTTTCTCCACGGGGACATTTTCTCAGCGGCGATGGCCACGCCGATATCCTTTTTCTTTTTTCCTTTTTTGAGCTGTATGGCGATCTCGTTGCGGATGGCGCGGGACAGCTTGGAGTATTTGATGGGCTTGCCGTTGAGACGGTATTGCCCCTCTTGCGTCAACATCAGGACGATAGTGCCTTCATTGAGCGCCTTGGAGTCCGATTCCGGCAAATCCAAATTGATTTGTACCATCGAGGAGGTCAGCATAAAAAATATCAACAACAGAAATATGATGTCCGTCAGAGACGACATACTAAATTCTGCATTGACTTTATTTCTCTTTTTTATGGCCATACTAGCGGTGTTTAGTGGGTAGGTTCTTGGAGGAGGTCCATAAATTCTACCGTATGGCGTTCCATCTCGAATACCACCTTGTCCACTGCAGCGACCAGATAGTTGTATCCCACAAAGGCAAAGATACCAATTGCTAGTCCGAAAGCAGTAGTAATAAGGGCTTGATAGATTCCTCCTGCGAGCAGGTCCGGGGTCACGTTGGCCTCGGTGGCCATCTTATAGAAGGCGAGGATCATCCCGGTAACCGTCCCAAAGAATCCGATCATCGGAGCTGCTCCTGAGATATTGGCCAAAGTGGGAAGGTTCTTTTCGAGCTTGAAAAGCTCGAGATTGCCAACGTTCTCGATAGATGTCTCGATATCCCTGAGCGGTTTGCCGATACGCATGAGCCCCTTTTCGACCATTCTTGCGATAGGAGAATTGGTATTGCGGCACAAGGCTTTTGCTCCCTCTATGTTGCCGGACATGATGCTTGCTCTAATGTTATTCATAAAGGTTTTGTCTATCTTTCCAGCTTTTTTGATGGTGAGATAACGCTCGATAAAGATAAAGACAGCTATGACCGATAACACCAACAAAATTGCCACGATTGCGACACCCAATGGTCCACCCTGAGTGATGAGACCCAGCAAGGTTTGTTTTCCCTCTTCTTCGACAGCTCCTCCCTTGCTTTGAAATAAAAACAACATCCAATAATTCATATAAGCGATATTTATAGTTTCGGTAATAACGACGCAGGTCTAAACCTGAGTATTCGGATGGTGCAAAATTAGAATATTTATCAATATATTGTAGAAATACGTAATATAAAACCACCGCGAACTTAATTTTAATGTAATTGGGTAAGAGAAATCTAATGAGCCTTCACTAAAAAAGCCACTCCGTGAAGTTGCGAAGTGGCTTTTTGTGTTTTCCAAAAGAGGAAAGCTATCTTGAACGCATTTTTTCTTTATAGCGTTTGAGGTTGCGCGATGCAATTTTTACAGATTTTTCCACAGCTGACTCGAAAGTGTCTGCGGCACCCGAGGCGACAATCATGTTGCCGGGTACGAGCACTTTGATGTCCACTTTCTTCTCGTCTTTGCCTCCATTTGGCTCTTCTTTTGCCCAAGCGACGACATCTAAAATGCGGTCGAAATACTGCTCCAGTTTCCCGATTTTCTTGGCCATAAAGTCTTTAGTACCGTTTTTGAGGGAAACATCTACTGTTCTGATTTGAACATTCATATGTATGGATTTTTGGTTATGAAATAGGAATATGCCGGCTCAGATTTCCCCTTTGGGATGTGCCAGCCGGTAAATTTCTTTAAGTTTTTCGATGGTATTGTGCGTATATACTTGTGTGGCAGCAAGATTGGCATGACCCAAGAGTTCTTTGATGGCGTTTAGCTCTGCCCCATTATTGGAAAGATGTGTTGCAAAACTGTGCCTTAACGCGTGCGGACTCTTCATTGAAATCGTTGATACTCTTTGCAAATGCTTTTTCACTATACTATAAACTATTTTGGGGGTCATTTTGTTGCCTTCATTAGTCAGGCATAGGGGTCCGCTGTTGGTATGAAATGTTTGATATCGGAGTGCAAGGTAGGCATCTATCTCTCGCAATAAGTTGGGACCGAATGGAATAAGACGCTCCTTGCCGCCTTTCCCCAAAACCCGAATGTTCATCCTTTGCCGGTCAATATCCCGGGTGTCTAAGTGGATAAGCTCCGCCCGGCGCAATCCGGTGTGATACAATAGTAACAAAAGCATCCGGTCCCTCTGACCGGAGAAATCCGGCTCGAATGCCTCCGCATCCAACAAGGCATCGATTTCTTTTTCCTGTAGGTATTGCGGGAGTCGTTTGGGTACTTTTGGTGCGATGATTTTAGATGTGGGATTGTTGGAGACCCTGCCTTGTTTTTTGAGATAATTGAAAAATGCGCGTAAAGCGGATATTTTGCGATTGATAGAGCGGGCCCCAATTCCGCTTTCCAATAGCTCTACCATCCAGGAACGCAGAAATTGATGGCGGACCGCTGACGGTTCTTCGATTTCAAATGATGTTTTTAAGAACTGTAAACACTGTGAAATGTCCGTTTTATAGGCTGCAATTGTGTGAGTAGAATACCGCTTCTCGCCTTTGAGATATTGTAAGAATGACATCAAGTCCCTATCCATAATCGCATCACATTTTGTATATCGAACGTAAATATAATAAAAATGTTTAATATGTATTATGGGGATGGGTATAACAAAGTGCACACCAATGAGTAAATTCAAAAGCGTTTGTATTCGCAACAGAGTTTATATGTGTAGTTATTTTCTGCGCGGAGCACTAAGGAGGCATTACGCTCTGTTGAAGGGAACACGGCAACTATGCTTCCAAGTAAAATCATGCCTTTAAGATATTTAGTGTTTCAAGATCAAAGTATAACTCCTATAAACCCGCTCTTGTTATCCGACTCTTTGTTGTTTTAATAATCACTATATTATGGCATTGTTCCTGTATGAGTAACAAAGAGTCAGAGGAAATAGCAAGTTTATACGGTATTTATTCTATTCCTGAAGTGCTATATGTAACCTTTTCCTCATCACGAGCGTCTTGGCTAAAGAGTTCCACTTTTACAACCTCAACGTTATGCGCTTATACCTTCTACTGCCCACCTTCTTGTTGATATCCTGTTTATCTGCCTCCGGATACTCCCAAGGGACCTACTTTATCAAATGCGGCGTCTTTTACAATTCCGAACAGGCTATATTTCAGGAAGACATGGTGATAAAGGTCAGCGGAGAAAAAATTGTCGGCCTTTTGCATCCCGTCGACATCACCCCCAATGACAGTCTCATTGACTGGTCGGACTACACCGTTCTGCCGGGATTAATCGATTGCCATACCCACTTTTTATCTGCGGAGTATTTTGATTCCAAAACCGGAAAACTCGAACCGGATACCGGGCTTCTACTCCACCCTGCTCAACGAATACAGATGGGTGAGGACAACCTCCGGTCCTACCTGCACGTGGGCTTTACCACCATCAGGGACCTTGGGAATTCGGGAAAGCATCTAGCCGCTACATTCCAAAAGCCAAACACCGAAGGGAACATTTCCCGGCCGCGCATCTTCAATTCCGGTCGCGGTATCGCTTATCGAAGAGGCCAGTTTGCTAAAGAATATGCCTTTCTTGATTCACAAGAGTATTGGGTGATACAGGATTCTTCTGAAGCTCTCCAAGCTGTCAATGCCCTAATCAGAGAAAGTGTAAACCTCATCAAAGTCTATCCGGACAATGCCCCCAACAGGGATTTTATGCCCCCAGACCTCTTAAGTTATATTGTGACCCTCGCTCACAAAAATGCCCTCCGGGTGACCGCGCACGCCATCTATAAAAAATCGGTACGTCTCGCTATCGATGCCGGAGTGGATTGTATCGAACATATTTATGATTTTGATGAGGACCTATTGGAACGCATCCATGAAAAAGGAATTTGGGTCGTCCCAACCTATGAGGACAAATACAGCGGAAAAATCATCCTCCGCCACCTGCCCGGATTCAAAAAACGCCTCCTCATGCGACTGTTGATGCCGGCCACCTTGAGAGACAATAGAAGAAAAATTCAATCGCTTTACGCACACCATCTTAAGATCTGCAGTGGATCTGACGCTTATTTGACGGACGAAACGGATTACATCGACCGGGGCGCCTTTGCCCTCAGCAGCCTTTTTAGCATCCTCGAAAGCGGCATTCCCACCTCCCAAGCCTTGCAGGCCAATACGTATCACGCCGGCATTTTGCTCGGACAACGAGACCGCCTCGGTGTATTGAAGACAGGTGCCTATGCAGACATCATTGCCATCAAAGGCGACCTCCGTAAGAGTACTCGAATCTTGAGAAGTTCCAAGCACGTTATCATCGGTGGCAAACTGGTGCCGTGAGCGACCTTCCATTACACGTCTATGCATTGTTTGGTATGAAATGGTTGAACATGGTATGAAATGGTGGATACTTTGCTGCAAGTATGAAATGGTGGGCATCGCAGCGTAAAGCCTAAGGGAGTAGAGCTTGCACCCCAGTGGTTTTTTCCCGGGGTAACGGTGATTGATAACCTGAGTTCATAACGGGCGAATCAGGTTAAATCTTCCTCTCCCCAATGGTACATGTTC
>Ga0256832_1000419_pt1 | contig 26834 bp, 26 predicted proteins | sample 134614metaG_FD_190534 | JGI IMG/M metagenome (GOLD analysis project Ga0256832, IMG submission 190534) | Hydrothermal vent microbial communities from Lau Basin, Pacific Ocean - 134-614 | ecosystem: Environmental > Aquatic > Marine > Hydrothermal vents | place: Pacific Ocean: Lau Basin | collected... | reverse complement strand
CGTGAACACTCCGTGAACGCCGTGAACTCCGTGGTGAGTTTACTGCTACGCCCTTGACCCCGTATTCGAGCCTGGTTGGGCTCTGATTGTTACGCGTCACGCTCATCACGTTCGTTACGTTCATTACGTTCATTACGTTCGTTACGTTCATCACGCTCATCACGCTCATCACGTTCATCACGTTCGTTACGTTCGTCACGTTCGATCCGCTCCCCGATCTTCCGCTTCCGCTCCAGCTCGGGGATCGGAGAGAGGCATCACGTTCATCACGTGCATCACGTTCGTTACGTTCATTACGCCGCCTCCTCCGATTTCACCGATTCCGCCAAGCCGTATCGTGCGCGCGCTAAAGCACGCGGTACTGATTGACGGGCTAAAGCCCGCCCAACTAAACACTAAACGCTCAACGATACACGATACACGATAAACCAATCCCTCCGATTTCTCCGATTCAACCGATTTCCCCGCTTCAACCGCTTTAACCGACAACCGCCCCCTCCAATTTCCCCAATTCCGCCGCTTCCACCAATTCCACTGCCTCCATCAACTTTCTTCCCCAAAAATTGCTTATATTTACGGGCACGGGATGATTTCTTGCTGATAATCATCGAAAATACACGCATAAACCCAAAGATTATACGGCTTGACCGGCAATTTTTACCGCCGGCAGGGCCGATAAGCATTTGATTGACTTCATCGCTTTTTTCATCATCAAAATCCATTCACCATGAAAACTCACGAACGCGAAATTTTGATTTACTACAATCCCCGCGCATCTGCACACAAAAAGGTCATCGCCCTCGCTAAAGGCATGGGCGTACCCGTGCGTACTTTTACCTTCGAACAGGCCCCCTCGACCAGTACCAGTTGGCAGCAGATCATTGCCGCCCTCGACATCCACCCCAAGCAATTGCTCAACAAAGCCGATCCCTACTACCAGGAGCACATCCGCGGCTGTGACTTCAGCGAAGAATGCTGGATCAAAGTCATCCAAAACAATCCCGAACTCATCAAAGCGCCCATCGCGCTGCGAGGCAACAAAGCCATCCTCTGTGAGCAGGCTACCGACATCTATAAGCTCCAACAGGAAAACGCAAAAGTGTAAACCGACCCCGACAACCGCAGCCCCCAAAAAGGCTGCCCTGGCTCTAAAAAATAGATTTTTTGTGCAGCACCGGCTACACAAAGGACTTGGTAATGCGTTCTATTTTGTACCTTTGTACGCTCATTCGAGTACACGGAAGTGTTTCGCGCGCAAAAACTACAACCTTATGTCTTTCGAAATCAAAGGAAAACTCTACCGCAAATTCGACACCGAACAAAAAACGGAAACTTTCCGTGCCCGGGAGTTCGTCCTCCTCGTAGAAGACGGCAACTACCCCCAGTACCTCAAATTCCAACTGACCCAGGATCGCTGCTCGCTCATAGACCCCTTCGAGCTCAACGACGAAATCCTGGTACACTTCGACCTGCGCGGCCGTGAGTGGAACGACAAATTCTTCACCAACCTCAATGCCTGGCGCTTAGAAAAAGCCCAAAAAGGAGAAGAACCTCCCATCGCAGATGCAGACTTCCCCTCCTACGAAGATGCTCCGCCCGAGCAAGACTCACTGGAAGACCTGCCCTTCTGAGACACCAACGGGAGGCCAAACGCCTCCCGCTATGGTTTCAATAAATCTGCGTAAAAAGCCGCTATAAACTCGGGCAGATAAGGCCTTAGCCGCTCTTCCGGCAGAACAGCAGTTTGATGACTCATGGCCTCCGGCAGCGCCTTGAGAAAGGTATCCATTTGTCCTCCCCCCCGAGCAGACAACCCATCCTCCCACACAGGCACTGCACAGAATTGCCCCAGGCCGGCAAACAACTCGCAAACGGGGTCTTCCTCCACCTCCTGAAAATGCAAAACCGGCAGACCCGAAGCGAGATACTCCACGCTCTTCCCGGGCAATTGCAGCGCGGAGCGATTCCCCACACTCACCAGCACATCCGCCTTGCTCATCTCCTCCCACACCCGCTCGCGGGGCAGCAGTCCGTGATGCCGCACAAAATCATACCGCTTCAACAAAGGATGAAAAGGCTCCGGCAAACGCCCGTAAAGATGCAATTCCACAGCCCGACCCGACTCCTTCCGCCAGGCATCCAGCAAACGCAACATGGGCTCCGGCTCCCGCAAACGAGGCGTAAAAGTCCCAAAATAAGCCAGCCGCAAAACCCGCCCGGCAGCCCGGGCAAAAGGCGGGCGGGCGCTTCCTGAGCGAAGTCGAAGGGCTCCCCTCAAGGGGCCGGGGGCGCGCGCAGGCAAACTCAACACCGGCGGCGCCACATGACATTTGACGAAAGCCTCCGGATACAGCGCTCTGTAAGCAGCCCGCGTAGCTTCCGTGGTGAAAACATGGGCATCAGCCTGGCTGAAAACAGCCCGCTCCAGACGGCGATTCAAGCCTCCATACAAGCGCCGGTTGTTGGGCGGACAAAGCCGCTGCAGAGAAAAGGGGTCGCCCCAATCAGCCAGCCAAAACAAGTCCGGATGGGCCCGCTTCACCGCCAAAGCCACGGCATGAGCCGTCATCGGCAAGGCCACCGAGACCAAAGCATCAGGGCGCCAGGAGGCCGCCATCTTCAAAGCCTCCCGCCTCGCAGGCAGATACCACAAAGCCGAGCTGTCGGGCCAGTGCAGCGGCCGCCAAAGGTGTTTGTTCAAATAGTAAAACAAGCGAAAACGCCCACTCCCCACAGCCCGCTCCCGCTGCCCGGGCCGCACCAACATATCTTGCACATTCTTATATGCCTTTCGGCAAATGAAAACGCCTTCCCACACTTCCCGTGCAGCTCTGTCGCCATACCGCGCCGTCAATACGCGCACCTCATGCCCCATGCGCACCCACTCGGCAGCCAAAGCGCTCCAGCGGTTCGAACGGGGGTCGTTCGAAGGGTGAAAATGCGGGCTTAGGAGGAGGATTTTCATGGGGGGAAGATAGGGCCTTTGGGGCTAATGTGGGCGCTTTGCGCCTAATGTGGCGCCTGCGGCGCTAATGTGGACGCTTCGCGTCTAATGTGGACGCTAACGCGTCTAATGTGGAGCGCAAGCGCTCTAATGTGGAGCCCTTGCGGTCTCTAATGTGATTTTACGCTCGCTTCGCATCGCGTTGGGGCGGGTACGACCTAAATACTAAACAGGGCAGACACGCAGGTCTGCCCCTACGTACTTTAACGCTAAACACTAAACGCTCAACGCTAAACACTAAACACTAAACCCCCAATCAAAAATCCTTCCTCAAAGAGGCCCTTCTAATGCTCCAGAGCGGGAGCAGCACCCAAAACAGCAAAACGATCAGAGAGATGATCATGCCCAGGTTGCTGCCCAGGAATTTCTTGAATACCGCGCCGGTAAAACCCATCAGGGCAGCGATGTCGAGTTTCAGGAGGATGAGGATGCGCGAAAGGTCTATGGGGTTGAAGAGCGATGCGCCCAGGGCGTATTTCTCTAAGGGATAATCGCTAAAATGCGCCAGGCCGAGGAGCAGGAAGCCGTCATAAGCCACGGCCAGCAGCAGCCAGACCAGGATGGCGAGGCCGAAGCCGCGAATGCGGTTGTCGTTCTTCAGGGCGATGTAAAAGGAGATGCCCGAAAAGATGAAAGACAACAAAACGCCGGAAACGAGCAGCGTCAGGAAAAGGCCTATATCCGAAGAGGCCGTCAGGCCATAGAGGAGGAAGGGGACGCCCATGCCCAGCAAAAAACTGAGCGAGAGAGAGCCGGCCACGCCGAGATACTGCCCGAGGAAAATGTGCTGACGCGGAATCGGCTGGGCCAGCAGCAGCTCCGTAAACTCCCGCGAATTGTAAAAGTACATCAGGCCAAACATGGTCGCAATCAGCGGCACGAGAATCAAAATGATGTTCATCATGCTGATGGCCACCTTGGAGATGTCGGGGCTGAGCCAAAAGAGCCCCAGGGTGAAGAGGAGAAAAAAGCCGAAGTAGAAAAACATCCACCGGCTGCGCACCAGGTCGTAGAGGCTGTATTTCAGAATCTTATTCATCTGCTCAAGAGGGATTTAAAGTGAAAGCCTTTTCTGTGGTTTCTTCTCCGGCGAGGAGGCGGGCAATGGCCTGCTCCACATCGGGGGCCTGATAGTCGGCCTTGAGCTGGGGGATGCTGCCTCGGTAGTGGATGTGCCCGTCGAGCAGAAAGACCACTTCGTCGGCGATGTCTTCCACCAGGCTCATGATGTGCGTAGTGAGCAAAACGATTTTGCCAGCCTCCTTTTCATGGCGAATCAATTGCTTAAGGCGTATGATGGAAAGCGGGTCCAAACCCGCTGTGGGCTCATCGAGGATATAGACGGGATTGTCGTACATGAAAGTCAGCACGAGATTGACCTTTTGGCGCGTGCCGCCCGAGAGGTAAGCCAGGGGTTTTTGCAGGTGTTCCTCCAGTTCGAAGAGCTCAATCAGCGCCTTGTCGCGGGCATCGCGCCGGCGCAGGTCTTTGACCATATCAAACAGCTCTGTGGCTCTGAGGTTTTCGGGAAAGCGGGCGATTTGCGGCAGGTAGCTGATTTTGTCGCGATACGCCCAGCGCCCTCGGATGTCCTCGCCAAAGGCCCGGATAAGCCCCCGCGTCGGCAGCACCATGCCGAGGATGCTCTTGATGAGCGTGGTTTTACCCGAGCCGTTGGGGCCGAGTATGGCCGAGATGGTCCCTTTTTGCCGAAAGGCCAGAGAAAGGTCTTTCAACACCTCGTTTTTGCCAAATCGCTTGTATAGTTGCTCTATCTCAATCATGGGTTCATTGGATTTTTTGGTCCCGGGAAAAGGGTTTCATAAGGGGTGTGTGGTCCATCAGGTCCGTAGGGGTGAATATCGGGCTGGCTTTTTCAGAAAAGTTGAGCAGACCCACGAAAGGGCTGCGCAGCAAGACGATGGACTCAGGGGTTTGATTGACCAGATAGGAAAACAACTTCACCGGCCTGAAAGGCACATCGCCCAAGCCGTCTTTATCGAGGTCGTAGCCCGTGTATTCCGACCAGTGGTTTTCGTCGTAGGAATTGTCCACGCCCCGGGCTTCGGCGGCTATGTCGAAGGTATTTTGCAGGAAGTTGTTGTGGGTAAAATGGTTGTCTGTGCAACCGCCGTGCATTTTGATGGCCCAGCCATTGCGCAGGAAATCGTTTTCGCGATAGGTGATGCGGTTGGAGCCTTCGATGAAAATACCGAGGGTATTGGTGTCAAAGATGTTGTGAAAGATCTCTGCATCATTGATCTCTTTGAGCAGCAGGCCGTAGGAAGAGCGCCCCCAGTTGTTGATAAAGAGGTTGTCGTGCATGAGGATGCGCTTGGAAAACATCACGGCCACGCCGGCACCGTTGTTGCGAAAGACATTGTCGTAATACTGATCGTCATTGGAAAACATGAAGTGCAGGCCGTAGCGCAGGTTGTTGTGGCTTTTGTTTCCGAAGATGCGACTATGGTGTACAAATTCCAGGTAAATTCCGTCGCGATGGCCATACAGCTCGTTGTCTTCAATGTCGAGATGGGTGCAATACCAGGCATGGATGGCGTTGCCGGAGGTCATTTCTTCCACAGCTTCGCCACGTACTTCGTTGCCTTTGATGATGCCATGCGTGGAGTTTGCGGCATAGATGGCAAAAAAGGCATTGAAAACTTTGTTGTCAATGATTTTGAAATGGCGGGCCTTTTCGATTCTTATGGCAGCTCTGTCTTCGATAAAGCTCAGCCCCACATTTTGGACCTGCAGCCCCCGGATGCTCACGCTGTCCGCTGTAACCGTGATGATGTGGTCCAGCATCTGCCCGTCTATGACCGGAAAATTTTCGCCTATGATGGTCAGCGCCTTGTCAACTTCGATGTTGGTCTCGTAATAGGTGCCGGGTTTGATAAGAATGGTATCGCCGGCTTCTGCCACGGCTATGGCATCGCCCGGCATGCAATAATTGCAGTCTGCACAGACCACTATGGTTTTGGCGTTCGCTTCCGCAAACAGTGCAAAGAGAGGCAAAAGGGCGCTTAGTGCTATGTGCAGGGTTTTCATCTGGTGCGCAAGATACGAAGAAAGAGAAAGCGGGAGGCGCGGGCTCCCGCTTTCTACGCTCGATAAAAGCAATTATTCTTCCGGAGGCAACATCACCTTATCCACTACATGTACGATGCCGTTGGATGCCTCGACGGTGCCGAGGATTTTGGCGCCATCTACATAGACGCCATCGTCTTTGCGCTCAACTTTTACGTAGTGGCCGCTGGCCTGGAAGAGGCGCATGCCGTCTTTCAGCATATCCGTGGTGTACTTGCCCGGAGAGGCGTGGTATTTGATGATGCGGGCCAGGGTGGCTTTGTTTTCCGGCTTGGTCAGCGTCTCCAAAGTGCCTTCCGGCAATTTGGCGAAAGCCTCATTGTTTGGAGCAAAAACAGTCAGAGGGCCTGCATTGACCAATACGTCTTCGAGCCCGGCGGCCTGTACGGCTGCTACTAAAGTCGTATGGTCTTTGGAGCCCTGAGCAATTTGTAGAATGTTGGGTTTGGAATCGGGGTCCTGCACGGCCGACTGGCCTTTGGTCTCTACACTTTGAGCAGTTGAAGAATCATCTGCTGCAGCGCTTTGTTCCTGGTTTTGCTGGCAACTGCCCAGGAAAAAGAAACTGCCAAAGAGAAGAAACATTGCCATTGAGGTTATCCATTTCATGGTTGAGGTTTTTTAGTTTCTAAAAGCTTTTAGCCAGGCTGTCGTTGCCACATAGGGCCTGATGCCTGCGTACTTTGCAAATACCGCTGACATGAAGTTTTTGTCAGCGCTTGCTGCGCTTACCTTTAAGCGCTTCCCAATCGAACAATTCACCGCCTTTTTCCGCCTGAACTTTTTCAGCCTCTGCCCGACTTCCAAAGCCGGAGAGAAAAGCGCCCATCGGGCTGGGCAAATTCGGGCTGATGAGATAAGTGGCCGTTTGCGCATCAATCATCTCACCGGGCCGGGCGTAGTCAGCTACCAACAAGATGCCGAAGGGCGTGTCGCTTTCGTGCTCCAACACGTAATCCACCATGCATTCAATGGCATCGAATTTATAAACCCGCCCCTTCTGCGTAACGGCCTCTGCCGCGTGTTGGCGATCCATGATTGTCATTTGGCAGAAGTCGCACATGTCTTCGCCATAATCAATGGGCTCTGCCTTGGGCCCGCCACAGGCGCCCAGCCCCAGCAGCCCCGACAGGGCCAACAATGCCATCAGAATGCTCTTCACCTTCATCCTTTGACTTTTTTCTTTAACCACCAGGCCAAATAGCTCAACAAGATAGCTGCCCCGGCCAAATACCCCCCCACAGCCGGCAGGGATATGGCCGTAAAGTTCAAAATGACTTTCGTGCCCAACAAGGGCGGCTGATAGGATGCTCCGGGAATTTGAATGGGAGCATGGGGGTCCAAATTATGGCCATAATGATACTCCCACAAATAAAAGTCGTAAATACCGACAAGCGCCAACAGCGTCATCAGCAAAGCCCAAAGCAAAAAGAGTTTTTTGTTGCCAATGAAGGCAAAGACAAATGCCAAAACAGCCATGCCGACTACGATGTAGGGAAAGTACGTAAGCTCGGGAATAGACTCCGGCTTAATAAGTTCCATACCGACATAGTGGTTCAGGATGTTGATGTTTTGCAGAGAGTTGGGCGTATCGCCACCTATCTTGTTGATGTAGATAAACATCTTTACACCCTGCGGATACTGTGGCGCAAGCAAAGTGATAGACCACATAGGCCATACAAACAAGGTCAGGAGCAAAAGCCCGCTGGCCGCCATGAGTACTTGGGGCAAGCGTTTCATTGGAGCTGTTTTTCTAATGATTAAAGGGAGGCATGAGGCCCGCGGGCCTCATGCCCCGAGTTGGTTTTGGTTTTACTCTTCTTCGTTAGAGCCGAGGCTCCACTTGAGCGGCGTATTGGCATTGCTGCCCGACACCCGTACATATCCCTGCATCTCCTGGTGAAGGGCAGAACAGAAGTCTGTACAGTAGAAGGGATAAACGCCCTCGGCCTTCGGCTCCCAAACCAAAGTCTCTGTCTGACCCGGCATGACGAGCAATTCGGAAGTGCGGGCCCCCAAAATGGCGAAGCCGTGAGGTACATCCCAGTCTTGCTCCAGGTTCGTCACGTGGAAATAAACCTTATCGCCCACCTTGATGCCTTCGATGTTGTCAGGTGCAAAGTGGCTCCGGATGGTGGTCATATAAACGTGTACTTCCTTGCCATTGCGCTCCACTCTGGCATCTTTTTCACCCATGGTGCGGTGGGGGTGCTTGTTTTCTTCCAACTTGTAAAACTTCTTCTGGCGCGGAATAATGCGATCTGCTGAGATGCCCTGGGCATAGTGAGGCTCGCCCATGGTCGGGAAATCCAGCAGCAGCTTCATCTTGTCGCCGGAGATGTCATACAACTGGGCAGAATGGCAAAGCTCGGGGCCCGTGGGCAAATAGCGGTCTTTCGTGATCTTGTTCATAGCCACGAGGTATTTGCCCTGGGGCTTGTGGCTGTCTCCACCCGGAATCATCAGGTGACCGATGGAGTAATAGGTCGGAGCGCGATCAGCTACTTCCCAGGTGCCCAATTTCCACTTCACCACTTCTGAAGAGATGAAGAAAGAAGTGTAGGCGTACCCCTTGCCGTCAAACTCCGTGTGAAGCGGGCCTAAGCCTGCATCCTTAACCGTGCCGGCAACGACTTCCTCAAACTTCAAAACGGGAACGCCGTCAATGGTCGTCTCAAAAGCCTTGTTCTCAATGGCCTTCAGCATCTTGGAGAAGGAGTGTACCGTCAGGTTGGCAGAAAGCTTACCATTACCTACGATGTATTCACCCGTGGGGTCAACATCCACACCGTGAGGAGATTTCGGCGTCGGCAGGAAATACACCAGACCCGGGCACTCTTCCGGAATGAGCACTTTCACCGTGTTCAGCATCTCCGAGGTAGCCTGTTGTGTCTCTTCGTCGTAAAAGTTGTGAGCATAGCGGGCAGATACTTCGTGAAACTTACCCTGCTTCACATACTCCTCGGCCTTCTTCCAGTTGATGGCAGCGATGTAGTCCTTGTCGTTTTGCGAGGCTTCAACCTCCAGCAAGGTGTGTTTTTCTTCGGTATTGTAGCTGGAGAAGAACATCCAGCCGTGAGAGTCGCCTTTACCCGAGTGGGCCAGGTCAAAGTCGAAGGCAGGCAGCAAGACCTGGAAGGCAATGCTCATCTTTCCGGTCTCGGGGTCCACTTTGATGAAGGAAAGCGTGGCCTTAAACTTATCGGCATACTCATTGATAGCCACATCCTGCTGAGGATAGGGAACGCCAAAACGCGTGCCGGCCACCACATACTCCGTATTCATAGTCGTAAAAGGCGAACTGTGGTTACCGCCGCTGTTCGGAATTTCAATGATCTCCACAGTCTCAAACTCGCTCAGATCAATGCGGGCAACGCGAGGCGTGTTGTTGGCATTGATAAACAGCCAACGCCCGTCCGTTTCGCCATTCGTCTGTGAAAGCTCGGGGTGGTGAGAGTCATCCCAGGGAATAAAACCATGAGAAGTCATCAACATCGGCTTGGTCTCTTCATTAAAACCATAAGCCTTCTCAGCATCTACAGAGAAAACCGGAATGGTCTTAAACAAGCGGCCGGAAGGCAATCCGTGTACGGTAACCTGCCCGCTGAAACCTCCGGAGAAGAAAGCGTAAAATTCGTCGTACTCACCCGGAGCGACATAAACCTGCTCAGCTACATTGGAAGCCAGGGCGCCTCCGGTCGTCTTACCGGAATCGCCGCCTTGACTGTTTCCGCAGCCTGTGAGAAAAAGCCCCACTGCAAACAGGGGCAGAAGCAAAAAGCCTTTGAAAAAGAGATTTTTCATGTGTCTTTCAATTTTAAAGTAAGGGTTTACTAAATTCGCAATAACTTACGCGCGAAAAATCACTGCAATGATCGGAGCCTGTGGAACAACAAAACATGATGCTAATCAACCGGGCACATGATTTTTATCATATTTCACCCTTTACGAATTCCCGTTTTTTGCAAAACCTTTTACCTAAAGGTGCATTGATTCACTAAACAATTTTTTTGTTATGAAAAAAATCACTCTCTTTCTCTTTCTCGCAGCCCTTTTTACTTATGGCTGCGGCGGGGCAGATGAAACTGCCGGCGATGACAGCTCCTCTGAAGAGCCCCAAAGCATGGTCGAAGATGAAAAGCCCCAGGAAGCCTACACGGGCCGCATCAAGGAGGTTCAACTCAACGACCCCCTCGATGAAGCCATGATCGAAAAAGGCAAAAGCATTTACGAACTCAAATGCTCTGCCTGTCACAAACTCACCGACCAACGCGTCGTAGGACCGGGCTGGAAAGGCATCACTAAGCAGCGCGACCCCGTCTGGATCATGAACATGATCGTTGATCCCGACGCCATGCTCGCCAACGACCCCACGGCTCAGGAACTACTGAAGGAGTGCCTGGTGCGCATGCCCAACCAAAACCTCAGCGATGAGGAAGCCCGCTCTGTACTGGAGTTTATGTTTTTCAACGACGCTAAAGAATAGTGCCAACACAAAAAAGGGGGCGCCATGCCCCCTTACTTTACAAAAAAAGAGCCATGCGCTTCAAATGGCCCCTGTTCAACCTCTTGCTCATTGCCACCGTAGGCGCCATCCTGCGCCTGGCTTTTGTCATGGAATTACCCTGGCTGGAATACTCCCATTTCCTCCACGCACACTCACACCTGGCCATCCTCGGATGGGGATTTCTCGGGCTTTCCCTATTGTTGCAAAACACCTTACTGCCCGAAGACAAACGCCAAAAAAAGAGCTACAAACGCATTTTTTACGGCGCCCTCTTCTCGCTCTGGGGGATGTTCATAGCCTTTTTGTTACAAAACTACGGGCCCTTTTCCATCGGCTTTTCGACCTTTTTCCTGCTTTGGTCTTACGCCTTCGTTTGGCATTTTTGGCGCGATTTGCCCAAAGGCAAAGCCTCGGTCTCTAAGCTATTCATACGCAGCGCCCTCTTGTTCTATCTCTTTTCCACTCTGGCTCTATGGGCCTTGCCGGTAATCAACATCCTGAAGTTACACGGCCACCCCATCTACTACATGAGCATTCAGTTTTTCCTGCACTTCCAGTTCAATGGCTGGTTCCTCTTTGCCATTCCGGGCTTGTTTTTCAAATTGGCAGAAATGCAGCACATCCGGCTTTCGCCAAATGACCTCCGCAGATACTGGCAGCTCCTCCTCATCTCCTGCTTCCTGACCTACGCCCTCGCCGTCACCTGGACAACCCCCGTTTCCTTCATCTTCTGGATCAACAGCCTCGGCGTACTGCTCCAATTGGCAGCTCTGTACTTCCTGCTCAAAGCACTGCGCCCTGTCATACCGCAGATCAAAGCCCTGCTCTCTCCACAAAGCCGCCGGCTGCTATCCGTAGCGCTGACCTCCTACATTCTCAAAATTCTCATCCAAACCGTCGTCGTCATACCCCACGTGGCTGTCATCGCCTACACGGTGCGCAACTATGTGATAGGATTTATTCATCTGATTTTATTGGGCGTCCTCACCTCTTTCATTTTGAGTTATGCAGGCTTTCGCCAAATGATACCCGCAGAACGCACGCTCACCCGCCGCGGCGTTCAACTTTTTGTCATCGCTTTCGTCTCTATGGAGATTCTGCTCTTCCTCCAGGGTACACTCTTCTGGGCCAATCTCGGCTTTTTGCCCTATTATTACGAACTCATCTTCGGCTTTTCAGCCCTGCTCCCCATAGCCATAGGCATGATACTTTTAGGACTCGTCTCTTCTAAAAGCCCCCTCATTTCCCTCGAAACAACTCCTCCATTTTTTCCAGAGAAGGACTGATGTCAAAATAAATGCCCTCAATGCCATAAGGGTTCTCTGCAACTTCCAGATAATCATAACGCATATCCAATAAGCTCTGGCTGCCGCCAAATTCCAATCCCGCAACATATAAAGCCTCATACTCATGGCTGATAAAAAGCACGTAAAGAGCAGTCTCTTTGGAAAGCCCGTCACCACTGCTGAAAATAGCATCAAAAATCATAAAAATACGAGCCCTCGCCTGCTCATATCGCTCCTTATCACCGGCCAATTCTGAAACATGCAAATCAGCATATAAAACATCAAAATTAAAAGGGTCCTCATCCAGCAAGGTATCTATCAACAAACGGGCTTCTTCGATTTCCGCCACAGTCAAGCTGTCTTTGGAATACAAAGAATCGAGGATCAACTTTTCCACTCCCCCATAAGGGTTGTAATTCTCCTGATACCTGAAGCCGTAATACAAATGGCGCCTCTCCTCCAAAGTCATAGTCGAATCCCCTTCCCGGTATCGCTTCATCAAAGAAGGGTAAAAAAACTCAGAGTCTTTTTTCTTAATCTCCTTTTTGATTTTTTTGTAATCGGGCTTTACAAAATCCACTTCTCCAGATTGCTGTGCCCACACAAAACACGGAACCATCAAAAAGAAAAAACACAGTGCAAAACAATTTTTCATAGAATCACATTTAGACCTCAAAATAATACAACTAAAAAGCGCAGCACGACAAGCGCTCTTTTTATCAAAACACAAAAAGCGAGAATAGTTACACCCGCACCAGATCTTCCACGGCCAAAGGTAACTCCTCAAAATCAAAAACAAAACCCGCTTTCTTTATTTTTTCAGCCGACACCCTCGAGCCTTCCAACAGCAATTTTGCCCGCTCTCCAAGTATCAGATGCAGCAAGCCCCCCGGAATGGCGGGCATAAAGTAAGGCCTTCTCAAGACTTTTGCCAAAACAGCCCCAAATGATCGGGAAGTGGTATCGCTTTGCACAGCAGCATTGTAAGCTCCCTCCAGGCCCTCTGATTCTAAGGCCAGCAAGTACATGCCCGTCAAATCCCGTATATGGATCCAGGGAAAATACTGTCGCCCGCTGCCCACAGGCGCCCCCAGGCCAAGCCTGAAAGCCGGCAGCATTTTGCGCAAAGCCCCCCCTTCTCGCGCAAGGGCTATACCCGTGCGCAGTTTCACCGTGCGAATGCCGAGGCGGGCCACCTCATCTGCCGCTTCCTCCCAAAGGCGCCCCGTCAGCCCCGTGAAATCATCGGCAGGAGGATGCTCTTCGGTGAAGATTTCTTCCGAAGTAATCATGCCGTAATACCCCACTGCCGAAGCACTCACATAGGCCTCCAATTTTTTGCCCCGCCGCCGCAAAATATCCGCCAACTGCAGGGAAGGCTTCACGCGGCTGTCTATGATGAGCTGCCTGCGGGCAGACGTCCAGCGCCTGTCAAAAATGTTGGCACCCGCAAGATGGACAATGGCATCGGCCTCCAAAACGGCTTCTTCAGGCATCTGCTCATGAGTCCAGCCATAAAAGAAGCGCCCCGCCCGCTCCTCCCGCCGGCCGGGGGCCAGGCTGCGCGTAAGCACGGCAACCCTATACCCCCCGGTCTCCAAGGCTTCCGCCAAATGCCGCCCGACCAAACCACGGCCGCCGGTGATGAGGATGGTTTTTGCGGGCATGGCTGTTTTACTTTTTTGTCAGTATCAGAATTTGCACCTACTGCTTAACAATCCTCTCAGTCCAATCATTGTCAAGCTGAAGCAGATAAACGCCTACGGGCAATTTTGCCAAGTCTAACACAAGACCATTATTGGTATGGCTGACGCGCACAGGCCAGGTACGGCCCTGAGCATCCGTCAACTCCAGGGTAGAGCTACTCACATCTAAGCCCGTAATGAAAACATTGCCCTGAGTAGGATTTGGACTGATGGTTATCCGGCCATTTTTGCACACCGGAATGCTACGGATGGAAGAATACGAAAAAGAACCGTCTTCGTCCACAATTTTGAGGCGATAATACATCGTACCATCCTCAAGCTGAGTGTCTTCATACGTATAGACTTGTTCAGTCTGCGAATTGCCGGCAGCCTCAACCACGGCAATGGGCGTAAAATTGCCAAACCGCCCTCTCTCAATCACAAAATGACGGGTATTTTGCTCACTGGCCGTATGCCAGCGAAGCGTGATGCGCTCTTTGGCACAGTCAGCTTTATCCTCTGCCCACAGATAAAAATCAGTAAGCTCAACAGGCATAGCCGTCAAATCAAACTTAACCCTGTAAATAGTAGCACTTGCACTGGTAGCTGCTGTGTTGTTGGGAAAAGAATTAGCTACCGTACTCTCAATCCCTCCATAGATATAACCCACTGTAAAAGGAGTCGTTGCCGGCAATTGCGTCATATCCACAATGCCGGTTGCATATTCCACGATAGACTCCTCCCTAAAAAACTCAGAGCCGGCACCTAAATAAGTAGGCATCTCCGTACTAAAAACAGACTCCGCATAAACGCCATTTTGATCACGACTTACCAGGCTGATGGTTTTTACAAAGGGCACATTCGTGTCTTCTACCTCATTTCCATTGCCATCGAAATAAAATTGCGCAATGCCTCCAAAGAAAATGGAGTACATATCCTGAGTGCCGGAGTCATAAAGCGCTATTTTAGAACTGTGGTAATTGGAGTACTTCTGCATAAATGTAGCCTCCGGAATAACCGTAATGCCGGAAGCAGTAATCTCGATGGGGTTAAAATAAACCTCGTCATTAGGCGCTTTAAACACACCGCTGGACCACATGTACCCGTAAACATCCCCCGGAAAAATCTGAGGCACCAGGTTGAAATCGCGACGATGATATTCTGCTGTATTGGTATAAACCGTGTAGTTTGAAATGGAAAGCGAGCTGCCATTATTCACAATCTCAAAAGTCCGGATTTCATCGGTGTATTGCATAGAGCCTGTAGCTCCGCCACCATTGCCTCCCATGATGTATCGCCCCTGAAAGTCAATGCCACCAAAAAGGTAGAAGGTATTGCCAATCTTTCCCAGGGCACCTCCGGCAGTTTGCATGCCACTATGCGTAGTCTGAAGGAAATCGCCGGTAATGGATGTTCCGTTAATAATGTGGGTAATTAAATTGGGCACGTGAATGGCCGTCAGTTTATCATAGGTAACGTGATCCCCTGCCGTAGCGCTATAGCCATAACCTCCTGCGACATACAGCCAATTCCCATCCTGATAAAAACACATATTGGTACTTTGGAGCTGCTCTTGTAAGGCCGTAGGCAGAGAAGTCAGTGAAGCGCTCCATACCTGCTGAGCCACAGGATCTACTACGTAGATGGTCGTGTTGCTATTCACTACCGGAAAGGCAGGATTACTTGGCCCGCCACCACCTCGGTGCATGCCATCGGTGCGCCCTCCAATCAAGACCCACTTGCCGGCATCGTGCCCGGCCACAAAAGAGTGCAAGCCCGGCAAACCACTTATGGTAAAAGGCTCAAGTGTAATGGTGTAAGGAAAGGTCTGAGCTTGCAAAAAAAGGCTGCTCAACCCCAATACGAACATGGTAACAATGCGTACTTTCATAAGACATTGAGTTTACAATGAGTGACTAAATTCCTTTAACTGACGTCGTTGGGGATGGGCACTGACATGCCCCAAAACGTGGAAGATGCTTTTGGGATTGAGCAGTTGGGGTGAATTTCCACGATTTTGAAACGCAAAGATAAAAAAAATATGAAACCCAAACAAATGCTTTTCTTTGCACCAAAAACCCGCCATGCCCACACTGCGCCAAATCTTCCTGCGACACATCGCTCAGACCAGCCCTTCGCCGCTTGCTTTTGAGATCGAGCGGGCAGAGGGCATGTACCTGTACGACACCTCCGGAAAGAGGTACATGGACCTGATTGCCGGCATAGGCGTTTCTGCTCTGGGGCACAGGCATGAGCGCGTGATGCAGGCCATAGAGCGGCAATTGAAGCGCTATCTGCACACCACCGTTTACGGTGAATTTGTGCTCGAGCCGCAGGTGGCATTTGCCGAAAGGCTGAGTCAACACCTGCCCCCCTCGCTGAGCACGGTTTATTACTGCAACTCGGGCGCCGAGGCTGTGGATGGCGCCATGAAACTGGCCAAACGGGCGACGGGACGCCCTCATGTAATCGCCTGCCGGCACGCCTATCACGGGAGCACCCAGGCCACCACCGCCCTGATGGAACCCACCACCTACAGCCAGGGATATTTCCCCCTGCTGCCGGGCGTCAGGCATATAGATTTTAACCGGGAAGAGAGTCTGGAGCAGATTGACGAAAACACGGCCTGCGTCATCATCGAACCCGTACAGGCCGAGGCAGGCGTGCGCTTGCCCGCAGAGGGTGAAGCGAGCGAAGACAACTTCCTGCAAAAAGTCCGGCAGCGCTGCGACGAAACCGGCGCCCTGCTCGTCTTCGATGAAGTCCAAACGGGCTTTGGGCGCTGTGGAAGCCTGTTCGCCCTGCAGCGCTTTGGGGTCGTGCCCGACATTCTGGCTCTTGCAAAGGGCTTTGGGGGCGGGCTCCCTCTCGGCGCTTTCATCGCCTCGCCCGAGTTGATGAAATGCCTGAGTAACAATCCCATACTCGGGCATTTGACCACCTTTGGCGGGCACCCGCTGAGCTGTGCCGCAGGCCTGGCCACGCTGGAAGTACTGACAGAAAGCAAATTGATCGAACAGGCAGAAGCCAAAGCCCTGCGCTTCCGCAAACAGCTCTCCGGCCTGCCGCGCCTGCGTGAAATACGCCATGCCGGCCTGCTCATGGCCCTGGAATTTGACAGCCCGGACTACATGCAGGCCCTCACGCAACACTGCCTGAAAAACGGGCTCATCACCGATTGGTTCCTCTTTGACGAGCGCAGCCTGCGCATCGCTCCGCCCCTCATCATCACCGAAGCGCAAATTGACGAGGCCTGCGCCATCATACAGGACTTCGCCCCCGGAGGCTCAACAAGTTGAAAAATGCTTAATTTTACCCCTCATGGGAGAACGTAAACCTGAAGAATACCTGCAAGCGCTTTGCCGGGGCGACAACGCCCTGGTCAAAGAAATCTATGTGCAATTCCTACCCAACATCTCGCGATGGGTCAGAAAAAACAACGGCAGCGAACAGGATGCCGAAGACCTCTTCCAGGAGGCCCTGATCGCCGTCTTTGACCGCTACTGCGGCGAAAACAGCCCGGAATTTACCTCTTCGTTTGGAGCGCTCTTATTTTCCATCTGCCGAAACATCTGGTACAGCCGCCTCTCAGAAAAAAAACGGGAAGAGCAGATAAGATTTTCGGAAAAAGAGAGATATGAAAGTGAAGCCGATACCCCCGACCTGCTGATTCAAGCCGAAGAAGCTGTGGCCGCGCACCGCGAACGTGAACTGCTCGACCAAAGTTTTAAACAGCTTTCGGAACTCTGTCAAAAGGTTTTGTGGATGATGGCTCAAGGCAAAGCCGGAGAAGACATTGCAAAAGAACTCGGCATGAACAACCGCTCAACGGTCTATGTACGGGCTCACAAATGCAAAAAACGCTGGCGCAGCCTCTTTGAAAAGCTTCGTTAACCGAAAAAGTACCAACCGTGGAGAAAATTGACAAATACCTGCACAACCGCATGAGCTCCGAAGAGCGCCGCGCCTTCGAAGAACAGGCAAAGAAAAATCCCGAACTGGCTGCTGAACTGGCTTTCGCCAAAAAAGCCTATGCGCATTTGCGAAAGCAAAAACAACGCCAGGCGCTAAAAAAAATGCTCAAAGAAACTGCTGCTACCCGCCACAAAACCAAAGTCGTCTCCTTTTCCAGGCGCAAATGGCTCTCGGCAGCAGCTTCCATCGCGCTTCTGATTGCGCTCTTCTTTGTGTTTAAAGACCGCTTCCTGCCCAATCAACAATTGCCCTCCTATGCCGATCTGGAGCAGCATACGCCTTTGGCATTAACGCAAATGGGAGGGGAAGACACCTACGCCACACAGGCAGAAGCAGCTTTCAACAAAGGCGACTACCGCGCAGCCGGCGCCGCCCTGCAAGCCTACCTGCAGGAAAAACCCGACGACCGGCTCGCACAACTGTACCTCGCCATAAGCCTGATCGAAACAGGACAGCAGGAAGAGGCCAGAAAATGGCTGGAGCCCCTTTTGCAGTCCGTTGACTTTAAAGAAAAAGCCATCGGCTACATGGCGCTCAGCTACCACAAAGAAGGAAAAGACGAACAGGCCGAAGCCTGGCTCAAAAAACTGCAATAAAAAAGAGGTCGCGCTGTTGCGACCTCTTTTTATCACATAACCTCTCCGACTACTTTGGAAATGCTCTTCAGGCGCTCTTTATTGGGGATGTAAAAAACGTATTTACCCCTGCGCTCCGGCCTCACCAAATCAGCTTCGCGCAAAATGCGCAAATGCTGAGAAGTCAGCGCTTGTTCCAGCTTCAAAGCCTTATAAATTTGCTGCACATTGGCTCCTCCGTCTTTTTGCTTCAGCAAGTACTTGATCATCTTAAGCCTTAAGGGGTGAACCAAAGCGCGCATCACGCTCAAAGCTTCTGCTGTTTTCTTGTGGTCTAATTCAAAGTGCCCTTTACTCATGTTTACACGTGTTTGTACCGAGCCCAAAGCCTTCATGGCCTTGAGCATCAGGGATTCTCAAAGAAGCGATTCTTTCATCATCGCATTACTGACACACAGACAACCCCACAGGAATGCCTGTGTTGTTCAGACACCCTTAGATAGACTTAGTTCCCATTTTCCCTATGGCCTTCAAGCTTTGGCCGAATCAGTCATGGAGGATCTGATCAATCATTGAAGACAACTCTTTGAGACGATCGTAATTGAGGGAGTAGTAGATGAATTTTCCCTGGCGCTCGCGCTCCACAATGCCTTCCCGACGCAAAACTCCGAGGTGTTGAGAAGCCACAGACTGCTCAACCTTCAGCGTCTTGTGAATTTCAGAAACGCTGGCAGTGCCTTTTTTGTGCAAAAGATTCATGAGCTTCTGACGAAAACCGTGATTCAATGCACGAAGGACGAGTACGGCTTTGCGCAATTCGGCATACTTCAGCGGAAAATCAGCCTGCGCCTTTACTTTAGCGTTTTTCCTTACGGAAGCTTTGGCAGTGGCTTTCTTTGCTGCAGTTTTTTTGACTGTGGTCTTCCTCACTGCGGCTCTCTTGGCAGTGGTTTTCCTCGCCGCAGTCTTTTTCGTCGCAGCTTTCTTGGCCGTGGCCTTTTTCGTCGTCGCTTTCTTTCGCGTGGTTTTGGAAGTTTGTTTTCTCATGATGATATGTTTAGTGAGTTAAAGTCATTTCGCATTTGTAACGATCTCCGTCACAAAGTATCAACATATACAGCTTGCAATTAGATGAAAGTCGCCCTAAATGCAAAACACTGTACAGTCAACAGCACATCATAATTTATGATGTTTGCAAGACGCAGCCTGTCTGATGGGGGGGAAAGATACATCTCAAACTGAAGAACTGCGCCTTAGAGCATCAGCAAAGTCCCCTAATATTTTCCAAACGCAAAGATATAACTTTTTCTTCAAATAGTAAAATTTTAACATTCCTATGCTGATTTTATACTTAAAGGAAGGGGTTGGGGAGGCTGGGAGCCTCCAAACAACTTTACCTCAAGGATATTTTTCATTTCGGGATTTGGTGATATGTGGTTCTTTTAAATAGACCGGTTTATGGCTTATGAGGTTTTCAAAAGAAGCACTGCCCGACTTATTCTTTTCCCGTTCAAACAAGTCAAGCGCCGGGCTGAGTAAATGAGCGGCAGAGGCGTTCACCGAGCGTAAATCGCTGCCGGTGGAAGGCAACAGATGACGGCATTTTTCCATGCCATTTCCACAAAACACCCGCAAAGAGGTTTTTTCACCGGTAAAAGCGCCTTCTTCAACAACAAGCGCATAAGGCGCTTTCAGCCTTTCTCCGGAGCGCTTGTAGGTAGCCGTATAGACCTCCATGCGGCGGGCATCAATCATGGGAAAATAAAGCGCATCCGCCGGGTCTTCGTCCATACGGGCAGCCATGGCCAAAGCCTGCAGGCTGTCTATGGGTAACAAAGGAATATCCAGAGCAAAACAAAAGCCCTTTGCGGCAGAGGCCCCTATGCGCAACCCCATATAAGAGCCCGGCCCGCAACTGTAAGCCACGGCATCCAACTCTGCTGCCTGCACATCCGCTTCGGCCAAAGCCTCCTCGACAAAAACCGTCAGCATGCGGGCGTGCATCCTCGGCTCTGCGCTCTCACGCAAGGCCAGAATGCGCTCTCCGGCCGAAACGGCTACGGAGCAGATTTCCGTTCCGGTTTCCAGCAACAACAATACAGGCTGCTCCATAAGGTAGGGCATTAATTCTCGTAAGATTTCATTTTCTCGGCTTTTTCAGCCACTTGCAGGGCATGGATGATTTCGTCCAACTGGCCTTCCATCACCTTGTCTAAGCTGTAGAGGGTGAGATTGATGCGATGGTCCGTAACGCGATTCTGCGGAAAATTGTAAGTGCGAATCTTGTCGGAGCGGTCGCCCGAGCCCACCAACGATCTGCGCTCGGAGGCAATGCGCGAAGCGTGCTCGCGCTGACGGGCTTCATAGACCTTCTGATAAAGCCGCTGCAGGGCAATTTCGCGATTGCGTATCTGCGAACGCCCGTCCGTACTCTCCGCCACAATGCCCGTGGGAATGTGCGTAAAACGCACACCCGATTCCGTTTTATTGACGTGCTGCCCACCCGCCCCGCTGGAACGAAAGGTATCTACCTTGAGGTCTGCCTTGTTGATTTCTACATCTTCCATCTCCAACTTGGGCATGACCGCAACAGTAGCTGCCGAGGTGTGTACCCGCCCCTGCGATTCGGTCTTTGGCACGCGCTGCACGCGATGAGCGCCCGACTCAAACTTCAGCTTGCCATACACATCCTGCCCGTGTACTTCCAGCACAATTTTGTTGTAACCGCCCACAGTACCCTCATGGGCAGAAATCAAATCCGTTTTCCAGCCCTTCGACTCGAAGTATTTGCTGTACATGCGGTACAAATCGCCGGCAAAAATACTGGCCTCATCGCCGCCCGTTCCGGCACGGATTTCAAAGATAACGTCCCGCTCATCCTGAGGGTCTTTGGGAATGAGCAAAAGCTTGATCTCTTCTTCCAGAGCCTCCAGACGGGGCTTCAATTCCTGCAGCTCTGCACGGGCCATTTCGCGCATTTCCTCATCCTCCTCCTGCAGCATCTCCTCTGCCGTAGCCATGTTGGATGCCAATTCCTTATAAGTTCGGATGGCTTCTACCACGGGCTTCAGCTCTTTGTAATCCCTGCTGAGAGCTGCATAGTGCCCGGTATCTGCCAAAACAGCAGGGTCCGACAACTGCTCCTCCAAATGGTAAAAGCGCTCCTCCAGCTCGTTAAATTTATCGGTAATCATGGTTCGTATCTGCGTCAACTCTTTGAGAGCCCAAAGATACGGAGGAATGGGGGAATGGGGGTTGCCCCCATTTGCCTTGAGCAAAAGCCTTATCTTCGCCTCATAAAACCCCAACAACATGAAACAACTAACCTGCCCCAACTGCCAAACGCCTCTGACTGCGGCAGACCTCAAGCTCGATGCCGGCCTTGCCATCTGCCCCAACTGCCGAAGCGTCCTTCAATTGGACGCGGGGCAGGCACTGGACCTCACGCACAAAAAATTTCCCGTAAGCACACCGGATGGCATCGAGCTCTACCCCGGCACCCTCGGTATGGAAATTCTGATTCCCTGGAAAAAAATGAACAAGGGGGTCGGGCCGATCCTCTTTTTTACCTTGGTTTGGGATGCCTTCATCCTCTTTTTCATCGCCATCATCCTGCTGTCGGGAAGCGGATTTATACCCCTGGTGTTTATGAGCCTGCACATACTCGTCGGCATAGGCCTCACTTATTACTGCCTCTCGGTATTGCTCAACACCACCAGCATTTACGTCTCGCAAAGCGACCTGCTCATCTCCCACCGCCCCCTCAAATCGCCTTTCAACAAAGACCGCAGCATGGAGCCCAAAGACATCGAGCAAATCTATGTAGAACGGTACGTGGCTTCCACTACCAACAAGCAGCCCAACTACGCCTTCAAAGTGCTGGCCGTCATGCACGACGGCGATAAAATCACCCTGCTCAAAGGCATCACCAGACTGCCCTATGCCCGCTTTATTGAGAAAGAAATCGAGCGCTTTCTCGGCCTCAAAGACCGGCAGGTAGAGGGAGAATATCTCTCATCTTAAAAAAAATCTCTATCTTTATAGCTCCATTTGGAGAAATTAAGGCCTTCACTTTCACATGTTCTGCTCATGAAACAGCATTTACTTCTCATCTCCGCCTTCTTCCTGCTGCTCCTCCCCGCCCAAATCTTCGGGCAAACCATGGAAAAAGACATCTCTTATGAAGACGAAATCGTTGTTCCGCTAAATCCCGAGGACATCCCCATCGTCATCGAAGTGCCCTTAGAGAAAGTGGAGCCCTTCCTTTCGGTATCTGTAGAATGGGACATTCAGGGCCCTCCGGACATGACGAACGTCTTGCAGATTGCCTTTTCTTCCGATGCATCTCACTGGGAACCATGGATTGACCTCTATCGAGAAGAACACGTTACCAAACCCGCCCCCCACCAAGTCAGCCAACTCCTCTACGCCGACAAACGCACCCGCTGGGTCAGGCTCCGCATCAAGCCGGGCATTTCAGCAGGCCCCTGGCTCTCCAACATCCTCGTCCACTTTTACAGCCCGGGCGCCACGCGAAACCATGATGAAGGTGAAAGCGGAAAGCCCACCGGCGAAACGCCCCTCAACACCCCCAACGACCTCAAAAACAACTGCCCCTGCCCGCACCCGCCCTATGAAGGCCGTAGCGACTGGTGCGCCATAGGTTGCCCCATAGACCCCACGCCGGTCTTTACCAACGTTACTCATCTCATCATCCACCACTCGGCCGGCAGCAACACGGCCAACGACTGGGCCGCAGTAGTGCGCGCCATCTGGAACTATCACGTCAACTCCAACGGCTGGGACGACATCGGCTACAACTGGCTCATTGACCCCAACGGCGTGCTCTACGAAGGTCGCCCCGACAACTACCAGGGCGCTCATTTTTGCGGCCACAATGCCGGCACCATGGGCGTATGCGTCATGGGTACCTACACCAACGTTGCACCTACCGACGCAGCCCTCAACACCCTCACCGAATTGCTCGCCTGGAAAAGCTGCCAGGAAGGCATAGACCCCGAAGGCTTTTCTTTCCACAACTCCTCCGGCCTCAACCTCAACAACATCTCCGGCCATCGCGACGGCTGCAATACAGAATGCCCGGGCGACACCTTCTACCCCATGCTGCCCTCCGTGCGCGAAGACGTGGCCAACTACATAGCCACCTGCCCCCAAATGGCCCCGCCCCTCAACCTCACCGCCGAAGAACAAAGCCCACAGGAAGTCAAACTCCAATGGCAGGACAACTCCTTCGTCGAAGACGGCTTCCTCATCGAACGCTCCTTCGAAGACGAAAGCAATTACAGCCAAATAGCCGCCACAGGCCCCGATGCAGAAACCTATACCGACCAGGTACCCGAAGCAGGCGGCTACTACTACCGCATCAGAGCTTACAACGCCACCGACACCAGCGCGTATAGCGAGCCGGCCTATGTGCTCACCCAACCGAGCGGGATAAATTCCATCAGCCTTTCGGCAAATGAAACCCTGCGCATCTATCCCAATCCGCTGAGCGACGACCAACTCCTGCACATTCAACAGACCGATACCTATAACGGCACCTTCACCCTCTCTCTCCTTGACGCCTATGGCCGCAGCCTCTTCACTGCAAAAGGGCAAAAAACAACGCCTCTGCTGGAAGAAGAACTTCAACTGCCAAAGCTGCCTCGGGGCACATATCTGCTCCTGCTGCAATACGAAGGAAAAACGGTGGCGCGGAGCTTGTTGGTGGTGCAATAGGGCTACCAAGAAACCCGGGGCTTACGCCCCGGGCTACAAAGGTGTCGCCCCTGTCGGGGCTTTTAGTAACATCCCATTTCCCAAAGGAGGCAGGGAAGGCCAGGAAAATACAAGGGATTCGGAAAGCCTTCGGCTTCGCTCATCGCTCAACTTCAATCTCCCAACAATTCCTGCAACTTTTTAAAATTCCTTTGATTCACCGGCAGTTGAAAACTGGCTATGATGTCGCGCCGGTTGCGCTGGGTGAGGTGAAAAGAGATGGGTGCTTTATCGGCATCTCCATTGGGCGGGCGATACGCAAAGCGGAGGAAACTCAGCTCTTCCGGGCTGTACAATTCGTAGAGAAAACCCAGCCCCATGTCGTGCTCATAGCGCTGCAAACGGGTAATCTGCGTAGCCAGCCCCAGCGGGCTGAACATGCCCTCAATGCGCCCCGTGTTGGCACTGGAGGGAATTTTTCGCTCCGGGTCATCCACCTGCACCTGGATAAGCACCACGCCGGAGGTGTGCTCCTGAATCCAGTCCTTAAACACGTGCAAAAAGCGAATGGCCGTCTTGAGGCCGTAATTGTCCCGAAAACCGGCATCCATCACTTCAATCTGCGGCTCCGTGGGCAAAGACACATTGGGCAGGATGTAGGGGAAGGTCGCATTCATGCGCAGAGCCGTCGAAAAACGCAGCCGGTCTGCATCCTGCTCACCCAACAGGCGCCGAAAATCTACCGCATCAATGTCTAAAGCCTCCGGCACCTTGACCGCCGTGGGGGCCGTCATCATGTAAGAGACTTTCTGAGCCGAAATCACCAGGCGGCGCCCGTCATTGACAATGGAAGGAGTGAGAAACAACAAGGGGATGAGCGCCTGCTGCTCCGCTTCGCGATAGGCGCCGAGGGGTTTGCCAAAAGCCCCCCGGGTGTTTTCGTTAAATTGCAGCTCAAAAGCATAGCCCCTGTCCTTGTAATAAGTATGCCCCGCATAGCTAAAGGGCAGGCGAGGCAAAAACAAATCCGTAGTAACTACTGAAGTAGCAATGGGGTTAATCAGATTTTCGGCGGCCGCATAGAGCTGCTCCCTATTGGTCAAGACATTGGCATCTGCCAAGCCCTCCTGCTTCTGCAAATACAACTCCCGATACCAGGCCGTTCCCAACATGCCGCCCGATGCTCCCGCCATCAGCACCACGCGGGGCATGAAATCTCCCTCCAAAAGGCTGTCGGCATAGCGCAGCGCTTCTAAGGACATCAGAGATGCTTTCAACCCGCCTCCACTGGCACAAAAGATGACCATGCGCGGACGTTCATCGCCCACAGCCCGTCGCCGGGCCAGCCAGCGGTTGAGGATGGCCTCGGTTTCCAGCATGTCAGACAAGGTGTTTTCGGGCCGGCACAACTGACTCAGACGGGCGTGATCATAGACCGCAGGCGCACAGTCGTAATTGAGGCCATAGGCCTGATTTTCGTGATGCAAAAAACCATGGCGGCTCAAGGCATTCAAAATGCCCAACATCAAAATCAAAGCCGGAAAGCGCCAGCGGTGAAACCAATAACTCACCGCCCCAAAAACAGAAATAAAAACACTGCATAACAAAAAAATCGCCATGGCTGCAGGAAAGCGCAAAGCAGGATAATCCATCCAAAAACCCAATGCAGCAAGTACCAATATGCTGACAAGCTGCGCTACCAGCATATTGAGGTGATTTTGCTTGAAAATCTGCTGCAACAATTTGGGGTCATAGTGTGAAACAGGCCGCACCAGACGGGGCCTCAGCGATTCCGATAAGTAAACCTCTACCCGCCAGGAACGCGGAAAAGCCCCGTGCTTGCCCGACTGCTCCGGCGCTTCCACATTCGGCATATCCGCACGCAAATCGGGCGGCGGAATTTTTTGCAGCTTCAGAAAACTGAAAATGTCCTTGTTCGTATTTGCAAAATAGACCGCGATGACCGCTACGAACCCCACAAAGCCCAGGATAAAACTCAAACAGTCAAGCGCTATGGCATTTGCCGAAAGGCCATCCCTGATTCCGTATCGAATGTGCATGTACAAATACACAAAAACAAACAGCGTCGGCAGCAGAAAATTGTTGATGGAAAACTTGGCAAAAGGACGCCGCAAGGTCGCCAAAAAGGGAAAGCGATATGCACTGAGCAAATAAACCGTCAAATTCCAACTCACCGCAAAGGCGCCAAAACCCAAGCCTGTCAATAAAAAACTGAGAGAACCCTCATGCCCCAGATATTCCGGCGCTAAAAAGAGATAGGGCAAGCCGTACCTGGCGCCAATCTTACCCAAAATGATCAGCAAAATAAAAATCCAGCTGCCCACTAAAATCAAATCGCTGCGAAAGTGCATCGCAAACAATTGCACCGGAAAAGAATAAATGAAACGACGCAATCTCGTGAGCATAAAAGGGCTTTTTATGAAAACGCTTTAAAGAGCGTTTTGTATGTGGGGAACCCAATGCTTTTTCCATTGAAGAGAGGATTTGTTCTTTTGTCTTGGCACAATGGTTCATTAAGTTTTTGACCACCTGCTTCCTTTGGAAAACAGATTGTCAAGTTGAACCCGCTTAAAAACCCGCGAAAACCCGCGTCATCTGTCAGATTGAGCTTGCCGAAATCCGCGTCATCCGCGTTCTATTTATTTTATGCAACTTTGAAATCAGGCCTGAGTTGAAAAAAATAAAAAAGTATATGAAGGTTTGCTGAATTTTGGGCATCTTGTCGTTCAAATTCTTAATGAACCATTGATAAAAGTGAAACGGTTTGGCCGTCTGTCCCGGCCAAACCACCTCTTCTGAAACTCCTCTGAAAACAACTCCTTCATGGAAATTCCCATCAACTCTGAACTCAAACTCATCGGCGCCCACCCCCGCTACGCAGAAGAGATGTTTAAAAACATAGATGAGCACCGCAGCGATCTGGAGCAATGGCTTCCCTGGGTGCCCAACATCCGCAGCGCAGAAGCAGAGCGG
>Ga0256832_1000418_pt1 | contig 26856 bp, 26 predicted proteins | sample 134614metaG_FD_190534 | JGI IMG/M metagenome (GOLD analysis project Ga0256832, IMG submission 190534) | Hydrothermal vent microbial communities from Lau Basin, Pacific Ocean - 134-614 | ecosystem: Environmental > Aquatic > Marine > Hydrothermal vents | place: Pacific Ocean: Lau Basin | collected... | reverse complement strand
CAACAAAGGGGCATATGCTGTCTTTGTCAGGTAATGCACCTCCCATCCGGCCCGATGGAGCGTCCGGATCAGCGGCGTGGTAAGCAGGACGTCGCCCATCGAGCTGAACCGGACCAGCAGAACCCGCTGCGCCATATTTCTCAGCGGCGAAAAAATGAGAGATAATCGATGGCCGAACGGGTGTTGAGCACCCGTTCTTTCAGCAGCCCGCCTTTTTGGGCCATATACACGCCGTAACGGATATAATCGAAATCTTCTATGCTATGCGCATCGGGATTAATAGAAAAACAGCACCCGGCTTCGGCGGCCTGAGGGATCAGGCGCCAGTCGAGGTCCAGCCGATAGGGATTGGCATTTAGCTCAAGGGCCACGCCGTGGTCAGCGGCTGCATGGAAGATTGTATCGTAATGAAGCGGGTATCCCCGCCGTCGGGTGAGCAACCGTCCCGAAGGATGGGCGATGATGTGCACCACGCCGCTTTCAATGGCTTTCAGGATACGGGAAGTGGCCGTATCGGCATCGATATCCAATGGTTGGTGAATCGATGCGATCACCAATTCAAATTGACGGAGGAAGTCCGGCGAAAAGTCCAGCGTTCCGTCTTTGAGTATATCCACCTCTACACCTTTGATAATCTTAATCTGCGGGAACTTTTCCTGCACCCGATCAATTTCCCGCCACTGAGCTTCAAAACGGGCCTCGTCGAGGCCGCCCGCCACCCGCGAACTTTTAGAATGGTCACACAGGGCGATATACGTAAAGCCGGCATCGAGGGCGCCCCGCACCATGTCCTCAACAGAGCCTACTCCGTCGCTCCAGTGGGTGTGCACGTGGACGACGCCCTGGATGTCTTCGGGCGCGACCAATTCCGCGTAAGGGAAGCGCTTTAGCTGCGTTTCATTGTAAAGGTCTTCCCGCATCGGCGGGGGCACCACGGGCCAGCCGATTTTCTGGAAAAGGGTTTCCTCATCGGGCGCCGTAGGCAAAGGCCCCACCGCTTGCAAGAAAGCATCGCTGCCGGTGGCCTCCACCCAGCGCGTGCCCGCTTCGTCGGCGGGAGCGCACACATATTCAATGGGAAGCCCCGATTGCGTTAGAAACGGCGGCGCTTCGCCCTCCAAAAAGGCACATTGCACGAAGAAGTCATGCACGGCATTGGGCTCATCAGTAATAAAAAGAAATCGCAGCCGGTCGATGAGCGGCATCTTGCGGCGGTAGTCTCCGGCATGATGCACGTCTTGTGCGATGTAAGCATCCCGAAACAGGCGAAGCAGCTCCTCGGCTTCCGCCTCGACGTCGGCATACAGCCGAAACGAGCGCTGCGTAAGATACCACGCCGTTTCTTCACACACCTGACGGATACGACGGGCGGTCCAGCCTTTCAGTCCTTCCAGGCGGCCTTCCCGGCAAGCAGCATGAAGACCTTCCAGGTCTCTAATACCCAGTTCGTGCCATAGTTGGCGAACCGCGCCCGGGCCCAGCCCCCTGACCCGCAAGATTTCCAACAGGCCGTCAGGCACTTGTTTCCGCAGCCGCTCCAACGCCTCGAACGTGCCCGTATGGATAATTTCATCGATTTTCTTGTTCAGGGCGGCACCGATACCCCGAATTTGGCGGCGATTTTCGGGGTCTCGCAGCATGTCGTCACCATTGAGGGCGCGCACGGCTTCGGCGGCTTTCCGGTAGGCGTCCGAACGAAAAGAGCGGCCTTCCAGAATTTCCAGCCGCTTTTGGGCTTCCCGAAACAACAAGGCCACCCGGCGGCGCAGATCCGACACTTTCCGCATCACCTACCGAATCGCAATCATGGAGATTTCCACACGGGCCTTCAAGGGCAGGGCCGCCGCCTGAACGGTTTCCCGCGCTGGAAAAGGCGCCGAAAAGTATTCGGCATATACGGCATTGACTTCCGGAAAGTATCCCATGTCGGAAAGAAAGATCGTGGTCTTGACAACGGCGGAAAAGTCTAACCCCACCGCTGCCAGCACCGCCTTCAGGTTTTGCATCACCTGATGCGTTTCCGCCTGAATAGACGATTGCACCAGCTTGCCCGACTCCGGGTCGATGCCAATCTGGCCCGACAGAAAAAGCATATTCCCCGCTTGCACCGCCTGCGAGTAAGGACCTATCGGCTGCGGGGCCCGATTCGATTCAATTTTTTGCTTGGCCATCATGCTGTTCCTTTTGCGGCAACGGCTTAAAAGAAGGTGCGCATCCGGCTGTTCCACACCCGCACGACGGCTCCCGGCTCCACAGCCTTCGGAGGCGCCCCCACATGCAGCGACCCGCCCACAGCAGCAAGGCCGCCAGCGCCAGCCACTGCCAGTCAAATTCCATGTCCATGATATTCGAGGATGAAGGGATTGGTTTGTCGCTCGGCCCCCACCGTAGTGGAGGGGCCATGTCCCGGCCATACCACCGTGGGGTCGGGCAGCGTGAGCACTTTTTCTTGGATGGAGGCCATCAGCTGGGCATAGTCGCCGCCCGGGAGGTCGGTCCGGCCGATGCTTCCCTTAAACAACACATCGCCGGCGATGAGGGTTTGGGTGGTGGGCTCATAAAAAATGAGATGATCGGGGGAATGGCCGGGGGCTTCCCTGACCGCCCATTGATAGGCCCCCAGCGAAAGCCGATCGCCCTCGGCGAGCGGACGGTCCGGCGGGGCAAGCGTGATGGGCGGCATACCCCACAGTTCCAGCAGCGGTCGGGCGGCTGCGGCCACGTCGGCCACTGCCGGATGTGCCCATACCGGAACACCCCACATCCCGACAGCCTTTTCCACCCCCAGAATATGGTCGATATGGGCATGGGTCAGCCATATGGCCTCAATGTCGAGGCTTTCCCGCTCGACGTAGCGGAGCACCGAGGTCCACTCGGCCGGCGAACTCATGCCCGGGTCAACAACGACCGCCTTTTTCCCGCTGCTGAGAATGTAGGTGTTTTCTGCAAACGGGTTGACCGTAAATACTTGAATCCGTAACCGGTCAGAGTCCCTCACGGCTTTCTTTGTATTGCTCCCATTGCTCGCGAATCCATCGGGAGGTGATGGACTTGGGCCGCTCGATGGGATACATCAGCACGCGGTCCCAGGTAAGGGCGGCACTGGTGCCGATGGCCCGTGACACGCCGAACAAAACGGTGTAGAAGTTAAATTCTTCCAGGCCGTAGTGATAGAACACGGCACCGGTGGCGAGGTCCACGTTGGGCCACGGGTTTTTCACCTTTCCGGTGGCTTCCAAAATGGGCGGGACCACGCGGAAAAGTGCATCCACGATGCGGACGTTTTCGTCGGCGCTGATGTGTTTCATGGCAAATTCAAACTGGGCCTTAAACCGCGGGTCGGTGCGCCGCAGCACCCCGTGTCCGAACCCCGGAATCACGCGGCCGGCATGAAGCGTCCCTTCCACATACTCTTTCAGCTGGGCGTCGGTGGGCACGCCACCGCCCAATTCTTGCTTCATCTGAAGGATCCAGCGAATCACCTCCTGATTGGCCAGGCCGTGCAACGGGCCCGCCAGGCCGTTCATTGCCGCCGAATAAGAAAAGTAAACGTCGCTCAGGGCCGAGCCCACCAGCCGGTTGGTATGCGCCGATACGTTACCGCCTTCATGATCGGCCAGCAACATCAAATAGAGACGCAGAAAGTGCCGAAAACTTTGATGTTCGCCAAACCCCAGCCAGTTGGCGAAGTTGCCTGCCCAGTCATCATCCGGATTCACCGTTAAGTCGGGTTTTACGCCCCGCATCCGCCCGTAGATATAGGCGGCGATTTTGGGCAGGCGGCCCAACAGATTCAACACATCCTCAAACATGTATTCCCACAGGTCATATCGGGAAACGCCTTCCCGATAGGCCCGGGCAAACGCCGACGTGGGCTCCATAGCCAGAATGCCCATGCTGAATTGCGCCATCGGGTGCGTATCCTCGGGCATCCGGTCCAGCACCTCAAACACATGCGGCGGCACTTCGCTTCGCTGCAGCAGTTCCCGGCTGAGCTCTTTGACGTCCTGTTCGGAGGGCATTTTCCCCATCAGCAACAGATAAAACGCCCCTTCGGGATAGGGGCCTCCTTCGGGATGTGCCGGCAGTTGCGCCAGCATCTCAGGAATAGAATATCCCTGATAACGAATCCCTTCGAACGGATCGACCGACGAGGTCTCATACACAATGGAGCGGATTCCTTTTGCCCCGCGATAAGCCTGCCCAACGGTGTATTCTCCGAGCGGCATCTCAGCGGCTTCTTTCCGCAGATTGCGTATCTCTTCACGGTATGGAAGGGCGACTTTTCTAAACTTTTCTTTGATGGGCATCTTGGTTGAAGGATTTTTTATTTGACCCGGCAAAGTTACGCAATAGCATGAGCTTTCTTGCAGCCGACGATTATCGAGCCATATACAAAAAACGCGGGCAGGATGACCTCCTGCCCGCGCCCTCGCCATATATACACCGTTTTCTCCGCCCCCTTTTATTGGAGGCAGAGGGAGGCTTTCACCTCCTTTATATTTGCATGGCATATAAAAGGGGAAAAGAGGACCCAAAGGAATGTGCTACCCTCGCCATGAAAGAAAGCTCCTCTTTTCCCCCAACCATGCTTCTACTTACCCTTTTATTTATATTTAGATGGGTGCTCATCTCCGTCTTTTTGCTGTTGTCCTTTGTTTTACGACTACAAAGGTCCGGAGCCGTTTTACATATTTTAGAATTTCAGGGCAAAAGAGATCAACAAAAAGCGGGGGGTGTTTTTTATAGGGTTCCTTGAGGGAAGGTTGATAGCAACTCCGGTTCCTTGGGAAGGAGCCTCATCAATGGCCCCACGGGTTTCAGTGGGCCCCCTAAGGCATATAGTGCGTGTTCTTTTGGTTGAACGCAGCCCGGAGCCGGCTTTTTCCCTTCCACTCAAACAGGAAGAGATATTTCCTTTAACCTTCCTTACCGCCGAGGCAACGGTGTTTGATCAGATGAGGGAGGCAAGGCGGGAAGGCGCATCGCCGCCTCTGGTATTTCTCCCGAAAGGCTGCCCAGAAAAGCCGTGATATCTTGTATTTGGTCGGGACTTAGGTCTTTACCCAACTGAACTTTTCCCATGATCCACACAGCGGTGTCCAGTGACCATACCGCCCCATCATGGAAATAAGGATATGTAAGGGTGATGTTCCGCAAGCTGGGGACTTTGAACATGAACACATCAGCCTCATTTTTCGTCTCCACATATCGCCCGCTGTCAATGCGGTTTGAAGAGGTATATTCCCAGTAGTTTCCGAACAGCCCGAATTTTTGATACATATTCCCTCCCAACAGTGCACCGGTATGGCATGTGATGCATCCGACGTCAATGAAGGTTTTCAATCCACGTTTTTCCTGGTCGTTAAGGGCCGAGGCTTCACCTTCGAGGAAGCGGTCGAAACGGGAAGGTGTAAGCAGCGTACGTTCAAAGGCCCCGATGGCCCGTGCCATGTTGCGATAATTCAGCGGCGAGTCTTCATTGGGGAAAGCCTGCTCAAAGAGGGATACGTAGTCCGGAATCGAAGCGATGCGCTCCAGTGCAAACTCCTCTGAAGGCATAGCCATCTCGATGGGATTGGTCACCGGCATTCCGGCCTGTTCTTCTACGTCTTTGGCCCGCCCGTCCCAGAATTGGGCCATATGCAGGGCCGCGTTAAGGACGGTGGGGGCGTTTCGGGGGCCCAACTGCCAGCGATGACCAACAGAAGTGGGCAGGTTGTCCACACCCGCCGTAGCCAGATTATGACAGGAATTGCACGAGATAAAACCGCTCAGTGATAGGCGGGGGTCAAAGTAAAGCATTTTACCCAGCCGCACCTTGTCTTCATTCAGCGGGTTTTCCGGATTTGGAGCCTCCGAAGGAAGCGGCTGAAAAAACTGCCGGGCCCGTTGAAGCAATGCCTGGTCTTCGGCCGAGAGGGATTGAGTTTCGGTTTTCTTTTCATGAGGGTGGTCGGATCGCTCTTTGGTTTCCTGTTGACAAGCTCCATAAAAAAGCAAGCTTATGCATGCCGATAATATCATCTGAGTGCGCATGGGAAGCCTCTTTTATTTTTCGCAATAATAATACACACAGGCTTTAAGGGCGGGCATCATACATGCCACAGCCGGCTTCTAAATTCATTCACCAAAGTGGTCCCCGGGCCGCCTTAAAAAAAGCATTCTCCGCCATTTTCCGGAGCCGATTGGAATAGCATCCAGGTAAATGAAAGCCGCTTCTCCATGATGCCCTGCCTTTCATGTAAATTTGCTTGCTGTTCTCTGATATAAGGCCTGATAGCACCGATGAGCTGGCGGCGATACAATGGTCGGCGACTGCCCCACCCGCTCCCTGATGAAATCGGGGAACGATTGACGGCTGTGGATGGGCGCAATGGGCATACGCGGTTATTTATCGGGACCGACTCGCAGCGCTACGGCCGGCGGGTGGTGTTTGCCACGGCCGTGGTGCTGTACAGCCGGCGCCAGACCCGCATTTACTACCGTCGTGAGCACGTTCATCGCCCCATGCCCCTATATGAGCGTTTGTTTTCGGAGGTGCACCGTTCGGTGGAAGCCGCCCGATTGCTTCAACCCATTGCCGGCCTCCACGCCGTTCCGATTGAAATTCACGTGGACATCAATACCAAGGAGCAGTTTCCTTCCAATCAGTATTTGCGGAGTGTGATCGGCTACGTCAGCAGTATGGGGTTTCCTTATCAAGTGAAGCCTTACGCCTTTGCCAGCAGCTCGTGTGCCGACCGATTTTTATAAGACGGCTTCTCGGGCGGAAGCTTCCATTGCCAGAAACATAAAGAGAAACAGCGAGAAAGCCGCCAATGCCGATCCGCCATAGCTGATGTACGGCAGCGGAACGCCCACCACCGGAAACAGTCCCATCACCGAGGCGAGGTTGATCAACACGTGCAAGCCCGTGACGCCCACAAAACCATATCCAAAGAGATTCACCATTTCTGAATGGGAGCGCTCGGCCAGGCGCAACACGCGCAGCAAAAGCGCCGCATAAAGCAGCAGCACGCTCATGGCCCCCATCCATCCCCATTCCTCGGCAATGGCGGTAAAAATGAAATCGGTATGCTGGGCCGGCACGAACCCGTATTGCGTTTGACTGCCATTTCGATAGCCCTTTCCGGACAACCCGCCCGATCCGATGGCAATCAGTGATTGTTGTAGGTTGTATCCCTGCCCTCGGGGGTCCGACACCTTGCCGATCGTCACCAGGATGCGCTGTTGTTGATGAGGCTTTAAGCGCTCGAAAACAGAACCGGAGCTCCATATAATAAGCATGCCCGCCCCCCACACCAGCAAGGCCCGTCCCACGCCTCGCCACTTCGCCACCCGCCACATTATCCATCCGACCAACAGAAAAAGTCCCGTCCATGCCCACATCACCGACCCGGCCGGAAAGTAAATGGAAAGAAGAAACACCATCCCGATGAGCATGGGAATGGTGATGAACGCCGGCGGCATGCCCCTTCGGAGTAACATCAGGACCAGCCCGCCGAACATGAGCGCCGTGCCCATGTCATTTTGCGCAAAGATCAACGCCACGGGCAGACCGATGATCAACAGTGCACCGACGGACAACGCCCTGTTCCAGCGTCGCTCAAAGCCGGGTGTGGTCAGGTAGTGGGCCAGGGCCAGGGCCGTAAACACCTTCATCAGCTCCGAGGGTTGTAGGTTAAATCCCCCCATTCGGAGCCAGGCTTGTGCTCCGGCCACCTCTCCACCCATCAGCAAAGTGAACACCAACAACACCATGCCCAGGCCATATAATGGATAGGCCCATATGCCCAGGTCCAGTTTACGTGCGGCCCACAAAAACAAGCCGATGAAAACGGCGACGGCGGCCCACATAAGCTGTTTTTGCCACAACAAGGACGGCACGCGGGCGACCTCGGCATGGCTGATAGAATAGAGGGTCAGCAGACCGATCCCCACCAGCAATCCATACACTACGATCAGGGCGGGGTCCCAACGAAGCCATCGAAGCATAGTCAAGATTTCCGACAAGCAAAGAAAGTAAAACGACATCCCTTTTCGCCGCCTATTTTTGCCTTTGTCATGAATGCACCGTTGATGACGGATGTCACCGTACGAGCAGAAGGGCTCACCAAGCGATACGGCCCGCAGTATGCGATTCGGGATGTGGGCTTTGAACTGCGACAAGGAGAGATTGTTGGCTTTCTGGGGCCTAACGGGGCTGGGAAATCCACTACCATGAAAATCATGACCAGCTACATTCTGCCTGACGAAGGCAAGTGTGAGGTCAGCGGAGTTTCGGTGTTGGAGTCGCCCCGGGCCGCCCGGCGGCAGGTGGGCTATTTGCCGGAATCGAATCCGCTGTATCCCGACCTTTACGTGCGGGAATATCTCGACATCATGGGCCAATTGGCCGGTCTGCCGGCGGCGTCCCGAAAGCCACGTATCGAAGAAACCATTGAGATGGTGGGGCTGGAAGCCGAGCAACACAAAAAGATCGGTCAGCTTTCACGAGGCTATCGGCAGCGCGTGGGCCTGGCCAGGGTGTTGCTCCACAACCCTTCCATTCTTATCCTTGACGAGCCCACCAGCGGGCTGGACCCCAATCAAGTCCTTCAAATCAGAGCCCTGATCCGCCGATTGGGAAAAAACCGCACCATCATCTTTTCTTCTCATCACCTCGACGAGGTGGAAGCCATCAGCACCCGCATTCTTATTATCCATCACGGGCGCATTGTGGCCGATGCCCCCGCCGATCGGTTGTCGGCGTTGATGGGAGAGGAAACGGTGGTTTACGTGGTATTTGCCCGAGAAGTGTCCGAATCCTTTTTTCAGCGGGTGAAAGGCGTTCGACGCGTCGAGCCCCACGGGAAAGGATGGCATCTGTATTGCGAACCCGGTCATTCGATCGAGGAGGACGTGTTCTTTTCCGCCGCGGCCGCCAACGTCCCGATTGTCACGCTTTATCGGAAACAACAGGAGCTATCCGAAATATTCCAGCGGTTGACGCAACGCCCGTCGGAGACGGCTTCTTCACCAATATAAAAACGTTTAATCCATCTGTTGTATATTGCGCCCGTTCTTACGGGTATGAGAAAGAAGCGGGTCACATATCGCGGGCTGGTTTATTTGTGGGCGTTGGCCGCCTCCTTTGCTGCTTACGGTCAGTCGTCTTCATTGTCGCTGGCGAGGGCGATTTTTTCTTACCACCGCTACGGGGGCGATCCGCATCGGATAGATTATCTGGAAGCCGCCCGCCTGGCCACCGATCAGCTGATTACATTACCGGACAATCAAACCAATTACGAGTTGTGGAATCTGCGCGGCGATGTTTATTCCGCCTACGTTGCCATTCTTCGGAAAAAGTCTGTTGATCTCCAACTGGACGGATGGTTAAATGCATACAAGGCGGCCGAAGCCTACCTAAAAGCCTATCAGCTAAGTCATCGTGCCATTGAAAAAGAAGAGCTTCAAGACAAGCTGTTGCATTTAGGCGAAGACCTGCATTACTGGGCGGGCCTCGCCCTCTACCATGAGAAGCCGGAAGCCGCCTATCGTCTTACTGTGAAGACACGGGCTGTGCACGACCTTTTGAAAAAGGAAGGAAAGTCGTTCCTGGAAGGGGATGAAGAAATTCATCTGACATACTTGCAAGCCATGGCTGCGGTCATCATGGACAAAACCGAAGAAGCCGTCCCCTTGCTGGAAACGCTCCGACAAAAATCCTATCCCGACCCGGCCATCTACACGACGCTGGCTCAGCTATACGCTGAATACGATCCCCACCGGGCCATGCAGGTCTTAAATACCGGTAGGGAGCTGTTCCCCTATCATCCTGATATTTTGAAAGCCACCGGCCAGCTTTACATGAGCCTTGGCAAATATGAACAGGCTGAAAAAGCGCTGCGTTCCCTTCACCTGCAAGCACCGGACGAGCCGGATGTGACCATCGCTCTGGTGGAGGTATTGACGGAGCATTACAAGACCACAGGCAACCTTACGCTGTATCAGCGGGCCTATCAATGGCTCTCACAATTGCTGGAGCGTTATCCCGACCATTACATGGGGCGCCTTGCCCTGGCGCGGCTTTACTATCATCGGGCGCTTTTCCTGCGTAATACGAATGCCCAGGAAGCCCGCCGGTTCCGTCAACTGGCCGTTGCCCAGTGCCGAAGCCTGGAACAGGAAAATCCCAATGACGTGAGCGTCCTTCGTATGTTGGCCGACTTATACAGGCAGGAAGGGAATCGCACGCTGGCGGCGGAATTTGACCGGCGCTGGAACACCGTCAAGCAAGGCGGCCTGATTAGAAAGTCGTTCTTTACTCATCGGTAGCCCTCACCAGCCGATAGACGGCTTCTTCGGCCGACGAATCGACCCGCTCAATCTGATATTTCCGCTCCAGCAGCGGCCTATCTTGCACAAAAGCCCATCGGAGTGAGGGCGGTTTGACCCACCATGGAGGGGCTTCCCAGAGGATGAAAACGGTATCTGTTTCCATCACGGCTTCGGCCGTTGCCGCCTGTGAATACGGACGGGGGCGTTTTGCTGGAAATGCATACCAGAAGCGTTCGGGGTGGGTGGTCAACACCGCATGCGGTCCTTCATAATGCGCCAGCCACCGATTCAGCAGCCGATGCTGCATGCCGCTGTAATGCAGCCCCTTACGATAGGCTTGCACCATCGAATAGCCCGACCGCCCGAGATGAAGACCCACAAGCAACAGCAAACCATAGCGCCAATAGCGGGCGAAGCTTCCTTTCTTTTGGAGGACACACCCCGCCAGGCCGGCCATCCCAATCAACCAGACGCCAAACATAGGCGCCAGCAGCCGACTGCCCGGAAGGGAAATCCACATCGTAGTCCCTGAAATCAGTAACATGAGCAGATAAAGCACTACCCATGCCATTAGCAAGGCATGTCGGCGCATCAGCACCATCAGATGCGTCCGGCACGAGGCTTTCAACGCCCCCATGACGAGCGTCCCTAACATCACCACGACCACCTGACCGGTCAGCCCCCATCGAACGGCTGATGGAATCACCCATGAACAAACGGTATGATAGAAGGCCCACAACCACTTCCCCACCCCATAAAACGGTGGAGCGCGCATGCCGCCAAGGGTACCGGTCCAATGCCAGGAAAAGAACAGCCATCCCACCAACGTCAGCATCGCCGGCAATGCCGGCATCACAAGCACTTTCCAGCGCCGACCCCCCGGCAGCGACGAGCGAAACAGCAGCATCACCGCCCACGCCGCCCATAACGTCACCCCGACATATCGCTGCATCACAGCCAGCGCGCCCGCCAGTGCCAGGGCCCATAAGTGACGCGGACGCTGACTTTGCACCCATGCCGCCGCCTGCCACAGAAACAGATTCACCCACACAATAAACCACGGCTCGCTCTTGGCTTCGACAAAACGTTCCCAGAAAGGCTGTCCCAACACATACACCACGAACGCCCACATCCGGACCCGATCTTCCTTCACATATAACGAAAACAACTTCCAACCCGTCCATGCCGCCAGCAGGTAAGCCAGCACATCGGAAACGGCGGCGGCCGTCAACACATCCCCGCCGGTGAAAAACATCAGCCCCGCCAATATCAACGAATAAAGCGGCGGCCACACCACCACAGGCGCGCCGTTAAAGCTCCGAAGGCCGCGCCCATGAAACAGGTTCTCGGCCGCCGACAAATAGGTGACCGCATCGGTGTCCACCGCCACGCCGTGACGGAGCAGGTAGGCACCGATACCGGCGAGTCCTACCACCACAGCAATGACGGCTAACTTTTGATCCGATGCACCCCGCTCCATGATACCAGACAAAGGAGCATCCAAAGGTAAATTTTTCACCGCCTCCGGCGCAAGTGCGTATTTTGCGGCTTCTAATTAGCTGGCAGTATCAGGATGACTTCTCGACCGCCGGTTCGCACGCTATTGGGATGGCTTTTGCTGGGCGCGGCCTTTGTGTGCGTGGCGATCTGGGGACCGAATAAGGAAGCCGAAATCGGTGGATGGGCGCTGTTGCCGCCGGCGGTGGCGATTTTATCGGCTTTTCTCATCGGCGAGGTCATTGCAGCCCTGCTCAGCAGCGTCTGGATTGGCGTATGGATAACGCTGGGAAGCGGTGCCGATGGCTTTGTTTATGCCTTCCCGCGGGTGCTGGACAGTTATCTGGTGCCCGTGCTCACCGACGCCGACCATCTGATGGTCATTCTCTTTTCTTTTTTCATCTCCGGCACGGTGGGCATTCTCAAAGCCTCGGGCAGTTTGGCCGCCATTGCTGATTTTTTTCGGCACGCGGCGCGCACCCGCCGCCGCACCATGTTCGGAAGCTATCTGCTCGGCATCGCCGTTTTCTTTGACGACTATGCCAACACCCTCATCGTGGGCAACACGATGAAAGAAATCTTCCCTCGATTTCGCATTTCTCGGGCCAAGCTGGCCTATATCGTGGACAGCACCTCGGCACCGGTGGCGGCCATTGCCCTGGTCACCACATGGATCGGCGCCCAACTGGGCTATATCGACGAAGCCCTGGCACAGATGCCCGACATCACCATCGGCAGTTACGGCATCTTCCTGCGGGCGCTTCCTTACGCTTTTTATCCCCTGCTGACCCTGTGGATGGTGGCCTTGCTGATTATCACCCAACGTGATTTCGGTCCGATGTATCGCTATGAAACGGCTGCGTTGGAACGCGGCCCTTCCGCCGGCGACGTCCCGTCATCGTCTCCGGCGGCCTTCGGCCGGCTGCGCCTATTCATGGCTGTGCTGCCCATTATCGTGTTGGTGGGCGGCACCTTCGGCGCTCTCTGGTGGACGGGCAGTCATGCACTTGCATCCCTCCCCGAAAGCCGCTGGCTGTATTGGCTCTACGTGCTGGGCAACGGCGATCCCTACCGTTCGCTGCTGTGGGCTTCGGGTACGGCTTCCCTGATAGCGCTTGCACTGGCCGTATTATACTGGAAAATCTCCCTTCAAGAAGCCCTCGACGGCTTTTTCAAAGGCATGGCTTCCATGTTGGGGGCGATGAGCATTCTGGTGTTGGCGTGGATGCTGGGACGGGTAATGGAACAACTCCACACCGCCCCGTATATCGTTGATATGATGCCGCATGCCATGGAGCCGGCATGGCTGCCGCCGCTGTTTTTCTTCATCGCCGCCGTCACTTCCTTTTCGACGGGTTCGAGCTGGGGCACCATGGCCATCCTTTACCCGCTGGCGCTTCCGGTGGTATATGCTCAGGGCAAAGCCCTGGGCCTGGACGTTGATGCCGTCCTTCCTCATTTTATCCATACGGCATCGGTAGTGTTGGCAGGCTCCGTTTTCGGCGATCACTGTTCGCCTATCTCCGACACCACCATCCTCAGCGCCATGGCGTCGGACTGCCCGCTGATGGAACACGTCCGCACGCAGCTTCCTTATGCCCTTACCGCGGGGCTGGCGGCATTGCTCATCGGACACGTGGGCATGGCGGTCGGCCTGTCGGGATGGCTCGCATGGCCGGCGGCACTGGCCGCCATTTGGGCTGTGGTCCGATTCTATGGAAAGCCGCTTCCTGTCCAATTAGCAAGGGAAAGACCATAGGTTTACACCCGCTTTTATTTTTGCCCTTTTCCCCAAAAAGCATATGATTATCGGCTACTTCTTACTGGGGCTGATGGGCATTGTCCTCGGACTGCTGGGCGGCGGCGGTTCGATTCTGGCTGTGCCCATTCTGGTGTATGTGATGGGCTATGACGCCGTTTACGGCACAGCCTACTCGCTTTTCTTGGTGGGGTTGGGTGCGTTGGTGGGCGGCATTCGCTATGCCATGCAAGGGAAGGTCCACTTCCCCAGCGTGTTTGTCTTCGGTCTGCCTGCCTTGGCCGGCGTGTTTGCCATGCGCAAATGGATGATACCCTTGCTTCCCGAAACGGTGCTGTCTGTGGGCACCTTCACGCTCACCAAAGACACCCTCATCATGGGAGCTTTTGCCGTCATCATGGTGTTGGCGGCCTTTTCCATGATTCGCTCGGCCCGGCAACACCGCACCGACAACGAAGACGAACATCCCATTCGTTATAACTATCCGCTCATCTTCCTTGAAGGACTGGTGGTGGGTGCTGTGACCGGCTTTGTCGGGGCCGGCGGCGGATTTCTGATTGTCCCCGCTCTTGTGTTGCTGGCCGGCTTGCCTATGAAGTACGCCGTCGGGACCAGCCTCTTCATTATCGCCATCAAATCGCTGCTGGGGTTCGGCGGCGATGTGATGAATCACGACATTGACTGGGCCTTTCTGTCTCAGGCGGGGCTCGTTACCATTGCCGGCATCTTCATCGGCAACTACCTCAGCCGCTTCATCAGCGCCAAACAGCTAAAAGCCCTCTTTGGCTGGTTCGTCCTCGTGATGGGCGTTTTCATCATGACTTACGAACTTTATCTGAAATAACGGATGGCCCACCTCCCCTACACGCTTCATGCCCACGGGCGGCTGCTGGTCATCGACCGCCCCCTCATCATGGGCATCCTGAACGTCACGCCCGACTCTTTCTACGACGGTGGCCGTCACTCCACCGAAGAAGCCGCCCTGCAACGAGCCGCCGAGATGATACGGGAAGGGGCCGACATCATCGACGTGGGCGGCGCCTCTTCACGCCCCGGCGCCCGTCCGCCCGCCCTCGATGAAGAAATTAGAAGAACCGCTCCCCTCATCCGCCGCATTCGCCAGGCATTTCCCGAGGTGTGGATATCCATCGACACCTACCGCGCCGCCGCAGCCAATGCCGCCATCGAAGCCGGTGCCGACATCGTCAACGACATCAGCAGCGGCGACGACGACCCCGCCATGTGGGACGTCGTCAAGCGCCATCAGGTGCCCTACATCATGATGCACAAGCAGGGCACACCCGAGACCATGCAGCAGAACCCGCACTATGACGACGTCGTGCACGATATCATCGAGTATTTCATTCAAAAAACCGCGGCAGCCCGCACCTTCGGACTCAAAGACCTCATCATCGACCCCGGCTTCGGCTTTGGCAAGACCATCGCCCACAACTACGAACTGCTCCGGCGGCTGGAAGCCTTCCACATTTTCGACATGCCGTTACTGGTGGGGCTTTCCCGCAAGTCGATGATCTGGAAAACTGCCGGCGTTAGCCCTGCTGAAGCCCTGCCGGGCACCCTCGCGCTGGAAATGATGGCCCTGCAAAAAGGCGCCCATATCCTCCGCGTCCACGACATCGCCGCCACCCGCCAGCTTGTGGCAGTGGTTGGCCGATATATGGGCTGATGGGAGAAGCCTTGTCATCTTCCGACGGCTGATCGGCGTCGCCGACGCTTTACTTATCCGCATTGAGCATCAATCAACAATGGCAACAAATGTCCACACAGCGCGCCCCGACGTTTGCCTCCATGCGCATGCTGTCCAGTGTGTGCTGGAGCCGACCGGCAAGCAGATCATCCAGTCCTCGGGCATCAAACCGCACTTCCCCATTTCTCGCCAAACCATCTCATTTTTTCGCCATAGTCACGTAATCGACAGCCTGTGACGATCATTATGGGCCTCCAAACCCAACGTCACAAGCCACGATGTAAGGAAAAACATCGATAACGGATGGTTTAATGACATTTATGTGACGAAGGCCACATATCTTGCTCCTGAGAACAGCTTTCTTTATTTTCGCATGAAAGTTTCATGATGGAGAACAATTACCGGTGGCTGAAAGAATTGATTGAAATCCCATCACCTTCAGGCTATACCCAAGAAGCGTGCGAATACGTTTACCAAAAGTTAGAGGCTTGGGGCTATCGACCCGAATTCACCAGGAAAGGAGCGGTCAAATGTGCTTTAGGGAAACATCCTACTTTGGCCATTGCTGCGCATGTTGACACGCTCGGCGCAATGGTTTCCAAAATAAAGCCCAATGGCACATTGGCATTTTCACTTCTTGGAGGCTTGTCGCTCACCGGGGCCGAAGGAGAATATGTAACCATCAAAACCCTTACCGGAAAAGAATATTTCGGGACCATCCTCCTAAACAACCCATCGGCCCACGCCAACAAACAGAAAGAACAAGTCAAGCGAAGCATTGAAACGATGCATATTCGCATTGATGAAGAGGTGTTTACCAGAAAAGATGTTGAAAAATTAGGCATCTCTGTTGGCGATATTGTTTGCCTGGATCCGCGATATCGCGAACTGCCCAACGGCTTTATCAAATCTCGTTTTTTAGACAATAAAGCCGGGTGCTACGTATTGCTGGAAACTGCTTACCGCTTACGGCAAGAAGGCCGAGAGGTGCCGGTGGAGCTGTTTTTTTCCAACTACGAAGAGGTCGGCCATGGAGGGGCAGGGGGATATAGCCCCTCGATAGAAGAACTTCTGGTTATTGACATGGGCGTGATAGGCGATGATTGTGAAGGAAAAGAAATAGCGTGCTCCATCTGTGCTAAAGATTCATCAGGTCCATATGATTATCATTTCCGGAAAGCATTGACACAGTTGGCACAAGCACAGGAGATTCCTTACACCGTAGATGTTTATCCTTATTACGGTTCCGATGGTTCAGCGGCCCTGAGTGCAGGCCACGATTTCCGGGTGGCGCTGATCGGAATGGGCGTATCCGCTTCGCACGGCACCGAACGCACACACAAAAAAGGCATCGAAGCCACCATCGACCTAACCATGGCTTACATTCGGCACCGGTTCAGCGTTTAACATCACACGTTTCCCCGTTGTGAATCACTTCCCAATTGCTAAAATTCGAGCTGGCATTCACAATTTTTTATTGCCAAATGTGACATGCAAACCAGTTCGTGAAAACACTGAAGGCGGGAACTCATGATGAGCCCTCGCCTTTTTTACTTCTCAAAGATAGAATGTTGTCCTCTCCCTACCCCATCCGATGCAAGAAGAGGCCGCTGCGCATCTTGGGTTCGAGCCAGGTGGCTTTGGGCGGGAGGGTAGCGCCTTGGTCGGCATAGCGGAAGATGGTGCGGAGCGGCAGCGGCGGGAGCAGCACCAACACGCCCGAGCGGTCGTCCACGAGTTGTCGAAGTTGTTCAGCGGGCAGGCGGCTGTTGACGTAGTCGAGGCCGATGCGTGTTCCTTTCCGCAACTCGTCGAGGACCGGATCGACCTGGGCCACTTCGGGAGTCTGCCGATCGGGCAGTGCATAGACGGTTACGCTGCGCCCCGTGTAAAGGCCCACTTCACCGCTGTGCACCAGCGCTTCTTCCAGCGTGGCATACTCGGCCACCGGCTCGCCGAACTCGAGGGAAAAGAAGGCTTCCGCCGCGCTTTTCTCTATGGAGCGCATCGGCGAGAGCAGCCGATGAAACGACGAGACGCGCACCTGATCCTCGGCGGCGATGAAAGCCATCATCGGGCCGCTGCCGCCGCCTCGGCGGTAATAAACGTCGTAGGCACGGCAGCGGTGGTGCCCGTCGCCGATGTAAAGGGCCGAAACGGCTGAAAAGAGCATCGCGAGGTGTTGGGCTTCTTCTGCGGTCAGCATCCAGCCGGCATGTGTGGTGTCCTGTTCGTCGGTAAATGAGAACGTCGGCGACCGCTGTGTGACGGCCTCCCGCAGGGCGGCTGCTTCTTCCACCCGGCGATGCATCAGCAAGATCGGGCTTCCGTTGAGGTGCACCTGACCGAAATATTCCGCGATCTGTCGGGCCCGCTCAGGCAGGATGTTTTCGTGTTTTTTGACGCACCCCCGGCGGTAGTCTTCCACGTCCACGCCGGCGATCCACCCTTCCGAGGTAAAGTCGGCGTGCACCTGCCGATAGAGAAACATCCGCGGGCCGGGGCCGTCTTCAAAAAAACCGGCCGTTTCCCACTGCCGTAACAGCGTCTGCCGATAGCCGGCCGTCTGCTCGGGCGGCAGCTCCGGCATATAAAGATGCGGAAAGAGCAGATGATGATAAGCCTCCGGATGGATGGGCTGTTGACCGGTCCCCTGTTCGTAGCTCACGGAAGTAAAGCGGGCCAGCCGCCGGGGCACCGGCAGGCGAAGCTGTAACGGGACCACCCGCACCATCGGCCCTATGCTTCCGAAAGGAGGGCTATCAGTTGTCGGGCCAGGTCCAGACCGATGCGCTGCTGGGCTTCCACCGTCGAGGCGCCGATGTGCGGCGTGACTGATATCTTCGGATGCGCCAGCAGGATGGGCCTCGGATGCGGCTCGTCTTCAAACACATCCAGCCCCGCCCCCGCGAGGTGTCCCTCATCCAGCACTTTAAGAAGGGCTTCCTCATCGACGATGCCACCCCGGGCACACTGAATCAAATAAGCGCCCTTTTTCATCATTCGCAACCGGTCGAGGTCGATCAGGTGGCGGGTCTCTTCGGTCAGCGGCAGGTGAAGCGACACCACGTCGCTCTCGGCAAGCACTTTTTCCAGCGGCTCCGAAGCAAGGGAGATAATGGGCACAGGCCGGATACCTAACTGTTCGAGGGCCAGCTCGACCTTTTCCACCATCGGGTCGTGATAACGGACCCGCATGCCCAGCCCCACGGCCCGACGGGCCACTTCCTGGGCGATGCGCCCCATCCCCACCAGCCCCAGCGTCTTGCCCGACACTTCCCGCCCTTTGGAATATTTCTTCTTAAGGGCTTTGAAATGGCTGCTTTCCCGCACCTCGGGCATCTCCCGCATCGACAGATGAAGAAACCGGAATATCGCCATCATATGCGCCAGCGTCAGCTCCGCCACCGACGGTGCCGACGCTCCCGGCGTGTTGATCACCCGAATGCCCAGCTCACGGGCGGTGCCCAGGTCGATGTTGTCGAGCCCCACGCCCGCACGCGCCACCACCTTCAGATGCGGATTCTGGCGCAACAACTGGCCCGTCACCTTCGTGGCACTGCGCACGATCAGCACGTCATAATCTTTGAGCCGCTCCGGCAAGGCTTCCGCCGGCACGGGACCCACGTCCACCGTCCAGCCCTGGGATTCCAGCATCCGGACGGCATCCTCCGCCAGTCCATCATTAGCAAGAATACGAATCATATTAAAAAACCGTTTTATTTACGCATATTTTTCTGCAAACGCGTCCATCACCGCCACCAGCGCTTCCACGCTTTCTTTCGGCAGCGCATTATAACACGATGCCCGAAAGCCGCCCACCGAGCGGTGCCCCTTAATCCCCACAATGTCGGCTTCTGCGGCCATTTTCAGGAATTCCGCTTCCAGCTCGGGACGTTTCAGCACAAAGGTGATGTTCATCACCGAGCGGTCTTCGGGCGCTGCGGTGCCCTCAAACAGCGGGTTGCTGTCGATGGCCTCATACAACAGGGCCGCCTTCTCGGCGTTGCGCCGCTGTATTTCCGCCACGCCGCCCTGCGCTTCCAGCCATTGCAGCGTCAGATACGAAAGATAGATGGCAAACACCGGCGGCGTGTTCAGCATCGACCCCTTGGCCGCATGCTTGCGATAGTCCCAGATCTCGGGAATCGCCCGCCCTTTCACGGGCGGCATGTCGCGGCGGATGATCACCAGCGTGGTGCCCGCCGGGCCCATATTTTTCTGCGCCCCCGCATAGATGACGGCGAATTTTTCCACGTTCAGCGGGCGGCTGAAAATATCCGACGACATATCGCACACCATCGGCACCGGACTGTCCGGAAACGCCTGCATCTGCGTCCCGTAGATGGTGTTGTTCGACGTGCAATGAAAATAGGCAGCATCCGTCGGGATGACATAATCCTTCGGGATGGCCCGATATTTCGCCTCTTTGCCCGAAGCCACCACGTGCACGTCCCCGAACAGGCGCGCCTCGGCAATAGCCTTTGACGCCCACGTCCCCGTGTCCAGATAGGCCGCCGTCCCGTCCGACGGCAGGAAGTTATACGGAATTTGCGCAAATTGCTGTCGGGCGCCCCCCTGCAAGAAAAGCACGTCGTAATCGTCGGGCACCTGCAACAGCCGCCGTACCAGCGCCTGCGCCGCTTCCATCACCTCCACCCATTCCGCCGAACGGTGAGAAATCGACACCACCGGCAACCCCGTCCCGGCAAAGTCTTTCAGCCCCTCAACAGCCGCGGCAATTGCCGCTTCCGGCAAAATCGAAGGACCGGCGTAAAAGTTGTGTTTGGGCATGCCCCCTGTCTGTTTTAAGGTTCGCAAAAGTAATGGCACAGCGGGGGGCACCGAAAAAGCCGATCCAATTTATTCGGCGTCCACATATCAAGGCCGGCCTCCGGCTTCCGAACGATATTTTTTTCTTCCGGGCGTGCCCCCCTTCTGTCTGATTGCAGAACATCGATTAACGAACGTTGATTTAAGAACAAAAAGGATAAATTAGAATAAATTCTTAAATCTTAAATCAATGTTCGGTGTTCGATATTCCCCCGCCCTTCGGGCCCCTCACGCGTTCCAGCCCGCCCCCACCCCGCCGCGGACGGCTCACATACGCCCGAACCCGCCGAATGCCATTCAGCCGATACGCCACATACCGATGCCGACCATCCTTAATTCGATATTGCCCCGACGGCAGCAATTCCACCCGAATGGGCGGCATTTCCACGCCCGCCTCTATCGCCTTCGCACACGCATACGACGCCGGGTTCAGCGGCAGGCTGTCCATCTTGATGTTGGCAAGGTAAATCCACTCCACCTTTCGGTTGGGCATCAGTATTGCTCGTTTTCATTGGGAAAATCGCCCGTGCGCACGTCGTCGATATACTGTTGCACCGCCTGCGTTACCGCCGTGTGCAGGTCGAGGTAGCGCCGTAAGAACCGCGGCGAAAATTCCTTATTCAGCCCCAGCATATCGTGCAACACCAGCACCTGCCCATCCACCGCACCGCCCGCCCCGATGCCGATGGTCGGAATGCGCAGCGACACCGTCACTTCCGCCGCCAACTGCGCAGGGATCTTTTCCAGCACCACCGCAAAACAGCCCGCCTCTTGCAACAGCAGTGCATCTTCTTTGAGCTTGCGCGCTTCCGCCGCTTCCCGGGCCCGCACCGTATAAGTGCCAAACTTGTAAATCGCCTGCGGCGTGAGCCCCAGGTGCCCCATCACGGGAATGCCCGCCTTCACCGTCTTCTCGATGGCATCCAGCACTTCCCGCCCGCCTTCCATCTTCACGGCGTGCGCCTCGGCCTCTTTCATAATGCGGATGGCCGACTTAAGCGCCCCCAGCGGATCGCCCTGATAGGTCCCGAACGGCAGGTCCACCACCACCAGCGCCCGCCGCACCGCGCGAATCACCGACGCCGCGTGGTAAATCATCTGATCCAGCGTGATGGGCAGCGTGGTCTCGTGTCCCGCCATCACGTTAGAGGCCGAGTCGCCCACCAGAATGACGTCGATGCCTGCGGCATCTACGATGCGCGCCAGCGTATAGTCATAGGCCGTCAGCATACTGATTTTCTCGCCCGCTTCCTTCATCCGTTGCAATACGTGCGTGGTGATCCGTTTATAATTTCCCATAGCTGTTGCGGTGCTGTCAGAATATCGCAAAGGTAACGGCTCATTTGAAATGAACTGTTATACTTTTGCGGCCCGCCAATCATCGGGGTGTAGCGCAGCCCGGTTAGCGCGCAGCGTTCGGGACGCTGAGGCCGGGGGTTCGAATCCCCCCACCCCGACTGTTGGGCCCGCTGCTTTCTTCCTGCTGGAAGAGGTTTTTCCCCACACATCCCCGGTCCACGAACATCGAGCGCGTCTTCATTTTCACCCGCTCATCACCGCTCTTCCATTACGGGAAATTATAGATTAGCCTGCGGAAACCTCGCATCGCCTGCCACCACAAGAAAATAAGAGGAATGGAACAAACAACAAGCAAACATTGTTTCCTTTTCAAATTGTTTTGCATCTTTGCAAACCAAAGAACCATCCTCCTTCCAGCCGATAGCGAGGGATGGCGGGAGTTTTTTTCAAAAAAATTACATAGCAAGGTCCCATGAAAAAAACAAAAAGGCCTCATCAATCATAAAAATACGAACATGGCAAGAATCCACAAAATCAGAATCGAAGGGTATCGTTCCATCAATGAGCAAGTGGAAATCACATTCCCAAATAGGAAGCCTGTAATTCTTTTAGGCGAGAACAATGCTGGAAAGTCAAATATCGTGAAGGCGCTTCAACTGGTGTTGGGACCATTCTGGCCCGGAAACCACGAACCAGAAGACCATGAGTTTTTTGGGAGAAACCCCGAAAGGTCGATCACGATCAAGACAGAGTTTGAACCCTCAGATCCGCTTGGAGGTAGATATACCCGTATCATTTGGCGCTATGACCCTTCGGCCGATGAGCCAATTTCCTTTCGAGGTGATGGCAGGGGTTTTGTTAGGAACGAAGACCGTGACACCTGTATGTGCATAGTAGTGGAAGCAGAACGCAATCTCAATTACCATCTCAGCTATTCTTCCAAGTGGACCCTTTTGAGTCGTCTTATGCGGCGTTTCCACCGCGCATTAAGTAGTCACGAAGGAGTTCGCCAAGATCTGGAACACCTGTTTCAACAAACCAAAGATAAATTCCATGAAATCCCGGAATTCAACGAATTTGTAAGCGAGCTTCAAAGCGAACTATCTGACCTTGTTGCCACCATGTCCCACCGCCTTGAAGTAGATTTTGAGGCCTACAATCCAGTTAACTTCTTTCATGCTCTTCGGCTTCAAGCAGTCGAAGGAAACACTCCTCGAACCTTGGAGGAAATGGGGACGGGTGAACAGCAGGTACTAGCGCTCGCATTTGCATATGCCTATGCAAAAGCATTTCATGGTGGCATTGTCCTCGTTATTGAAGAACCGGAGGCTCACCTGCATCCACTTGCCCAGCGATGGCTGGCTCGACGGCTGCGTTCTCGATGCGAAGAGGGGCTACAGATTGTTATTACCACACACAGCCCGGCTTTCCTGGCAATTGAGGATTTAGAGGGGCTTGTACTGGTGTATAAAGAGAATGGGGCCACTAAAGTACGTCAGTTGACACGCGGGGATTTGGTTCAGGCATGCATCGAAATGGGCGTACCCCCCAACCGGGTAACCGAAGACAATATCCTGCCTTTCTACGCAGCAAATGCCACAAGCGATATTCTGTCGGGTTTTTTCGCTCGAGCCGTTGTGCTTGTAGAAGGTCAAACAGAGGAACTGGCCCTCCCCATCCTTCTTGCTAAGCGAGGGCTTGAAGTAGAACGTGAAGGTATCGCGATTTTAGGCGTAGGTGGGAAAGGGAACCTCGCCAAGTGGTATCGGTTGTTCACTGCATATGGCCTGCCTTGCTATGTTGTTTTTGACAATGATGCAAAGGACGACAGCAGCGGAACGAAAAGAAAAGATGCTCTCAAAGCCGTAGGAATAACTGATGACGATGCTACAAAATTGATTCGTTCAGATGAGTGGGTTGTTGCAGAAAAGTATGCGATTTTTGGCAAAGACTTTGAGGAAGCGATGAGGGCTCACTTTGGCGAATACAGTGCGTTGGAAAATGAGGCTGAAGAGCAAGGGACTTCTTCGAAACCCTTCAAGGCCCGTTGGGCTGCTCAAAGACTTAACGCTGAAAGAGCCGACCTAGGGTGGGTCAAAATCGAAGAATTGATTGGTCACCTGAGAAACCTGGTAGAGGAACCCAAGGGGGAATCCGAGCAAGCCCTTAATGAAAAAGAAGAAGATACACTTCCTTTTTAGAATAAGTATCATCGGTTCTTCCTGAAGGAACTACTTTACCTTCACGAAATACCTTTCTTCCATCTACAATAAAAAACCTTTAACGAGACCTTCGGTCTGGTAAAAAAGGACTCCTGATCGCTGAAGGGGAAAAGAAGGGAAGGCATTATGTTTTGGCTCGTTAACAGACATTGTATTGGACATTTGAGTCATTTATCAGCCATTAGTGACAATAACGCCCCTTACAGCTATTCCGCCCGCTGCTGACGCAGTTCCGCCACCAGCCCCGCCCCATCTTCCGGCGGGCCATCTGGTTTACTCCTCTTCTTGTCGTTTCCTTTTCAGGATTTCATGGATATGGGCGGCTGCTCGGAAGTCTTCTTTTTCGATAAATAATTCCAGCAACCGTTCCAGTTCGCTGATGGAATAGGCTTCATAAGGCTTCGAGCCCGCCGAGAAGGCCCGTTCGGGTGCATCGAGGGTATGACCGGCCGCCGCCATCACCGCTTCATCAGCATACACCGGACATCCCACACGCACCGCCAACGCCACTGCATCAGACGTGCGGGCATCCACACGCACCACCTCTTCGCCCTGCTGAATGACCAGATGGGAATAAAAGACCTTATCCTCCACCCGATATATCTCCACACGAACGAGCCGCGTACGAAGGTGCTGGAGCAGTCTTGCCATCAGGTCGTGGGTCATCGGCCGCGAAGGCTGCACACGTTCCAACGCCACTGCAATGGCCTGAGCTTCCCATTTGCCGATGATGACGGCCAGCCGCCGAAAAGAACTCTCCGCTTCAAACACCAGCACGTAATGCTCCGGACTCGACTCACACGCCGAAATCGCAATGAGGTTGAGTTCGACCCACGCCATGGCCCTATATCGTCGCTATTTACTTTAACGCCCCGGCCACCGAAACCACAGATAAAACCAGCTCATTGGCTTATCATTCATCCATCGCTTCATTACAGCCGAGATTTATCAGCGTCGGAGGCCGCCATTTCATGCAATACAATCCGATGGTTGCCCGTATCGGCAATCGCCATATAGCATCCCTCGATGCACACCGCAAAGGGCCAATAAAAACAATCTACCGCTCCCGAAATCGACTCGAGATGCTCCCCGCCCATGGTGAAATCCTTCTGGCCGAGTAAGAAGCTCGCCCGCGCATTGTTTTGCTCGGGTATGGGCTCAAACCACAACAGCCGACTATTGCCCGCATCGACCACCCACAACCCCTCACCGTAGAAAAAGCTGTCGTAACACCAGTTGAGCGTGTGCGCATCGGGATGCGGCAGGTATTGATTTTGTCCACACGACTCAAAATCGGGCTGCCCGATGACGACATCCGCCCTCTGATAGTCCAACCCCCTGCGCCAGTCCTTCCACAGGAGCACCCTGTAGTACTGCGTATCGGCTATGGCCATCCTACCATCGGGCGATACGCGCACCGAATACGGCCATACCGGCTGATGCGGCTCGTAATCGCGCTCCGTCATCGACGGCTTGCCGATCACACCCGCAGCAGCTGCGTAGTTGTCTTCAGGGATCGTCTCGTAAAACAGTACGCGGCGATTGCCCGTGTCGGCTATCCATAGCCTGGTGCCATCGGAGTGCACGCCGTACGGCCAGTGCAGGGTGTGCGCCGTTGGCGCACTGCCAATACCCGTATTGGGCGTGTTGGTAGTAAAATCGCGCTGCCCGACGACGACATCGGCAGGCTGACCGTGGCGCGTGGGAAAGCTGTGCCAGATGAGCACTCGGTGGTTCCACGCATCGGCTACGATGAGGCGCCGACCGTCCGACCACAGCCCCGACGGATACAACAGCGTCGATGCCGACACAGCTCCCCCCGCATTGCGGCCAATGGCCTCAGGGGCTTCCTGCCCCAACACCACATCGGGCGGAGCGTATTCGTCTTCGGGAATGCGGTGCCAGATGAAGACGCGATTTTGCGCAGTATCGCTGATGAGTAGCTTCCCATCGACGAGCCAGACGCCCCGCGGCGCCAACAAGGGCACCTCGCGACTACCTCGCACCAACAGCGTCCGCCGTATGTCAAAACGCGTCTTCGTATCCATAATACCCATACATCGCTTAACAAATTCGAGGCAATTGTGCCCCTGCCAGCATGTTAACTACCCGCGTACCGCCAATGCCACTGCGCAAGACTACCTTGCCGGGATGCCCCTCCACGACCTCTCCCACAATAGCCGCTCGCCGCCCCTCTCCGAGACCATGCAAGGTCTCTACGACGTCTCCCGCTGCATCGCCCGATACCACCGCCACAAACACACCCTCGTTGGCCACATACAGCGGATCCAAGCCCAACAGCTCACACGCCCCTTTGACGTCGTCGTCGATAGGTATGGCATCCTGCTCAAGCTGAATGCCCACTCCCGCATCCCGAGCGATTTCGTTCAGCGTGGTGGCCACCCCCCCGCGTGTGGGATCCCTGAGCAAGTGTATCGCCGCACCGTGCGCATCGAGCAAAGCCTCTACAGCGCGATGCAGCGGGCGCGTATCGCTCCGTACCGTCGTCTCAAACTCCAACCCCGGCCGTCGCGACATCACGGCTACACCGTGCGCAGCTATTGGCCCACTCAACACAATCCGATCCCCCACCGCAACGCGCGACAGCGCTATCTCCGCCTTCGGATGGAGCACCCCAATCCCCGAGGTGTTGATAAAGATCTTGTCCCCACTTCCCTTCTCCACCACCTTGGTATCGCCCGTCACGATCTGCACCCCCGCCTCCAAACACGCCAAACGAATGCTCTGAAGTATCTCCCAAAACTCCTCCACCGCAAGGCCCTCCTCGATGATAAAACTCAACGACAGATAGCGCGGACGCGCCCCACACATGGCCAAATCGTTGACCGTCCCATTGATAGCCAAATCCCCAATATTGCCTCCCGGAAAAAACACCGGCGACACCACAAAACTATCCGTCGTAAACGCCAGCTTCTCACCCACCTCCAACACAATCCCATCGTGCCGAGAGGCAGTCAGCACATCCTCTAAGATCGCATAGATGCCCTTATCCAGCAATTTATGCGTCAATATGCCTCCACTGCCATGCCCCAACGTGATGATGTCAAATTCGAGCTTGGGCATGGGACATTGCAAGCTAAAACTGCGCTTTTTCGTCAGCTCCATAGGCAAATGTTTACGCTATCCTTCGTATTCGATCGACTCCCACTTGCGACGCCGAAAGATCTTCCTGCGCTCGGCGTAGAGATTGCGCT
>Ga0256832_1000417_pt1 | contig 26861 bp, 23 predicted proteins | sample 134614metaG_FD_190534 | JGI IMG/M metagenome (GOLD analysis project Ga0256832, IMG submission 190534) | Hydrothermal vent microbial communities from Lau Basin, Pacific Ocean - 134-614 | ecosystem: Environmental > Aquatic > Marine > Hydrothermal vents | place: Pacific Ocean: Lau Basin | collected... | reverse complement strand
AAATCAGGAAACGTCAAGCGAGATGAAGCGCGATCGCCCTGCCCGGTTCGTGCGGCTGGCTGAAAGTTTGCGGCCGATAGCGTAAGATATTGCGCTGCATTTGAATCTGTTCGGTCGGTGTCCCACCGCTGAACTCCAATGAGAATCCGGAGAACCTCGCCATGGCTGATAACCTGATCGCGCCATCCATCCTGTCCGCTGACTTCGCCCGCCTCGGTCCCGAGTGCGTCGACGTGCTGAATGCCGGCGCCGATGTCATTCACTTCGACGTCATGGACAATCACTATGTCCCGAACCTGACCATCGGCCCGTTGGTCTGCGAAGCATTGCGCAAGCACGGCATCGAGGCGCCGATCGACGTGCATCTGATGGTCAAGCCGGTGGACCGCATCATTCCGGATTTCGCGAAGGCCGGCGCGACCTATATCAGCTTTCACCCCGAGGCGTCCGAGCACATCGATCGTTCCCTGCAACTGATCCGCGACGAGGGCTGCAAGGCCGGCTTGGTGTTCAACCCGGCGACCCCGCTGGACTACCTCGATTACGTCATGGACAAGCTGGATCTGATCCTGCTGATGTCGGTCAACCCCGGTTTCGGCGGCCAGAGCTTCATCCCGTCGACGCTCGGCAAGTTGCGTCAGGTACGCAAGTTGATCGACGACTCCGGGCTCGATATCCGCCTCGAGGTCGATGGCGGCGTCAAGGCCGGCAACATCCGCGAGATCAAGGAGGCGGGCGCCGATATGTTCGTTGCCGGCTCGGCGATCTTCGGCGCCGCCGAGGCATCCGATCCGAACCGCTATGACAGCATCGTCCGTCAGTTTCGCGCCGAGCTGGCCAAGGCCGGAAGCTAGCATATGATTTTGCGCAAGCCGTCGATGGTGCTGATCGATGTCGATGGCACGCTGGTCGACAGCGTGCCGGATCTCGCGTGGTGCGTCGACGAGATGATGCGCCGACTGGGCCGCCAGCCTTGGGGCGAGGCCGAGGTGCGCAACTGGGTCGGCAATGGGGTCGAGCGCCTGGTGCGCCGCGCGTTGATCGGGCGTCTCGACGGCGAGCCGGACGAGGCCGAGTTCGAGCGCGCCTATCCGCTGTTTCTCGAGCTTTATGCCGAGAACACCTCGAAGCGCTCGCGGCTCTATCCCGGGGTGCGAGAGGGGCTGGATTATCTCGCCTCGACCGCGATCCCGATGGGCTGCGTCACCAACAAGGCCGAGCAGTTCACGCTGCCGATTCTGCGTGATCTCGGGATTCGTGATTATTTCGGCATCGTCGTCTCCGGCGATACCCTGGAGCGAAAGAAACCCGACCCGTTGCCGCTGCTGCACGCGGCGAGGCATTTCGGCGTCGCCCCGGAGCGCTCGCTGATGATCGGTGACTCGGTCAGCGATGTGAAGGCCGCGCGCGCCGCCGGATTCCAGATCGTCTGCATGAGCTATGGCTACAACCATGGCGTCGATATCCGCGAGGCCCGCCCCGAGGCGGTCATCGATCGCATGACCGAGTTGCGCGGCCTGTTCGACAAAGCGGCCTGAAACGTTGCCCCCGGCCGTTTCCGGCCGGGTTTTCCACCCCATTCCAGAGGCTTTTCATGTCTGCGTTGATCTGTGGCTCCTTCGCCTATGACACCATCATGGTGTTCCATGACCATTTCAAGAACCACATCCTGCCCGAGCAGGTGCATATCCTGAACGTCTCCTTCCTGGTGCCGGATCTGCGTCGCGAGTTCGGCGGTTGCGCCGGCAATATCGCCTACAACCTGAAGCTGCTCGGCGGAGACGGCCTGGCGATGGGAACCGTGGGTCGTGATTTCGCGCCCTATGCCGAATGGATGGACCAAAACGGCATTGCCCGCGATCACCTGCGCGTGATCGAAGACAGCTACACCGCCCAGGCCTACATCACCACCGATCAGGACGACAACCAGATCACCGCCTTTCATCCTGGCGCGATGAACTTCTCGCACCACAACCGCGTGGATGACGCGGAAGGCGTGCGCATCGGCCTGGTGTCGCCGGATGGCCGTCAGGGCATGATCGAACATGCCGGGCAGTTCGCCGAGGCGGGGATTCCCTTCCTCTTCGATCCGGGGCAGGGGATGCCGATGTTCAATGGCGAGGAGCTGTTGCGCTTTGCCGAACAGGCCACCTGGATGGCATTCAACGACTACGAGATGCGCCTGATGATCGAGCGCACCGGCAAGAGTCACGCGCAGCTCGCCAGCCTGGTCGAAGCCATCGTCGTGACGCGTGGCGGCGAGGGTTCGACGATTTATACCGCCGGTGGCGAGATCGAGATTCCCGCCGCGCCGATCAGCGAGGCCAGGGATCCGACCGGTTGCGGCGATGCCTATCGCGCCGGTCTGCTGCATGGTTTGATGAACGACATGGATTGGGAGACCACCGGACGCATCGCCGCGCTGATGGGCGCGATCAAGATCGAACATGCCGGCACCCAGAATCACCGTTTCGATCGTGAGGCCTTTGCCGCGCGCTTCGAGCAGGCCTTCGGCCGGCGTATCGGCTGAGCCGGCTGTCTTTCGTCTCGACACCGGCTTGGCGGACCACCGCCCCGACCCGCTGAGCGAAGCGCCGGCGGTCGGTTAACGGCATCATGCGTTTTCAGCCGCTCCAGGCGATGTCGCGTGATACCGTTGCGGCGATGCTCGCGGTGTCCTCGCCTTTTTCACCGATGACCGCAAAGCTGCCGTAATCGGTCGGCACCAGTTCCCCTTCGAAACGTTGCGACGAGAAGTGACGCAGCGAGGCGATCCGTTCGCCGGGCATGATCAAGACCGTCACCGGCCCTTTCCTGCCGACCAGCACGAGATGCGCGCCGGGGTACCTGCGCATCTGACATTTGCCGGCAAAATTGACCTGTTGCAGCGGCTGCTTCAGCCGGCCGCCAAGGCTTTCGATCAGTTTGGCCAGTTGTTGCGGTGATACCTCCTGTACCTCATGCAGATGCGGCAGTTCGTCTTGCACATGATGCAGTACATTGGCCTCCAAGCCGTCGGCGGGCGGTTCCGATCCGCCGGGACGCAGCATGGCGATGCCGACCGCCAGCGCCAGTGTCGCGGCGATGGCGCCCGATACCGCCCAGGCTTTGCGTCCACGCGGCGCGGGCGATGCCGGGGTCCGCGCGTGCTGGGCGTCGAGGATGCGTTGTGCCAGATCAGGTGGCGGTTCGACGCGCAAGGCGTCGCGCAGGCTGGCCTCGAAGCCTTGGGCGCGATCGTATTCCCGCTGGCAGACCGGGCACTGTTGCGCGTGTTCGAGGAATGGCGGCGTCTTGCAGCCGGGGTCCTCGAGCAGCGTTCTTCTGAATTCCAGGCAGTTCATTGTTCATTCACCCTTGCTGGTTCCGGCGCCAGTATGCGGCGCAGCCGCTGGCGCGCGCGGTACAAGCGGGTCATCACCACGCTCGATGAAACGCCGAGCAGGTCGCCGATCTCGTCATAACGGAAGCCGCCGATCACCTGGAGCAGCAGCGGCTCGCGGTATTCCACCGCGAGCGCGGCGAGGGCCTGGCGAAGAAGCGGATGGGCTTCGGGGCGCGTGTCGCGGCCTGGGGCCGGGATCTCCGGCGGATGGGTCGGGTCGCGGCACTCCGGTCGCTGGCGCGGATGCAGACGCGCGTGCTCGCGGCGCAGGATGCCATACAGCCAGGCGCGGGCGGTTTCCGGCTCATGCGGTTGGTCGATCGAGCGCCAGGCGCGCAGATAGGTCTTCTGGACCAGGTCTTCGGCTTGGTGGCGGGTGTGGCACAGGCCCAGTGCGTAGCCATAGAGTTCGTGCGAGAACTCGTCGACCCATTGGGCAAATCGTTGTTCCGTAGCGTTCATGCACAGGGAGACCCTGGAAAGCCGGGTTTCCTTGCAAGCGCTTCTCAGGGCGGCGATGCCAGCCCTTCCAGGCGGGTGACCGGTGGCCGGCAGCTTCCCGCTTCGCACAGCCAGGCGGTGACCGGGGCGCCCTCCACTGCCTGTTTGGCCGCCAGCGCGGGCGGCAGCCCGGGTTCGTCGGCGGGGATCACGAAGCGCAGGTCTCCCGGGCGCGCGTCGGCATCAAAGCGTTGGAGCCAGGGGGCGCAGTCTTGCGCGCGACCGCGCAATACCATGAGGCGGCCGGGCCGTCGCTGTTCGTCGAGCGCATCCAGCAGTGCGCAGCAGGCCCAGGGGGCCCGCGCGATCATCGCCGAGGCGGCGCGCAGGCAGCGCGCCGCGGCTTCCAGGTAACGGGGCTCGCCGAGCAGCAGGCCCAGGCGTTGCAGAGCCAGCGCGGCCACGCCATTGCCGGAAGGCAGTGCGTTGTCGTCGAAAGGCTTCGGGCGCTGGATCAGGGGCTCATGGTCGTCGGAAGTGAAGAAGAAGCCGCCGTGCTCGCGGTCCTCGAAATGCGTCAGCAGGATCTCGGCCAGGGCGCGCGCAAGCGTCAGATCCTTCATGCGCCAGCGGCATTGCAGGTACTCCAGCAGCCCCTCGAGCAGGAAGGCGTGGTCATCGAGGTAGGCGTTCAGGCGGGCCTGGTCGTCCTTGCTGGTGGCCAGCAGGCGTTGGCCGTTCCACAATCGTTCATGCACATGGTCCAGCGCGTGTTCGGCGGAATCCAGCAAGCGAGGGTCGCCCAGGATGCGCCCGGCGCGCGCCATGCCGGTGATCATCAAGCCGTTCCAGGCGGTCAGGACCTTGTCATCGCGCGCTGGTCGGACGCGCCGCTCGCGCGCCACGAACAGCTTCTCGCGGGCGGATTCGAGGTGGCGTTCGACGTCGCTCGGCGAGAGGCCGGCCTGCCGCGCGACCTCGCTTAGGGGGCGCGCGACGCGCAGGTGCCAGCGGCCCTCGAAATTGGGCGCCTGATCCAGTCCCCAATGAGCTGCCGCGATGCGATATTCCGACGGATCGAGCAGCGCCTCGACCGCTTTCGGCGTCCAGGTATAGAAGCGGCCTTCGATCCCTTCGCTGTCGGCGTCCAGCGACGAGGCATAGCCGCCTTGCCCGGTCTGCATCTCGCGCATCACCCAGGCGGCGGTGCGCCGCGCGCCGCGTTCGAACGACGGCTCGCCGGTTATACGCCAGGCCTCGGCATACAGCGCGAGCAGCGGGCCGTTGTCATAGAGCATCTTTTCGAAGTGGGGGATTTCCCAGCGTTCGTCGGTGGAATAACGAAAGAAGCCGCCACCGAGCTGGTCGTTCATGCCGCCATCGGCCATGGCCTCGAGGCTTCGGAGCGCCATCTCCCGCGCGTTGCCGGCGGCGTCGCGCAGCAGCCGCGAGAGATAACTCGGGTGAGGGAATTTCGGCGCTTTGCCGAAGCCGCCATGGCGCTCGTCGAACTGCTGGGCCAGGGCCGCGCGCGCTTGTTGCAGCGGGCGGTCGTCGTCCGGGAGTTCATGCGCTGTCGGCGCCTCGGGCGGGTTCAGCGCATCGAGCAGCGCCTGGTTCTGCTCGCGGATGGCGTCGGGTTGCGCGCGCCAGGCGGCGGCGATCTGTCGCAGCAGGTCACGAAACGCGGGCAAGCCGTGGCGGGGCGCGGGTGGGAAATAGGTGCCGGCGAAGAACGGCAGCTGGTCATCCGGGGTCAGAAACACCGTCAGCGGCCAGCCGCCGGGGCGTCGCGCCAGCAGTTGGTGGGCGCTTTGGTAGATCTGATCGAGGTCGGGGCGTTCTTCGCGGTCTACCTTGATGTTGATGAAGTGTTCGTTCATCAGCGCGGCAGTGGCTTTGTCTTCGAAGGATTCATGCGCCATGACATGGCACCAGTGGCAGGCGGAGTAGCCGATCGAGAGCAGGATCGGGCGTTGCTGCTCGCGCGCGGCGCGCAGGGCTTCTTCGCCCCATTCCCACCAGTCGACCGGGTTATCGGCGTGTTGCAGCAGGTAGGGGCTGGTCGCGTTCTTCAATCGGTTGCTCATGGCATTCTCGCGTGGGCTTCGAAAGGGTTATACTCGCCGCCCATGAATTCTCGGCCACTGCGACCGCCCCTCGCACCCGTGGGCGTCGTTGCGGAAACCCGCCATGGAATGGGCTGTGACTCGTTTCCTCGCCTGACCCACGGGCGCGAGGAACGGTCTCGAAAAACCGAAAATTCATGGGCGACGAGTATATGATACGGGACTTTTCCCTGATCCCTGGTGCCAGCGAGATGTCTTTACCCCTGTTGAAACTACGGAAGAACCAGGATCGACGCGTGCGCGCGGGCCATCCGTGGATCTATAGCAACGAGGTCGATACTGCGGCGACGCCGCTGAAGACGCTGGAGCCGGGCTGCCTGGTCGAGGTCGAAAATGCCGCCGGCAAATGGTTGGGCTATGCTCATGCGAATCCGCACACGCTGATCTGCGCGCGCTTGCTGAGCCGTGATCGGGCGCATCCACCGGATCGCTCCTTGCTGGTGCATCGGATCAAGATTGCGCTGAGTGGGCGCTCGCGGCTCTATGCGGATCCGTATTATCGCTTGGTATTCGGTGAAAGCGATGCGCTGCCCGGTCTGGTCGTCGATCGGTATGGCGATGTGCTGGTCGTGCAGATCGGCAGCGCGGGCATGGAGCGCATGCGCGAGGCGCTTATTGCCGCCTTGGACAAGGTCTTGAAGCCGTCGGCGATTCTGTTGCGCAATGACAGCCCGACGCGCGAACTCGAGGGGCTGAGCCGTTATATCGAGCCGGTGAAGGGCGAGGTGCCGGATCGGGTTGTGCTCAGCGAAGGTGGTGCGCGTTTCGAGGTCTCGCTGTTCGAAGGGCAGAAGACCGGCTGGTTCTATGATCAGGCGTACAATCGCGATCGAATGATCCGTTTCATCGGCGACAAGCGCGTCCTGGATGTCTTCAGCTATGTCGGCGCCTGGGGCGTGCGCGCGGCCCACGCCGGGGCGAAGCGGGTGACTCTGGTCGATGCCTCGGCGCGCGCGATCGACAGCGCGTTGCGCAATGCCGAGCTGAATGGCGTCGAATCACGAGTCGACGCTTTGCAGGGCGATGCGTTCGAGGTATTGCGGGTGTTGCGCGGACAGCGCCAACGCTTCGATGTCGTGATCGTCGATCCGCCGGCGTTCATCAAGAAACGCAAGGATCATAAGGCTGGGGCGCTGGCTTACCAACGCATCAACGACGCGGCCCTGCGTCTGTTGGAGCGGGATGGGGTGTTGATCAGCTCGTCGTGTTCGCACCATTTTCCCGAAGAACAGTTGCTCGATCGGGTGCAACGCGCGGCAAGGCACAGCGACCGCTATGTGCAGCTGTTGCTGCGTGGCAGTCAGGCCCCCGACCATCCGGTGCATCCGGCGGTCGCCGAGACCCACTATCTGAAAGCATTGTATTTTCGTGGTCTGACCGGTTTTTGGTGAGCGCGCGCCGCATGGCGCGGCGCGCGCGGCGCGCTTATTCGAGCAGATCCATGATCTCTTGCTGGATGCGCTCCCTGTCGGCCGGCGCCAGTCGCGACCAGGCTTCGGCGATCTCGAGCGCTTCCTCGGGCAGTTGCGTGCTGTATTCATCGCCGAACATCAGCCAGGCGGGGTTGACGTTCAAGACCTCGGCGATCTCGTTGATTTTGCGTGGCCGCAGGCTTTTGCCGTTCTCGATCTTCTGGATCACCGCCTGGTTGGTGCCGGCCTGGCGGGCCAGCTCTTCCTGCGTCCAGCCCATTTGGCGGCGCTGATAGCGCAGCCGTTCGCCCAGGGTCTTCAAATGTCTGCTTATTCCATTCTTCAGTGTCATGCTAACTAGCCTCAAATTGAGATTTGATGGTATTGGCGGTCGTCGTCCGCTTCAGTGTCGTGCCGTGTATCGGGAGACCGGGGAAGCTACGTGCGTCCACCTGTTGTTGTACAGCTAATAAACGGCCTTCCCATCACGATCTTGAGTTGAAAGTTTCCCAGTCGTAAATCGATTGTAAATTTTGATTATAGCGAGGAACGCAAGCGCTCGCTCTAAATCCGGAATCGCAGGGAATCTAGTTACTTGGCAAGCAGAGGCGATCGATTCAGGCGGTTTTTTATGCGCTTCAGCAGGCGGTGATATTCGACGCTGTGGGTGTCGTCGAAACGGAGTGAAAAATCACGCGCTGAGAGATTTTCCGGGAGGTCCTCGATCGCGGGGAGCAATTGGTCCTCGGAAATGCCATTGGCCAGCAGGTGCTGGATGCGTCGCGCGTTTGCGGCGCTGGCGGTGGCGTTTTCGCCCAATCGGGCGCCCGCCATGTCAGCGGCCAGGTCGGTGAAGCTGAAACCGCTGCCGCGCCAGGAGTCGCGGATCTCCTTGTACAGGCCGATCGCGTTGGCCATGCCGCGGTCGCTGCCGAGCGCCAATGCGGCGGAGATCAGCAGATGCTGGGCGAGGTCGTGGCGAGCGCGCAGTGTCGGACGCAGCCGGCGTGGGCGGGCGTCGGAATCGGCGGCCAGCGCGGAGAGGCCGCGTCCGCCGGCCCAGGCCGCGAGCACCGCCAGCAGGGCGCGGTTCTCATCGACCGGATCGCGCTTTCGCGAGCGTTTTCGCGCGAGTGCGAACAGCGGCCGCAAGAGCTTCGGCAACGGTACGCTCGCGCCGGCCGGGAAGTGGCGCGTGGTGTCGATCAGCGCTCGGTGATAAGCGGCGAGGCTGTCTGGGTCGAGCTCGCCGAGCAGCGTGGCGCGCACTCCGGCGAGGCTGCCGGCTTGCCAGCGGTAGCGGGCATACAGGCGCCGGTCGATGAAGCGGATCTGCTGTACGGTGCCGAGCAACGGCGCGCTGCGCGGGTCTTGTTTCAGCCACTGTTCCAGTAGCGAGGCAATCGTGGGTACCAGGGCATCGGGAATTTGCAGCGCGCCGATACGCAAGGCTTCAAGACGCGGCAGCGGTGCGCCTTCGGTGAAGCGCGCGGTGAGGTTCAGCCAGCGATGGGAGAACGGGGCGGGCAGGCGCAGGCTCAGATCGGCGTCAAGGCGGCCCGCTTGCAGCCGCAACTGCGCCGAGCCTCGTCGGGCTCCCGTCAGCAGGTAGTTCAGGGCGACGTTCAGATCCCGTTGGCGAAGCAGCAGGTGGCGTATCGCGCCGTTCTTCTGGTGGCGCGGATCGTGTTCCCGCAGCAAGCGTTCGGCCCGCTCGATGTCGGTGCGCGAAAGCGGGTAATGGCTGGCTGGCGCGGGCTTGTCGTCGGTGGCGAGCAGCGCCAGGCCGGTCGCGGCGATGGCGAGTACGACCAGGGTCTGGATCAGCAGGCTCGGGATGCGCATCGGCGCAGCATACCCAAAGCTCGTGGCGCGCGAAACCACCCTCTCGCGTCTTGGCTGGTATACTTGCCCGCCATGATCTACCCTGAGATTGACCCGATCGCGGTCGCTGTCGGCCCGCTGAAGATCCACTGGTATGGATTGATGTATCTGCTGGGATTTGCCGGTTTCTGGTGGCTGGGGCGCGCACGCGCGCGCCGCCCGGATTCGCCGGTGCGTCCCGCGCAGGTGGAGGATCTGTTGTTCCATGGCGCCATCGGCGTCGTCGTCGGCGGACGGCTGGGTTATCAGTTCTTCTATGGATGGCAGGGACTGCTCGATGATCCCTTGCGGGTGTTTCGGGTCTGGGAGGGCGGGATGTCGTTCCACGGCGGTCTGCTCGGTGTCTTGGCGGCGATGTGGTGGTATGCACGCAAGCATGGGCTGGGTTTCTTTCAAATCACCGATTTCATCGCTCCGCTGGTGCCGATCGGTTTGTTCGCCGGGCGCATCGGCAACTTCATCAATGGGGAGTTGTGGGGGAAGGTCACCGATCTGCCATGGGGCATGCGTCTGCCCTGTCTCGACTATCCGCGTTTTTGCGAAGGTCTGCCGGCCGGGCTGCTGTACAGCCCTCCCCACCATCCGAGCATGCTCTATGAGGCCTTGCTCGAAGGTCCGGTCTTGTTCGCGATTCTGTGGGCCTATTCCTCGCGGCCCCGTCCGACGATGGCGGTTTCGGGGGCGTTTCTGCTTGCGTATGGTCTGTTCCGCTTCGCCATCGAGTTCGTGCGCCTGCCGGATGCGCACATCGGGTATCTGGCGTTCGGATGGCTGACCGAGGGGCAGTTGTTGAGCCTGCCGATGGTGCTGTTCGGCATCGGCCTGCTGTGGCTCGCCCAGCGGCGGGGGGGCGTCGTCGATGCGGGCCTATCTTGATCTGATGCGGGCGGTGCGCGAGCATGGCACGCGCAAGGGGGATCGCACCGGTACCGGGACGCTGAGCCTGTTCGGCTGTCAGATGCGCTTCGACCTGAACGAGGGTTTCCCGCTGCTGACCACGAAAAAGCTCCATCTTCGCTCGATCATCCATGAGTTGCTGTGGTTTCTGCGTGGGGATACCAATATCGCTTATCTGCACGAGCATGGGGTGCGCATATGGGACGAATGGGCCGATGAAAACGGCGACCTCGGCCCGGTCTATGGCTATCAGTGGCGTTCCTGGCCGGCTCCCGACGGGCGTCACATCGACCAGGTGACCCGCTTGCTGGAGACCTTGCGCGCCGATCCCGATTCCCGCCGCCTGATCGTGTCGGCGTGGAACCCGGCGCTGATCGATGAGATGGCGTTGCCGCCGTGCCATGCGCTGTTTCAGTTCTATGTCGCCAATGGACGCTTGTCGTGTCAGCTCTATCAGCGCAGCGGCGATGTCTTTCTCGGGGTGCCGTTCAATATCGCTTCCTATGCGTTGCTGACGATGATGATCGCGCAGGTCAGCGGTCTGCGTCCCGGGGAGTTCATCCATACGTTGGGGGATGCCCATCTCTATCTGAACCACCTGGAACAGGCGGATTTGCAATTGCAACGCGAGCCGTTGCCGCTGCCGTCGATGCGCCTGAACCCGGCGGTCGATGACCTGTTCGCGTTTCGCTTCGAGGATTTCGAGCTGGTGGACTACCAGGCGCACCCGCACATCCGCGCCGAGGTCGCGGTGTGAGTTCGCGATAAAGAATCCCGGCCGGCGGCCGCCTGAATCGAGACAGCCTTCACCGATTCAGGAATCCCCGTGTCTTCGATCGAAACCGCCGCTCTTCCGCTCGCCGATGACGAGCGCGCCGAACTCGAGGCGCTGCGCGCCCAGGTACAGGAGTTGTCGCGCGCCGGACACGAGCTCATCTCGACCCAGACGCAGATGCAGTCGCTGCTGCACAACGCCTCGGACGCGATCATCGAATTCGAGCCGGATGGCACGGTGAAGTCCTTCAACAGCGCGGCCGAGGCGATCTTCGGTTATTCCGAGATCGAGCTGTTGTTCCAGAAGATCGACCACCTGATTCCCTGCCCGGAGGCGTTCGCCGGCGATGTGCCGGCCTATCTGCTGTGGTATCGGGATCATGTCGCGGATCAGTATGCCGAGCCGCTGATCGGCCGCACGCTGGATGGCCGGGAGCTGTATCTGGAGGTGTCGGTTGCGGTGATCGAGTCCAACGATCTGCTGTTGTTCGATGATTCCTTCGATGACAGCGAGGTGAGCGGGAACGAGTCGCCGACCTTCGAGGCGTTTCTTTGCATCCTGCGGGATCTCACCGAGCGCAAGCGCATCGATGCCGAGCTGGAGCGACACCGCAACGAGTTGGAGGCGCTGGTGCGGGAGCAGTTGGTCGAGATCGTCGCCGCGAAGGAGGCGGCCGAGCGCGCCAACCAGGCCAAATCCGAGTTTCTCGCCAATATGTCGCATGAGTTGCGCACACCGATGCATGCGATCCTCAGTTTTGCCGATTTCGGCGTGAAGAAGGTCGAAAGCGCGACGAGCGACAAGCTGCGTCAATACTTCAGCCGTATCCATACCGCCGGTGAACGCCTGCTCGGGATGATCAATGACCTGCTCGATCTGGCGAAGTCCGAAGCCGGCCGGCTGGAGTACCGCATGGCCGAGCACGATCTGCGGGAGTTGATCGACGCCGTGAGGGACGAGATCGCCAGCCTGATCGAGCGGCATGGGCTGCATCTGCACGTCGACATTCGTTGCGCCGACACATGCTTGACGATGGATCGCGAACGCATCGGGCAGGTATTGCGCAATCTGCTGTCGAACGCGATCAAATTCACCCCTCGCGGCAAGACCATTCACTTGCGTGTCGACGCGGACGACGAGGCCTTCCGCATCGAATGCGCCGATCAGGGAGTCGGCATTCCCGAGGACGAACTGGACAAGGTGTTCGACAAGTTCGTGCAGAGCAGTCGCACCAAGAACGGTTCTGGTGGAACCGGACTGGGGCTGCCGATCTGCAAGGAGATCGTGTTGGCCCATCATGGCGGGATCCATGCCAGCGGCAATGCCGACGGTGGCGCATCGTTTCATGTCCGTCTGCCTAAAGTACCTTCCGCGCGCGCCGATGCCCAAGGGCATAGCCCTGGATAATGGAAAGCCGCCGTGAATGACATCACCATCCTGCTCGTCGACGACGAGCCCTTCAATCTGGAGATTCTCGAGGAGTACCTGGAAGACGGGGGCTACCGCCTGGAAACGGCCAGCGATGGCGTCGAGGCCTGGGAGCGGCTCGAAGTCGACCCCGGCGGATATGATATCGTGGTACTCGATCGCATGATGCCGCGCATGGATGGCCTCGAGGTGTTGCGGCGCATGAAGACGCACGCCGAGCTGGAGACGGTGCCGGTGATCCTGCAAACCGCGATGGCGGCGCAGGACGAGATCAACGAAGGGCTCGCGGCGGGCGCGTTCTACTATCTGACCAAGCCGTTCGACGAAACCATGTTGCGCAATGTCGTCGCCACCGCGGTCGAGGACCGGCGACGCTATCGCCAGATGCAGCAGTCGATCGATGCGGCATCCCGCCTGTTCGGCATGATGGAGCAGGCCTGCTTCCATTTCCGCACCGTCGATGAGAGTCGCGACCTGGCGACGATGCTGGCGAACGCCTGCCCGGATCCGAACCGCAGCGTGGTCGGCCTGCTCGAGCTGCTGCTGAACGCGGTGGAGCATGGCAATCTGGGGATCACCTATGCCGAGAAATCCCGCTTGCGCGAAGAGGGCACCTGGGACGAGGAGATCGAACGCCGCCTGCGCCAGCCGGGATATGCCGAGCGCTACGTCGAGGTCGAGTTCCAGCGGTGCGAGCGCGAGATCGCGATCCGCATCCGCGATCAGGGCGAAGGCTTCGAATGGGAGAAATACCTGGATTTCGATCCCGAGCGGGCCTTCGACAGCCACGGACGGGGCATTGCGATGTCCCGCATGATGAGTTTCGACGAGCTCACCTACCTGGGACGGGGCAACGAGGTGCTGGTCAAGGTCTACCTGGAGCAGGCGCGCAGCGAGGCCGCCTGAGCGGTGTCGTCAGCGCTCCAGGCGCTGGCGCAGGAAATCGATCATCTCATCGCGTTTGATCAGTCGCGCCTCGGCGTCGCCGCGCCCCTTGTATTCCAATCGGCCCTCATCGAGCGAACGCTCGCCGACCACCACGCGGTGCGGCACCCCGATCAGCTCCCAATCCGCGAACATGAAGCCGGGGCGCACCGGGCGGTCGTCGAGAATGGCGTCGATGCCCGCCGCGAGCAGTCGCTCGAGCAGCTCCCCGGCGGCCTCGCGCACGCGCGCCGACTTGTCCATCTTCATCGGGCACACCACGACCTCGAACGGCGCGATGCTGGCCGGCCAGCGGATGCCGCGATCGTCGTGATGCTGCTCGATGGCCGCGCCGACCACGCGGGTCACGCCGATGCCATAGCAACCCATCGTCAGGATGCGCGCCTTGCCGGACTCGTCGAGCACCTCGGCCTTCAGCGCGCGGCTGTATTTGTCGCCGAGCTGGAAAATATGGCCGACCTCGATACCGCGCGCGATCGTAAGCCGGCCCCGGCCGTCGGGGCTGGGATCGCCGTCACGCACATTGCGCAGATCGGCGGCGTGGGGAGCGGGCAGATCGCGTTCCCAGTTGACCCCGCGCAGGTGCTTGCCGTCGCGGTTGGCGCCGCAGACGAAATCGGCGACCGCCAGCGCCGCGTGATCGGCGATGACCGGGATATCCAGCCCCACTGGTCCGATCGAACCGGGATGCGCGCCGGTGGCCTCGAGAACAGCCTCGTCGCTGGCGAAGCTCAGCGGCGCGGCGACGCCATCCAACCGGGCCGCCTTCAGCTCGTTCAACTCGTGGTCGCCGCGCAATACCAGCGCCACCAGGCGGCCTTCCTCCTCGCCTTCGACGATGAGGGTCTTCAGAATTTGGGAAGCCGGCAGCCCGAGAAACCCCGCGACCTCGTCGATACTGTGTTGGGCCGGGGTGTCGACCTCGCTCAGGGCCTCGCTCGGCGCGGGGCGTGGCGTTGCCGGGGGCAACGCCTCGGCGAGTTCGACATTGGCCGCGTAATCGCTTTCCGTCGAGAACGCGATGGCATCCTCGCCGGCATCGGCGAGCACATGGAACTCGTGCGAGGCATTGCCGCCGATCGCGCCGGTATCGGCGAGCACCGCGCGGTATTCCAGCCCGCACCGCGTAAAGATCCGCGCGTAGGCCGCATACATCGCATCGTAGGTCTGTTGCAGTGACTCCTGATCCAGATGGAAGGAGTAGGCGTCCTTCATGATGAACTCGCGCGAGCGCATCACGCCGAAGCGCGGCCGGATCTCGTCACGGAACTTGGTCTGTATCTGGTAGAGATTGACCGGCAGCTGCTTGTAGCTGCGCAGCTCGTTGCGCGCCAGGTCGGTGATGATCTCCTCATGGGTCGGGCCGAGACAGAACTCGCGGTTGTGTCGGTCGCGAAAGCGCAGCAGCTCCGGGCCGTACTGTTCCCAGCGGCCGGATTCCCGCCACAGCTCCGCGGGTTGCACCACCGGCATCAACAGCTCCAGCCCGCCGGCCGCGTCCATCTCCTCGCGCACGATGCGCTCGACCTTGCGCAACACGCGCAGCCCGAGCGGCAACCAGGTATACAGGCCGGAGGCGAGTTTGCGCACCATGCCGGCGCGCAGCATCAGCCGGTGACTGGCGATCTCGGCATCCGCTGGGGTTTCCTTCAGGGTCTGGATGAGGAACTGGCTGGCGCGCATCGGAAGGCTTCCATTTGTGATCGGTAAAGCCGAATCTTAACAAAGCGCGCGGCGTTCAGACAGACGGGGAATGCCAATGCGATACCTCCGGATTCCCAGCCCGCATTTCCCACCGTTCTGTAGTTTCCGGCGTTATTGGGCCAGGGCAATCGCGCTGAAATGACGTTGACCTGACAAGGCGCAGGCCCGATCAAGCGCAGCGGATCGGGCAGCGGCGCCATTGCGCGGCCCCCGCCGCAGCCGGTTCCGCGGTACTTGAACCGGCCTACAGCGGTTTTTTTGCAATGCGGGCGCAGGTCCGATCAAGCGAGCGGATCGGGCGACAGCGCCAAGCCTTTGAAATCAGGAAACGTCAAGCGGAATGAGGCGCGATTGCCCTGCCCTGATTCCCGGGACATTGACAAGCGCGGTGCCGGACCGTATAGTTTTGCCTCGCTTTTTGGCTACGTAGCTCAGCTGGTTAGAGCACAGCACTCATAATGCTGGGGTCGGTGGTTCAAGTCCACCCGTAGCTACCATCTTGCCCCGCTTCTTGACGAGCCGCCGTTTCCGCGCGGTTTTTTCATCCTTTCCGCAAGCATTCACGGTTTCCCCGGGTCTTCTCTGTGCAGCACACGAAAAGCGCCGAAGATACGGCGACCGATCCATGCCACACGAGGATGCCATCATGAGAACGATACGTCTTTTTCCGGCCCTGTTGCTCGTCAGCGGGGTAGCGCTGGCCGATGAGCCTTTCGGCAACCCGGACCTGTTCGACGGCTACGGGGCGCGCCTGACCACTCAGGTCGACGCCAACGACAATCCAAACGCTGATCTGTACGGTAACGGCTATGGCGAGGACGCGCGGCCCCAGGTGATTGTGGATCACCTCGATGCCAGCCGCCTGAATGCGAGCACCGACGGGAATCAGGATTTGTACGGCGGTATTTGAGCGCGGCCCCGGCTTCCCGCCCCTTGCGAATCCCGGCCCGGTGACGAGTCAGCCGAGCTGGGATTTGATCTTTTCGGCCACCCGGAAGCTGTTGGCGTAGATCGTCCAGGTATAGGGCACGCTGCCCCCGGTGGGCATGAAGCTGCCGTCGGTGACGAACAGGTTGTCGACCTCGTGGGCGCGGCAGTCCGGGTCCAGCACCGAGCGCCCTGGATCGTTGCCGAAGCGGCAGCCGCCGGCTTGCAGGTTGGGCGGTGGGTTCGGGCTGACGGACGAGCGGATGCGCACCGCGCCCAGTTGGCGCAACAGGCGTTCGCCTTTTTCGGCGAGCCAGCGGCCCACCGCGAGATCGCGTGGATGGGCGTTCAGGCGCACCTTGGCGACCGGGGTTCCCCAGCGGTCGCGCACCTGCTTCGATAGTTCGACGCGGCAGTCGTCGGTGGGCAGCCAGTCGTTGAAGACCTCGAAGTCCAATGTGCGATCGGTGCGAAACCAGGCCTCCAGGTTGCGTTTCAGCTCACGCCCCCACAGCAGCCGGTCGCCGCGCCACATGGCGTTTTGCGCATGCGCGGTCGGGTTGGGGTGCTCCCACAGGAACTCGATGATGCCGCCCTTGCTGTCGCCGAATTCGGGGTGACGGAAGCGGTACCAGTCGTGCAGCGCGCGGTTGACGAACGGGCCGGTCACGCGCAAGGCCTTTATCTCATCGGGATCGCGTCCGCGAAAGTCGAAATCGCCGCTGCCGACGCCGCCGGCGGAGAACAACAGGTTGCGCCCGACCTGCCCGTGGTTGTTGGCGAGCCCGTGGGGAAAGCGCGGTCCGGTGGAGGCCAGCAGCAGTCGGCAGGTTTCGATCGCCTGGCAGGCGACCACATAGATGTGGGCATCGAGCCGCTGCTCGGCGCCGTTGCGATCGAACCAGGCGACATGGCGGATGCGGCCGCGCGCATCGCTGACCAGGCGATGGACCTTGGCGTGGTCGATGATTTTGCAACGGCCGGTGGCGACGGCCTGATCGAGCAGGGCCGCGCGCGAGCTGCCCTTGGCTCCGCTGGAGCAGCCGAAGCTGCCGCAATAGCCGGAGTATTCGCAGGAGCGGCGCGTCGGATGCGGGCGCGTGAGAATCGCGCGTGGCACCTTCACCGCGCGCAGCCCGAGCGCGCGCGCGGCCTCGTCGATGCGCGCCGAGATCGGGTGTTCGCGGGTTGGCGGGTAGGGATAGTCGGCGTTCGATCGTGGGGCCTCGTGGGCATGGGGTCGTACCTGACCGGAGACTCCGACGACTTCTTCGACATGGCGGTACCAGGGCTCCAGCTCGGCGTAGTCGATCGGCCAGTCGGCGACATTGGCGCCGTCGATCGGGCCGAAGGTCGAGAGCAGCTTGAAATCGATCGGCTTCATGCGGTGGAAGAAGCCGGACATGAAGTTGCTGGAACCGCCGACGCAGTTCCCGTTCCACAGGTTCGGGCCGCCCTGGTCGTTGCTTTGCGCCCGCCAGCGGCCCTGTTCGTCGCGTTGTTCGATGACGTGTTTCTCGTCGCGCAGCGGGGGGGTGTAGACCGGGCGGCGGCAACAGGCGAGTTCGTCCTTGGTGAAATGGCGCTCACGCAGCCACGGGCCTTTCTCCAACACCACCACGGATCGCCCGGCGCGCGCCAGTTCATAGGCGATGGGCCCGCCGCCGGCGCCGCTGCCGATCACGCAGACATCGAAGTCGCGGCTCACAGCGGCAGCTTCCAGTAGACGGTGTCGCTATCCGGCAGCGGAAAGCCGGGGATATGACGCAGCCACGACCAGCCGATGCCGTTCGGATTGCCGCCATAGGCGGGGGCCGTGAGCAACGCCTCGAGCAGGTAGACGATCAGCGTCGAAAGCCAGTTCTCGCCGACCGGGCGGGCCGCGACGTGGCGTAGCAGGCGTTCGCGTCGCGCTGCGTCGAGCTTGGCGAACAGTTGCTGGTGAGCGGCCTGGGCGAGTTCCTCGAGCCAGCCCGCGCCCCGTGTGATGAAAGCGCGCTCGTCGGCGTCGACAAAGGGATCCGCGACCACCCGGCGGAGGTAGGCGAGGGCGTTGATGTCGTCCGCGCCCGGGCTGTTCGCTTCATGCGGAAAGAGGTGGCGCAGGGCGGCGTCGAGGGTGACCCATGGATCCACCGCTGGAGTGGCGGTCGTCCGGCCGGGCGGGAACAGCAGCGCGAGACTGCCGCCGGCGGCCTGTAGCAGAAAACGCCGGCGCTCGCGCAGGGCTTGTTTTTCGGATTCGAGTGCGTTTTCAGGTGGTCGTTGGCGCATGGCGGTAGCAAGTGATCGACAGGCCGCCATGCTAGCGCGTGCCGATGGCGGCGGCAATCGTCGCCATCGACCGGGTGTCGCTTCAGTAGGCGACGCCGAACGAGGGGTTCTTGGCGTTCAGTGGCGGTTCGATATCGGCGAGTTCGGCGGCGGTGGTCACCGGGCCTTCCGGAAACAGCTTGTAGAGATACTTGCTGCCGCCCTTGTCGGCAAACTCTTCATAGAGCTTTTCAGCGACGTCGCGGGCATGGGGGGTGGTGTCGGACTGGGCCCAGACCATGCGCACGAAGTCGATGACCTTCCAGTGATCGTCGCTCAGTTCGATACCCTTCGCCTTGGCGCGCTCGGCAATCTGTTCGCGAATGATCTTTTCTTCGGCCTCGGTGTGATCGAGGATTTTCAGCAGGCTTTCCATCGGTGTCGCTCCTGTCAGTCGGTTTTCTGTCGGTCATTGGAAATCGGTACCGGCTGCGTCATGCAGGCGGTTCGCGTCAAGGGAGATGGCGACGCGCCGGCTGAATTCAAGTGGCCCCGGCAAAAACCCCGGGTTTGGTCGGGCTTTTTGCCGGGATGGGCCGGTCCGGGAACCCGCTTCGCGACGCACTGTCGAGTCCGACCGCTCGTTCAGTTGCCGAAGTTGCGCATCTGCCCTGGCAGGTCGCGCGCCGCGCGACCGAACTCGTCACCGACATCGACCGGGTTCGGCACGCTGATGCTGGGCGCGCGCCAGCCGCCCGGCATCTCTCCCATGCGGCTCGGGGCGTTGAGCATGTCGTCCCAGGCGTTGGACAGCGAGCGTTTCGGGTTGCCCGGGTTCATCCAGGCGCCGGGGCCGCCGCCCCAAGGGCCGCCGCGACCGCCGAACCAGCTGCCGGGCCCGCCGCCCCAGGGGCCGCCACCGCCCCAGGGGCCCCAGCCGCCTCGGTTGTAGTAGGGACGGGCGCCCGGCGGCATCGGAGGATAGTAGCCATTGGCGCCGGCATAGCCGGGGCTTGGCGGGTAGCCTGGCGCGGCGCGGCCTTGCGCGGTTCCGGTGCGCGTGGTGGCTGCCGGAGCGGGAGCCGTCGGCGCGTTGGCGGGTGGCGTGGCCTGGGCGGCGGGCGCCGAGGTGGTTCGGGCGCTCTCGACGGCGGCCTGTCGGGTGACCGATGGGGGCGCGAATTTGTACTCGCCGTTCGTATCGGCGGTGTCGGCGCCGGCCAGCGCGGGCATGGCCAACAGCAAGGCGAGCGCCGATGGCAGGGGATGGATCGGTTTGTTCAATGTGGTCTCCTCGGTGGTAGGGTCGTCGCGATGGGCAACGGCTTGGCGCGGCTTTCCTGTCTGCGCCGCGTCTTGAGCCGCTCCGGCGGCGCCGTTGTCGCTGTCGCGTCTTCGAGCATATCCTGTTGTTCGTGGCTTCGCCAGTGGTGTTCGTCAGGCGCATTCGGCGGCGAGCACGCAGCGCAGCAGGCCGTAGTCCCAGCGTTCCTCGAAGAATTCGTAGAGTGGCTTCAGGCGGCCTTCCTCGCAGATCCCGAGGTGTTCGATGGCCTCGGCGATGCGCTGGTAGTCTTCCGTTTCCAGCGGGAGTATCGCGCGCGGATCGAGCAGTCCGGCCTCGACGGCCTCGGCGAAATGACCATAGATGGTGCTGGTCTTGAGTCCGCGTCGTGCAGCGATTCGTTCGGCGTCCAGCCCTTGCAGGTGCAGCGCCAGGGTTTGGTTGACGCTGTCGCCGAGGCGGTTGTCGAGCAACTCGGGCAGCGGGTGCTCGGCGATGACAGCAAGAAAGGCGTCGCCATAGCGCTCCAGCTTTTGCTCGCCGATGCCGGGCAGGGCGCGCAGCGATTCGCGGCTGCCCGGCCGCTGGCGCGCCATCTCGGTCAGCGTGGCGTCATGGAAGATCACATAGGGTGGCACGCCCTGCTCATCGGCAAGCTCGCGGCGTAGTGCGCGCAGTGCCTCGAACAGGGGCTCGTCGATCTCGCGCAGTTCGCTGCGCTGGCGTGTCGCGCGGGGGGGCTTTTCGGCCTTGCGTTGCTTGCGCAGGCGCAAGGTCCGCTCGCCCCGCAGCAGGGGGCGGCAGCGCTCGTCGAGGCGCAGCGAGCCGTATTCCTGATCGACGTCGAGATAGCCTTGGGAGATCAGTTGGCGGAATACGGAACGCCATTCGGTGGCGGAGAGTTCCTTGCCGATGCCGAAGGTGCTGAGCTGGTCGTGCTGGTTGCGTGCGATGCGTTCATTGGTTTTGCCGAGCAGGAGGTCGATCAGGTAGCTCACGCCGAAGCGCTGGCCACTGCGGTAGACCGTCGACAAGGCCTTGCGCGCGGCCTCGGTGGCGTCCCAGGTCTCGGGCGGGTTCAGGCAGTTGTCGCAGTTGCCGCAGGGCTCGTCCAGGCGTTCATCGAAATAGGCCAGCAGCGTCTGGCGGCGGCAGCTGGTCAGTTCACACAGGCCGAGCATGGCGTCGAGCTTGCGTTGCACGATGCGTTTGTGTTGCGCGTCGGCGTCGCTGTCCTCGGTCATCTGGCGCAGCGTGATGACGTCTTGCAGGCCGTAGGCCATCCAGGCGTCGGCGGGTTGTCCGTCGCGACCGGCGCGGCCGGTTTCCTGGTAGTAGGCCTCGATGCTCTTCGGCAGGTTCAGGTGGGCGACGAAGCGCACGTCGGGTTTGTCGATCCCCATGCCGAAGGCGATCGTCGCAACGATGATCACCCCCTCTTCGCGCAGAAACCGCTGCTGGTGGTTTTGGCGCAGATGCGCCGGCAGGCCGGCGTGGTAGGGCAGGGCGACTCGGCCTTGTTCGCTGAGCCATTGGGCGGTCGATTCCACCTTTTTGCGTGACAGGCAGTAGACGATACCGGCATCGTTGGGGTGTTCGTCACGGAGAAAACGCCATAGTTGGGCGCGCGCGTTCTGCCCCTCGGTGATCGCATAGCGGATGTTCGGGCGGTCGAAGCTGTTGATGAAGCGTCGGGCCTGGCCGAGATCGAGCTGGGCGATGATCTCCTCGCGGGTACGCGCGTCGGCGGTCGCGGTCAGGGCGATCCGCGGTATCCCTGGAAAGCGCTCGTGGAGCACGCGCAACTGTTGGTATTCCTTGCGGAAATCATGTCCCCACTGGGATACGCAGTGGGCTTCGTCGATCGCGAACAGCGCGATTCGGACCTGTTCGAGCAACGCCAGGGTGTGGGCGCCCAGCAGGCGTTCCGGGGCGATGTAAAGCAGATCCAGTTCACCGGCACGCAGTCGCTGTTCGATGAACTGGATCTCGTCGAAGTTCAGGGTCGAGTTCAGAAAGGCCGCGCGCACGCCGAGCTGGGTCAGGGCATCGACCTGGTCCTGCATCAGCGCGATCAGTGGGGATACGACGACGCCGACACCGGGCCGCGCGATCGCCGGAATCTGGTAGCACAGTGATTTGCCGCCGCCGGTCGGCATCAGCACCAGCGCATCGCCTCCGTTCAACACCGTCTCGATGATCTCGGCCTGGTTGTGGCGGAAGGCGTCGTAGCCGAAGGTGTCGCGGAGAATCTGGAGGGGCTGTTGCATCATGCCGGGATTGTCTGCTCGTCGCCCATGGGGCTCGCGGTTGTTCGAGACTGCTCCCCGGGCCCGTGGGCTGGGCGTGGGAACGAGCCCTGGTTCGGGGTAGGAATCGTTTCTCCAAACCCCTGGGCGACAAGTATATATAACTGCTCACCTGTTTTCGGCGCGCGATTTCTCCCGGCGTGTGGACAGGTTATTGAATCTGTAAATCTGAATATGCTTATTAGCTAATAACCTTGCCTTAAGTCAAGGAATTGTCGGGGCGCTTCATCCATTGTGGTGAATGCGGGCCGCCGCGCGCGGCGGCTTCTTCCCCTAGTCGTATTCAGGAGAGTCAAGATGTTCAAATGTTTCCTTTCCCTCCCGTCGTTCTTGTTGGTGGCGCTGTTGTTCGCGAACCAGGTGCTGGCCTTCAGCAAGCAGCAGATGGGCACGGTCATCAACCTGGCTGGCAAGCAGCGCATGCTGACGCAGAAGATGAGCAAGGAGATCCTGCTGATCGCCAAGGGCATCGATGCCGCGGGCAACGAAAAGCGTCTGCGCGATACCGCGGCTTTGTTCGACAAGACCTTGAAGGGCCTGATCCACGGCGACGCCAGTCTGGGGCTGCCAGCGACCACCGATGCCGCGATCCTCGCTCAGCTCGACAAGGTCGCGCGCCTGTGGGCCGGCTTCCAGCCGAATGTCGAGGCCGCGCTGAACGGTCGTATCGATCGGCAGGTATTGAAAAACGTAGCCGCCGGGAACCTGCCATTGCTGAAGAACATGAACGCCGCGGTTCAGATGTATGCGCGCATGAGCGGCTCGACCCTCGATCCGGCCATGGCGAAAACCATCAACCTGGCTGGAAAGCAACGCATGCTGACACAGAAGATGACCAAGGAGCTGCTGCTGATCGCCAACGGGATCGATGTCGAGGCCAATCGCGCCAATCTGAAGAGCACCGTCGACCTCTTCGAGCGCACCTTGAAAGGCCTGCGTGATGGTGATGCGGCGCTCGGACTGCCGGGCACCCGGGATCCCGCGATCCGCGCCCAGCTCGATGTGGTGCGGAAACTATGGGCGGAGTACAAACCGGTGCTGGATGCGGTCGATACCTCGCCGCGTGGCCTGGCCCTGGCCGCGCGGCTCAATCTCCCGTTGCTGAAGGAGATGAACAAGGTGGTGAAGATGTACGAGCGATCCGTCCACTGACTGCTTTTGGTCCGCGGGGGTGTTTCTCCCCCGCATCGCAATGCGTCGTCCGGTTTCCTTTTCGCTCATCTCCCCGGGTGGTATTTCCATGCCTCGAGGCGCGATGCCGGAGTTTTGTGGGTTTGGTTTGCAAGGTGAATTTTCCTTACAGATGATTCAGATATTTTTCCATTTCCATCCTTCTGGAACCCGCCATACTTCCGTTATCGAAAGCCGTAGAGGGGCATCTCAAGAGTTGACTTATGTCAGGAATTTTTACGCATGCGTGATATGGGTTACAAAAGCCGCCGGTATCGGCGGCGCTTGGTAACAATTGTTTGATAAGCAATGAAATAATTTCTTTTTTCTTGATGAATTATTACGTTTTGACCGGTAGGGCGAGAGCCTTGGGGTCCGCCTTTTTCGACAGAAAATTTTACAGTCCTCAATAGGCATTTACAGTTTTCCTCGCTGTCCGATAACGCTTTTGCCGCCAAGGACCCGCTTCAAGTGTTTGAAAATGAAGGAGGAAGCGTATGGATATTTTGGTATGAGAATATTTGGCATGAAACATGGATTGCAAGAGGGAATGAGGCGGCAGATGGCTTCCGGAACTGGTCGACCAGCTTGGTTGGGATCGGATTTCCCGGGAGCGCCGTTCGAATTTTGCCCGAGGGAGGTGGGCATGACGTAGTTGGGCGCATTGCGCCCGAGTTGCCTGGGAATCGGCCGAAGGTTCGCCGATCCCGTTCACGAGGGGGGAATCGCCAGGCGATGGCTTAGGCTCCGCAGGCGGTTGCCTGATTATTCAATAGCTGCTAGGGGGATGGATATGGCTACAAGAAGGGATGTTTTGAAAGTCGGGCTTGCGAGCGCGGCCTATAGTGGGGTGCCGAAGACGGCGCAGTCCAATCTGTTGTTTCCCGACGGTTTTCTGCCGTCATGGATCTACGATCCGAGTCCACCGGCGACGCCGTTCGTCGCGCCGCTGTTCGAGATGCCGGTGGCCCAGCCGGTGCCGCTGAGCGCGTTGAACCCGGCGCCGGATCCGTTGCGTCACCAGCGCTACGATGAGTTTCCGCCGGAGAAATACTATATCCAGCGGATCCAGGAATTTCTCTGGCAATACCATCCGGAGCCGCCGTACAATCAGGGTACCTGGAGTTGGGGTTTCGACGGCATCACGCCGGGTGCAACCTTCCATGTCAACTACCGCAACGAGCAGAACGTCGGCGGGGCCTTCGTGCGCCGCATCAATGAGCTGCCCCCCGTCGGCAGCCAGCGCGCGCGTTTCGCGCTGCCGTCGGTGACGCTGCATCTGCACAACGGGCATCAGGCTTCCGAAAGCGACGGTATCCCGATGGACTACTTTGGTCCCGGCGAGTTCTGGGATCATCATTACCCGACCTTTCCCGCCGGTTTCGATGATCGCGAGAAGTTGACCACCTTGTGGTACCACGATCACCGTCTGGATTTCACCGCGCCGAACGTCTATGCCGGTCTTTCCGGTTTCACGCTGCATTTCGACGAGAAGGATTCGAACGACGAGACCGATACGCGCGCGGGCGCGTTCCGCCTGCCGAGCGGCAAATACGATGTGCCGTTGATGTTGCATGACGTCAAGTTCGACCAGAACGGCCAGGTGGTATGGGATTTCTTCACCCCGACCGCCGACCCGACCGATCCGCCGCCGGTGCCGAACAGTGACTACAGCTATACCGTCAACGGCATGCTCGGCGATCGTTTTACCGTCAACCGCACGATTCAGCCGTACTTCCGGGTCGAGGCGCGCAAGTACCGTTTCCGTATCGTCAACGGCGGTCCGTCCCGCTTCTACGATCTGTCATTGCGAGCCGACAGCCGGCTCGGGCGGCGTCGCGCGCGTCGCGGTGAGCGCTTCTATGTGCTCTCCACCGACGGCAACCTGTTGCCGCATCCGCTGATCAAGAGACATATCACGCTGGGGGTCGCCCAGCGTCACGATGTGATCATCGATTTCTCCCATTTCCGGCCTGGCGATCACGTCTATCTGGTCAACCGCCTGGAGATGCGCGAGGACGGCGCCGGCCCGACCGGGCGCTACCTGGACGAGGGTGACTTGATCATGCGTTTCGATGTGATCCCTAGCGAGGGCGATCCGAGCCGCATCCCCGACCATATGCGCGATCTGCCGCCGATCAACTTCGATGAGGTGCGCAAGGAACGGCTGTTCGTTTTCGATTACGACAACGGTCTGTGGACGATCAACGGCAAACTGATGGATCCGAACCGCGTCGATGCCGCGATCGAGCAGGGTACCGCCGAGATCTGGACATGGCGCAACGCCGGCAACGCCTGGTCGCATCCGATCCACAGCCATTTCGAGGAGTTTCAGATTCTCGAACGCAACGGCAAGCCGGTGCCGCCCTATGACGTGCAGCATTCGCGCAAGGATGTCCTGGCGCTGGGCCCGAACGACGAGGTCAAGCTGTTCATGCGTTGGCGCGATTTCCTCGGCAAGCATGTGATGCACTGCCATAACGTCGTGCACGAGGACCACGCGATGATGATTCGCTGGGATATCGTGCCGCCGGGCCAGGGCGACTGAGCGCGCATATGCGCGCAGTCACTTCACGGACAACCAGTTTCGAGGAAAGATCATGATCGAGCAAGACAAGCCACGGCTGCCCGAGGGCAGCCGGCGTATCGACACCAACGGCAAGGCCGAGCTGCCGCCACCCGCACAGGCGCGCGGCGGCAACGCCTTCCCGAACATCCCGCTGTTTGCGCACACCGGTGAGCGCTTCCGGCTTTATGAAGACCTCATCAAGGACCGCATCGTCGTATTGCACTTCTTCACCATTCGTGGACAGAAGGCCTTTCCATCGGTGCGTCATATGGAGAACATCGCCAAGCACCTGAAAGGGCGTCTCGGCTCCGAGGTGTTCATCTACTCGGTATCGCAGGATATCCGGGACACCCCGGCACGGCTGAAGCATTTCGCCGCGCGTTACGAGGTGCCCAAGGGGTGGTATTTTCTGACCGCGCTGCCGGAAGACGTGGAGGCGTTGAGCGACCGGCTGCAACGTTCCGCCTGCAACCATCGCGGCAGCCATTCGCCACGCATGGTGCATTATGGCAACGGCGGCGTCGGCATGTGGGGCGCGTTCGGCGTCGACAGCGATCCGGCGTTCGCCGCCGAGCGGGTTTCGTGGGTAGCGACGGCGGAGGGGCCGGTGCCGGCCGGGGCGCCGCGCCGCGCCGGTCCGCGACGGTTGGGGAACGACTTCGCCCATCACAATCGCGAGACCTGAACGGGCGACGGAGAACGCCCCACTGAACAAGCATCGAGTCGGAAGACCGCGCGGTCGCGCCTGGCGCGCCTCGCCTGAAATCCGGCCACCAAAGATTGAGGACATCGAAAATGGTGTACAAAAGCCTGTTATCGAGCACCGCGTTGGTGCTCACGCTTGGCGGCACTGCCGCGCAAGCCGCACACCCGGGGCCGCAGCCGTTCCCCGGGCCGTCCATCCAGACCCTGTCACCGGATGGCAAAACGACCTTCGTCGAAACCCGTCCGAGCCTGTTTCCGGAATCGGACCCGTTCGCCAATCCGCCGGGAACGAACCACCTGGAGAACGTATACGAGAATATCCGCGGCCTGCAGGGCGAGGAGATTCTGAACACCCTGCCGTCGACGCCGGATGTGCCCTACAACCTGCATGACGATCCGATCGTCACGCCGATCGACAAAACCTCGCCGACCGACGATCTGGATGCCGCCTTCGACGCCCTCGAAGCCGGCATCCCGACCGGGCAGATCGACGTGGCCGCGATCCATCGCGCGATCGACATCCTCGAGGGCAATCCGGTGCCCAACCGTCAGTACAGCGGCATCGCGCTGCTGCATTACAAGGGCCCGGAGAAGATCAAGCGCGTGCAGCCGATCTTCGACGAGCAGGGCAACGTCATCAGCG
>Ga0256832_1000416_pt1 | contig 26864 bp, 21 predicted proteins | sample 134614metaG_FD_190534 | JGI IMG/M metagenome (GOLD analysis project Ga0256832, IMG submission 190534) | Hydrothermal vent microbial communities from Lau Basin, Pacific Ocean - 134-614 | ecosystem: Environmental > Aquatic > Marine > Hydrothermal vents | place: Pacific Ocean: Lau Basin | collected... | reverse complement strand
GCGGGATTCCGGTCTGCTGCAGGCCTTGCGGGATGCGGCCTCCCGGCGCGGTCTTCCCCTGTTGCTGCCGCTCATGGATCTCAAGGATCAGTCGGCCTTGCGCGTTTCCGATGTCTGGACCGCGGACTGGCAAGCGCTGGAGAACGCCTCTTCCCGCTATGACGCCCAGGCGGTGCTGGCGGGCGGCTTGCGGGAGAAGGACGGCCGCTGGGTCGGGAAGTGGACCCTGTTCCTGGGCGATTCCGAAAAGACCTTCGGCAGCAGTGGTGCCGATGAAGCAGCCACCGTGGCCGAAGGGCTGGACAAGGTCATGGACTGGCTGGCCTCGCGTTATGTCCCCGCCGTGGACAGCGAGTTCGCCGAGACGGTCAGGGTGCGTTTTCTCAATGTGAAGACCCTGAATGATTATTCCACCATCATGGCGCTGCTGGAGTCGCTGGATGCCCTCACGGGCGTTGCCGTTCAGGCCGCCACCGGGGATCAGCTTCTGGTGCAGGCCCGTGTGCGGGGCGGCGCGGATATTCTGGCCCAGCGTCTGTCCCTGGAAATGAATATGACGCTGGTGGCCAGTATTCCGGATGAAGAGGGAGATACGCAACATCCGGAACTAACCTACAGGCTCAGATAGGGACTTCATGGGTCTGCGCGCCAGGGACATTCCCAATATCATCAGTATCGCCCGGGTGATACTGGTGTTTCCGGTGATCTGGTTGCTGCTGCACCAGGATTACCGCAGCGCCATGGCCCTGTTCTTCGTTGCCGGCGTCTCGGATGCCCTGGATGGCTTTCTGGCCCGCCAGTTTCACTGGCAGACCCGCCTGGGGGGCATCCTGGATCCCCTGGCGGACAAGTTCCTGCTGGTTTCCGTGTACTTCTGCCTGGGGTGGCTGGGCGAGCTGCCTGTATGGCTGGTGGTGCTGGTGATCCTGCGTGACGTGGTTATCGTCGGCGGTGCCCTGGCCTGGCATTTTCGCGTGGAGAAGCTCGACGCCAGCCCCAGCCTGGTGAGCAAGGCCAATACTACCCTGCAGATCACTCTGGTGCTACTGGTTGTCTATAACCTGGGGTTCAGTCCCCTGGGAGAGGGCCTGCTCAGGGCCATGATGTGGGCTGTGGCCTTCACCACCCTGTGGAGCGGGGTGGATTACGTCGTGAGTTGGGGACGCAAGGCCGGTCGTCAGATCAGGGGATGAAAACGCCCGGCCCGATCCCGACATCCCGGGACCGGCCGGTTTTCTGCTTTCATTGCTTGCGCAGGGCCAGGGCGATAACCGTATAGGCCCAGCCATGGAAGATCATTTCGATGGCGATGAACATGCCGATGACCCACAGGCCGGATACCGGCCATTCCATAAGGATGAGGGTGGCCAGCAACAAAGAGCTGATGCCTGACAGGAGCAGCCAGCCCCAGCCCTTGGCGGGGCGCTTGTCCAGGGCCGCCATGATGCGAATCACGCCCAAGGCGGCAAGAAGCCCGGCCACCATGGCGGTAGTGAGCGCGGAAGCCATCGCCGGGCTGTTTATCACCCAGATGCCCGCGATGATGTAAAGCAGGGAAAGCAACACACTGAAGGCCATTTCCTTACCGCTCATTCTGTGGCGGTCCCGGATGATGTAACCGAGCTGGAATACCCCGCCCACGAGCATGAAAGCGCCAAGAAAGATGATGCTGGTCAGGGTCAGGCTCACGGTCATGCCCAAGCCCACGATGCCCAGCAGGATAAAGAGCACACCCATGGCCAGCAGCCACCCCCAGTGCTGGCGGGCCAGTTGCGGCAGGGGTTCTGTGTTGAAATGCTTGTCTGTAGTATTCATTGTCATCCCGTATTTTTTGCGTGTTTAAGCTCCGCACATGGGGACAGGCATCTGTAACTTCAAGAGGCTGGGGTATCTCCGGGAATGTCCATGGGCTTCAACTTCCAGATGTCCCTGTTGTAGTCCTCCATGGTACGGTCGGTGGAGAAGAAGCCGCTGCTGGCCGTATTGAGGATGCTCTTTCGTATCCAGCCGGCCTGATCCTTGTAGGCGCGGGCGGCCCGCTCCTGGGCATCCACGTAGGCGCGGAAATCGGCCACTGTCATCCAGGGGTCGCCGGGGTCCTTCATGGCGGCGATGAGCTGATCGAAGATGCCGGGTTCTTCTATGTTGAAATGGCCGCTCTCCAGCAGCTGGAATACCGCAGCCAGATCCGCGTCGGCGTTGATGATGCCTTGCGGATCGTAGTGTTTCTTCAGCTCTTCTACTTCCTCCACCCGCAGACCGAACAGGAAGAAGCTTTCCTCGCCCACGGCCTCCAGAATCTCGATGTTGGCGCCGTCGTAAGTGCCTATGGTCAGGGCGCCGTTCATCATGAACTTCATGTTGCCCGTGCCCGAGGCTTCCTTGCCCGCCGTGGAGATCTGCTCTGAAAGATCCGTGGCCGGGGCGATGACCTCCATGCTGGATACCCGGTAGTTGGGGAGGAAGGCGACTTTCAGCCGGTCGCCCACGGCGGGGTCGCTGTTGATGATGTCGGCCACGTTGTTGATGAGCTTGATGATGCGCTTGGCCATGAAGTAGCCGGGGGCCGCCTTGCCGCCGATGAGCACACAGCGGTTGGTCCAGTCTTGCGTATCGCCCCGGCGGATGCGGTTGTACAGGTGAATGATGTGCAGCACGTTGAGCAGCTGCCGCTTGTACTCGTGGATGCGCTTGACCTGCACGTCGAACAGGGAGTCCACGGAGAAGTCCACGCCGCATTCTTCTTTCACCAGGCTGGCCAGCTCCTGCTTGTTGACGCGCTTGGCCTCGGCCCACTGTTGGTGAAAATCCCGGTGCTGTTCGTCGGCCCAGGGCTTGAGCTTTTCGATCTGGGCCAGGTCGGAGATCCATCCCTCACCAATCTTGCTGCTGATGAGGGCGGTCATCTCGGGGTTGGCATGGGCGATCCAGCGCCGTGGCGTGACCCCGTTGGTCTTGTTGTTGAATTTCTCCGGCCACAGCTCGTAGAAATCCCGGAACAGTCCCTGCTTGAGCAGGTTGGAATGCAGCTCCGCCACGCCGTTCACCGAAAAGCTGCCCACGATGGCCAGGTAGGCCATGCGCACGGATTTGCCGTCGTTCTCGTCGATGATGGACATGCGCCGCCGGCGGTCGCTGTCACCGGGCCAGCGTATGGCTACCTCCTTGAGGAAGCGGGCGTTGATTTCGTAGATGATTTCCAGCAGGCGCGGCAGCAGGCGCTCGAACAGATGCACCGACCAGCGCTCCAGGGCCTCGGGCAGCAGGGTATGGTTGGTGTAGGCCATGGTGTTGCGAGTGATTTCCCAGGCCGGCTCCCACTGCATTTTCTTTTCGTCCATCAGCAGGCGCATGAGTTCGGCCACGGCAATGGCCGGGTGAGTGTCGTTGAGCTGAAAGACGTTGTATTTGGCGAAATCGCTGAAGTCATCGCCATGATTGGCTTCCCACTGGCGCATGATGTCCTGCAGGCTGGCGGAGGCCAGGAAATACTGCTGGCGCAGGCGCAGCTCCTTGCCGCTTTCACTGGAATCGTTGGGGTAGAGCACCATGGTGATGTGCTCGGCGTCGTTCTTGGCCGCCACGGATTCGGGATAACTGCCGGCGTTGAATTCGTCCAGGTTGAACTCGTCGGTGGCGGTGGCCTTCCATAGGCGCAGGGTGTTCACCACGCCGTTGTGATAGCCGGATACGGGGACATCGAAAGGAATGGCCAGCACCTCCTGGGTGTCCACCCAGCGCACGCGGGGCTCGCCGCGGCGGTTGAGGAAATGCTCCGTGCGCCCGCCGAAATGCACCGTCTGGGTGTATTCCGCCCGCTCCAGCTCCCAGGGGTTGGCGTTGCGCAGCCAGTGATCGGGCTCCTCGACCTGGTAGCCGTTCTCGATGTGCTGTCGGAACATGCCGTACTCATAGCGCAGGCCATAGCCCAGGACGGGAAGCTTCAGGGTGGCGCAGCTGTCCAGGAAACAGGCGGCCAGGCGGCCCAGGCCGCCGTTGCCCAGGCCGGCATCGGGCTCTTCCGACTGGATTTCCTCCAGCTCCAGGCTGAATGCCTGCATGGCCTTGGCGGTTTCATCCCTGATGTCCATGTTCAGCAGGTGGTTCCCCAGGGCGCGGCCGATGAGGAATTCCATGGACAGGTAATAGGCGCGGCGCTGGTCCGGCTTGCGGTGCTGCAGCCAGGTATTGCGCCAGTCCGTCATGATGCGGTCCCGCACCGTCAGGGAAAGGGCCTCGTAGAAATAAAGAGGGTTGCAACCCAGGAAGCGCCCCAGGTGGTGGACCAGATAGCGCCGGAAGTCGTGCTCCAGGGCCTCGGCGTCATTGGGGAGCTTTTCGTTGTCCGGAATGATGCACAGTTCGTCGCAGTTGCTCATGATTGTCGTTGTGGCTGAATGGGTAATCGCTGATGGCGGTAATTGTAACGGGAAAGGGGGTAAGGGGTCGGAGTCATATTCCACCAAGCTGCCACAAAGAACGGAATCAGACGGTTTCAGGCCATCGAATCCCCTAACACCTTCCCCATTTGACTCCGCCCCGACCAGCCGCCTGTCTCTGCCCCAGGGGTCGGAGTCAAATCTCACCCAAGCTGCTACAAGCAACAGAATCAGACGATTCTACGTCATCGAATTCTCCCAACATTCCCCCTATTTGACTCCGACCCCTTGCGATTGGCAAAAAAAAGACCGGACTTCCCTTGCGGGGTCCGGCCAATAACCAGCGTTTTGCGGAGGGTTGCTGGTAGCCTCTAGAAAAACTTGCCGTGGTCAGAAGATCGCCAGTATCTGAACGGAGAAGCGGTCGTCCATGTCTCCGAGAATCTGGTTGGGAGGCGAGGAGGATGACCAGCCGGGTGCTTCGGCGCTGCGGATTTCGTAGTTGGCGATGAGCCGGGCCTTCTTGTTGAAGAACCACTGGGCGCCCAGAGTCCAGGTCTCGAAATCCCGCTGGCCTTTATCGGTTTCCGTGCCCCGGTGCAGAATGTCGTAACGCAGGTCGAGTTCCAGCTGTGGCATGACCTTGTAGCCCAGATCTACATACCAGCCATCGGCCTTGTCCTCGGGCAGCATGTTCAGCGAGGCTCTGGCCGTGCCGGCATTGTTCAGGCTGCCTGCCACCGCGCCGCCGTCGCTACCGTTGAAGATCATGCCGTCGGCCCAGGTAAATTCCGCCGCGGCCCGCCACTTGCCTTTCAGGTAGGTGGTGCCGAAGCCCCAGCGCTTGCGGTCGAATTCCTGTTTCCCGGCCTGGCCGTAGGCGTAGTCCAGGGTGCGTGTGCCGTCGTTGTACCAGGCAAACATCTTCCAGCCCTGGCGGCGTGCTTTCTTGCCGCCGAAAACCAGCTCTGATGCCCAGTACAGGTAGTAGTCCTTGTTGCTGTCGTTGTCGCTCCAGTCGATGCCGTTGCCATTGCCCACCATGGCGGCATAGCTGTGTTCCCAGTTGCCGTTCTTGAAAGTATCGAATACCTGTATGCCGATGTCGCGGAAGGCGCCGATGGCGGATACCGGGGCATTGGCAACGTCTTTGTCCGTGCCCGTGCGGCTGCCGTCTTCCGCGAGAAAGCGCTCCAGCAGTTGCTGGTTGGCCATGTTGGTGAAGTTGATGTAGTTGAACACATGAATGGCCATCAGCCCTTCTTCGGAACCCGGGGTCTTGAACAGGCCCACGCGGAAACGGGCGCCGGGAATGTAGTTGAAGGTAACACTGGCGTCCGTGGCCTTGACGGCGCCGCCGCCTCCAAGCTTGGTGATGCCGTTGTTGCCGGCTTCCACCAGCAGAAAGTAGTTCACGCCGCTGTCCAGGCCAAAGCCCGTGCCTCGTACACCAATCCGCGCCCGGCGAATCTGGAAGGTGTCGCTGGAATCCAGGTCAGGGCCGATCATGTTGAAAGCCGCGTCCTGTCCCTTCCAGGGGCCGGCGGCCAGTTCCGTGCCGCTGGTGGACTGGAATTCCGGCTGGATGAAGCCCCAGACCTTGGCCCGGGGCGCCGAGGATGGGTTCTCGGTGCCCTGCAGCATGAGCCAGTTGGCGGCGTGAATGTTGTTGGCAGCGACCGATGTGGCCAGCAGGGCTGCGCCTCCCAGTAGTTTTTTCATTGAAAATCCCCCTTTGGATTAGGAATTGTTGGAATTCAGGGCTTGATCAGGGTGTAGCCCTGATCGACAAGATCCATGATGCGCACGACCCCGGCGGATACCCGGGTGGAATGCGGGTTCAGTTTCGGCTCTTTACCCAGTTTCTTGGTGAAGGCCTTGATGGTGTTGGAGCAGGCGCTGAAGCGTACGCCCTGGCTGGACAGGCCATCGATGCGTGACAGGTTGCTGTTGTCCGCCAGCAGCAGGCGCAGGCCGGGGCCGAAGGCTACGATCTCGATATCGACCTTGTCCTGGCCGTAATGCTTGATGAGATTGTTGGCCACGTTCAGGACCAGGGTCTGCTTGAAGGGGTTGGGGTCGCTGATTTGCAGAACCACGTGTTTTTCGGCAAAGGGCTTGGCCTCGCTGGCGGTTTCCGCCATGGTGCCGGCGTTCAGGAACAGGGCCGCCAGGAAAAGCAGCAGGCCGGGCCACAGTATGTTGGTTTTCATGTTCTCCTCGTACTCCTCGGGTGTTGTTGCTGTTGGTAGCGGAGAGACGAGGTGTGCAATGGATTTATTCCCCGGTTTTTGGCGAAAAATTTTTCTTCAAACTGATGGAATAAAAAACGGATCTGGTGCATCTTCTTCAAACGGAGGAGTGCTACATGATCGATTTATGCTTCCCGCCGAGCCTGAAAAAACAATTAAAGGGGCAGCGGAACAACCTGTATCGCCTGGCCATGTCATGGTGTGGCGACCGCATGCTGGCGGACGACTTGGTGCAGGACTGCATGGTGAAGGCCTGGCAGAAACGCCAGCAGTTGAAGGATCGGGAAAAACTGAATGCTTGGCTGTACCGCATTCTGCACAACTGCTGGATGGAATACCTGCGGCGGGCAAAGCCTGTGGCGGACCTGGAAGAGGTGCCGGCGGAATTTACCGGAGGACCGGATGGCCTGCTGGAACAGCAGCAGCTGGCCGACCGGGTGCGTCAGGCGGTGAGCCGCCTGCCCCTGGGACAGCGGGAGGTGGTGACCCTGGTGGATCTGGAAGAATTCCGCTATGCCGAAGTGGCGGAGATCCTGGAGATTCCCATAGGCACGGTGATGAGCCGGCTGAACCGGGCCAGGAAGACCCTGCGCCGGGAACTACTGCATCTTCAGGTGCCGGCTGCACCTGCGGAAACCGTACTGAGGCGAGTGAAATGAAGAATCTGGAGATGAAATCACGGGAAAGCATGTTGAACGCCCTGGCCGACGGTGAACTCGATGCCGCGGAACAGGAAGAGATGCTGGACAGGCTGGATCAGGACGAAGCCCTGCGCAATGAGTTTTGTGATATCCGCCGGATCAAGGATCTTGTCCGTTATGCTTATCCTCTGGATGAGATGCCGGGCGACCGTCGTTCCCCAGGCCGCAGTCCAGGAGTGTTTTCCCGGGCGGCGGGTGTTCTGGTGCTGGTACTGTCGGGTTTCATTGGTGGTTGGCTGCTGGCCCCGCAGCACGGTGAGGAACAGGAGGCTTTCCGTCTTGCCGATGTACAGCCCGATGCCATGAAAGTGGTGCTTTATCTCGGTGATTCCGATCCCGCCAAGTTTCAGAAGACCCTGAAGACCGCCGAGAAACTGCTGAAGCGTTATGAGCAGAACGGCACCGAGGTCTACGTGGTCACCAGCGCTGGTGGCGTGGATCTGTTGCGCAAGGCCACCACCTCGGTGGCGGCTGATATCAGCGCCCTCAAGGATCGTTATGCCTCGCTGCATTTCGTGGCCTGCAACAACACCCTGTTCAACCTGAAGAAGAAAGGCAAGCCCGTGCAGCTGGTGGAAGAGGCGGAAGTGGCGCCTTCCGCGGTGAGTTTCGTGGTCAGTCGCCTGAAGCAGGGCTGGACTTATATGGCTATCTGAACAGCGGTAGGGGTCGGAGTCAAACTCCACCGAAGCCGCCACAGGGGACGGGGTCAGGTTGCTCCGCGCCGTCGTATCCTTCCAGCATTCTTGCTGTTTGACTCCGACCCTGACCAGCCGCCTGCCCCTGCCCCAGGGGTCGGAGTCAAATTCCACCCAAGCTGCCTCAAAGAACGGAATCAGATGGTTCCAGGTCGTCGAGTTCTCCCGACATTCCCCCTATTTGACTCCGACCCCTGTCATGCATCAGGCAATTTCTTGGTACAGGCGGATATATTCCGCCGCGCTATGGGTCCAGCCGAAGTCCTGTGACATGGCCGTGCGTATGAGCTGGTGCCAGGGCTTGGGATGACGGTACAGCTCCAGGGCGCGCTCCACGGTGGCGAGCATGGCGGCGGCGCTGGGCTCGTGGAAGACGAAGCCCGTGGCCGTGCCCTTGTCAAGGTTATCCGGGGTGGCGTCCGTCACCGTGTCCGCCAGCCCGCCCACGTGATGCACCAAGGGCGGGGTGCCGTAGCGCAGGCTGTACATCTGGTTCAGGCCGCAGGGCTCGAAGCGGGAGGGCATGAGGAAGATATCCGAACCTGCCTCGATGCGGTGGGCCAGTTCTTCGGAATAGCCCAGGGTGAGTAGCAGGCGCTGGGGATAGAGGGCAGCCAGTTCCCGCAGGGCGTTCTCGAAATGCGCCTCACCGGAGCCGAGAATGACGAAGCGTGCGTTGTGATTGTCCAGGATGTGGGGAATCACCTGCAGGATGAGATCCACCCCTTTCTGTTCCACCAGGCGGCCGATGAAGCCCAGCAGCGGCGTTTCCAGGTCCTTTTCCTCCACCGGCACGCCCAGCTGCTCCAGCAGCTTCTGCTTGTTGGCGCGCTTACCAGCCAGGTAGCGGTGTTTTACCGAGTAGTGCTCCGGCAGGTAGTGGTCCGTGGCGGGGTTCCAGATGTCCAGGTCGATGCCGTTGAGTATGCCGCTGAGCTTGTGGGCATGGGCGCGCAGCACGCCGTCGAAGCCGTAGCCGAAACCGGGGGTCTGAATCTCCCGGGCGTAGGTGGGGCTGACGGTGGTGACCCGGTCGGCGAACACGATGCCGCCCTTGAGCATGGAAAAGTTGCCGAAGAACTCCAGGGCTTCCGCGGACCACCATTCGGCGGGCAGGTGCAGGCGGCTGAATTCCTCGTGGGAAAACACGCCGCTGTAGGACAGGTTGTGGATGGTGTACACGCTGGCCGGTGAGTCCGGGGCCAGCTTGAGCAGGGCGGGCAGCAGGCCGGTCTGCCAGTCGTGGGCGTGCACCACGTCGGGTTTCCAGTCGAGGATTTCGTTGCTGGCGGCCAGCTGGGCCACGGCCCGGGAGAACACCGTGAAACGGTCGGCGTTGTCATGCCAGTTGTAGCCGTCGGGATGCAGATAGGGGCTGCCGGGGCGGTCGAACAAGTCCGGGGCGTCCACCAGGAGCAAGGGTACCCCGAGGTGATGGTCCCGGGTTTCCAGAATGCGCACGTCATGAATGCGGCTGGCGCCCTGCACGCGCAGCCAGCCGGCAATGCGCATCTCGCTGATCTGTTCCAGTACCAGGCGGTAGGCAGGCAGGATCACGCGCACGTCCTGGCCTTGTTTCTGCAAGGCCCGGGGCAGAGCGTGAATCACGTCTCCCAGGCCGCCGGTCTTTACCAGGGGATAGGCTTCACTTGCGGCAAACAGAATCTTCATGGTTCGTTGTCATTGGGGTTTGAGGAACAGGGCGCCCAGGGGCGGCAGGGTCAGCTCCAGGGAATGCTCGAATCCCATCCAGGGCACGGCTTCCGAGGCGATGCGCCCGGCATTGCCCATATTGCTGCCCCCGTACCAGGCCGAGTCGCTGTTCAGGCACTCCCGGTATTCGCCGGCGGCGGGCACGCCGATACGATACCCCAGGCGGGGCACGGGGGTGAAGTTGAACAGGCACAGCAGCACATCCGCCGGGTCGCTGTGGCTGCGGCGGATGAAGCTGAGGATGGACTGCTCGCTGTCGTGGCAGTCTATCCACTGGAAGCCCTGGGGGTCGAAGTCGGTTTCATGCAGGGCGGCTTCGCCGCGGTACAGTTGATTGAGGTCCGTCACCAGCTTGTGGATGCCTTGGTGGTCGGGTATGTCCATCAGGGGCCAGTCCAGGGCTGTCTTGGCGTTCCATTCCGTCCACTGGCCGAATTCGCCGCCCATGAACAGCAGTTTCTTGCCGGGATGGGCGTACTGGTAGGCATAGAGCAGGCGCAGGTTGGCGAAGCGCTGCCAGAGGTCGCCCGGCATCTTGTCCAGCATGCTTTTCTTCAGATGCACCACTTCATCGTGGGAAAAGGGCAGGACGAAGTTCTCGCTCCACAGGTAGAGCTGGCTGAAGGTGAGCTTGTCGTGATGGTACTTGCGGTAGATGGGGTCGGTTTCCATGTAGGACAGGGTGTCGTGCATCCAGCCCATGTTCCATTTCATGGAGAAGCCCAAGCCGCCCATGTAGGGGGGGCGCGACACCATGGGCCAGGCGGTGGATTCCTCTGCCACGGTGATGACCCCGGGGAAGCTGGTATGCACCACCTCGTTCATCTCGCGCAGGAAGTCGATGGCTTCCAGGTGCTCCCGGCCGCCGTAGCGGTTGGGCGTCCAGTCGCCGTCCTCCCGGGAGTAGTCCAGGTAGAGCATGGAAGCCACGGCGTCCACGCGCAGGCCGTCAATGTGAAATTCCTCGACCCAGTACAGGGCGTTGGCCACCAGGAAGTTGCGCACTTCGTTGCGGCCGAAGTCGAAGATCAGGGTGCCCCAGTCGCGGTGCTCACCCCGGCGCGGGTCGGCGTGTTCGTACAAGGGTTCGCCGGTGAAGCGGGCCAGGGCGAACTCGTCCCTGGGAAAGTGGGCCGGCACCCAGTCCAGGAGCACGCCTATGCCGTGCTGGTGACAGGTATCGATGAAGTGCCGCAAATCGTCGGGGCTGCCGAAGCGGGAGGTGGGGGCATAGTAGCCGGATACCTGGTAACCCCAGGATTCATCCAGGGGATGCTCCATGACCGGCAGCAGTTCGATGTGGGTGTAACCCATGTCGCGCACCCAGGGCACCAGCTCGTCCGCCAGCTCCCGCCAGCTGTAGAAACTGCCGTCCTGGTGCTGGCGCCAGGAGCCGGGGTGGATTTCGTAGATGGAGACAGGCTGGCGCTGCCAGTCCCATGACTGGCGCTGCGTCAGCCAGTCGCCGTCCTGCCAGGCGTATTCATCGGCGGGGGTAACCAGGGAAGTGGTATCCGGGCGCAGGGCCATGCGCCGGGCGTAGGGATCGGTCTTGGTGATGAGCTGGCCGTGGTGACTGAGAATCTCGAACTTGTAGGCGTCCCCGGGGTGCAGGCCGGGGATGAACAGCTCCCATACGCCGGAATGGCCCCGGTTGCGCATGGGGTGGCGCAGGCCGTTCCAGCCGTTGAAGTCGCCAATGACGCTGACCCGCTGCACATGGGGCGCCCACACGGAGAACAGGCAGCCCTGGATGCCGTCGATGTCCTTCATCTGCGCGCCAAGGATACGCCAGGCGTGGCGGTGGCGGCCTTCGTTGAACAGATGCAGATCCCAGTCCGGCAACTGGGGCTGGAAACTGTAGGGTGAGACGACCTCGTGCCAGCTGCCATCCTGTTTTTCCTGCCAGCGCAGGCGGTAGTGGGGGGGCAGCCTGTCGTGCTGTTCCTGATCCAGGCGGACGACGAACAGGTCGCTGCCTTCCACCCGGTTCATGGGACCCAGGCCCACCACCTCCACCTGTTCGGCACTGGGCATGAAGGCGCGGATGATCCAGCCCTGGTTCAGGGGATGGCGGCCCAGGTAGTCGAAGGGGTCATGGTGACGGCCCTGCTGCAGTCGTTCCAGATGATTCATGGCGTAACTTTCCGTTGGCTGTTGCGGACCTGCTGGCGGATGTGGCCGGAAAGGCCGGGAGTGGAAATGGCCTGAGGCTCCATGCGCCAGCGCCAGTTGCCCTGGCTGATGCCCGGCGTGTTCATGCGGGCTTCGCTGCCCAGCTTGAGGAAATCCTGCATGGGTGCGATGGCCAGGTTGGCGCGGGTCTGGAACAGGGTGGTGATCATGACGTCCACGGGATCGTCGCCGGGCTGCATGTGCAGCATGTCATGTACCAGCTGGCGGGTCGGTTCGTCCAAAGAACGATACCAGCCCAGGGTGGTGTCGTTGTCGTGGGTGCCGGTATAGGCCACGCAGTCCGGGGTGATGTTCACGGGCTTGTGAGGGTTGTCCTCGAAAGCGTCGAATGCGAACTGCAGCACCGCCATGCCAGGCAGATGGTATTTGTTCTTCAGGGCCTTCACTTCCGGGGTGATGATGCCCAGATCCTCGGCCACCAGGGGCAGGGGGTCTATGCCTTTTTGCAGGGCGGCGAGGAGAGCGTCGCCGGGCACTTCCTGCCAGTGGCCGTTCTCTGCTGTCTGTTCATGGGCGGGAATCATCCACACGGCCTGGAGGCCGCGGAAGTGGTCGATGCGCACCAGGTCGAACCAGCGGAAGTGATGGCGCAGGCGCGCCAGCCACCACTGGAAATTCTCCTGCTGATGGTAGTTCCAGTCGTAGTGGGGGTTCCCCCAGCGCTGGCCAGTCTCGGAGAAGTAGTCCGGCGGCACCCCGGCCACCCAGGTGGGCTGGCCCTCCCTGTCGAGAAGAAAACGCCGGGGGCAGGCCCAGACATCGGCGCTGTCATGGGCAACGAAAATCGGCATGTCGCCGAACAGGCGGATATCGCGGGCGTCCGCCTTGGCGCGCAGTTCCTGCCAGCTTCGGTGCAGCTGGTATTGCTGCCAGCGGATGTCCCGCAGGGTCTGCGCGTGTTCCCGGCTGAACCACTGCAGGGTTTCCTCGTCCCGCCACCGGTAGGCGTCCGGCCATTGAAACCAGGCCTTTTGCTCATGCTCGCCCTTGATGGCCATGAACAGGGCGTAGTCGTCCAGCCAGTAGGCCTCCCTGCTGCAGAAATCGGCAAACCCGGCGTCATCATCCTGAAAGGGCGGGATGCCGCGCAGCAATGCCGGGTTGGCGGCGAAGGCGGACAGGCACTGGTAGGGGGAAAGATCCGCCTGGGGAACGCCCAGGGGCAGCATCTGCCATACACTCAGGCCGCTGGCCGCCATGAAATCCAGCCAGCGGTCGGCATCGTCCAGGGTGCCCGAGGGCAGGGATGTGGGATGCAGCAGCACCCCCGCCCGGCGTTGGCTGAAATCATAGGGCATGGCCGGGGCCTCAGTTCCTTCTCATGGTGCCGGCGTTTTCCATGTAGCCCCCGCCGCTGGAAACCGGCGTGTCCAGGGATGCCGGGGGTGTCTCGTCCAGCATGCAGTACAGGGTCTTGAGCTGGGTTCGGAACAGGCGGTCGAAATCGTTGACGCTGTCCGAGGGATTGTAATCACCGAACCACCAGAACCAGTCGGAGCCTTCGCAGATGGCCAGCATGCGCCGGGCCTGTTCCGCCTTGGCCTCGTCCATGGAGTCGATCTTGCGGTCGAACACTTTCTTCACGTCCACCAGCAGGTCCCAGGCGCGGTTCTTGTCGGGGGAGCCGATCCAGGTGGAGAAACTGCCGTACACCCAGCTGCCCGCCACCAGGTGGGACAGGGTGTCCCGGCGGGTGAGGTCGCCGGCTTCGGAGAAGGTGACGCTGTTGATGAAATCGCTGTTCTCGATGGCGCGGTAGAGGGCATCCAGGAAATAATGGCCGTTGTCCGGGTAGTATTCCCAGGCGTTTTCCCCGTCCAGTATGATGGAAACCACATGCTGGTCTGCTTCGTCCCCGAGGGAGGAGGCAATGCGGTGCAAATGGCCCATGAAGTCGGCGACGGCGTCGTCGGCATGCCACTTGCTGTATTCGAAGCCGATGAGGTCGGAAAGGCCGTCGTCGCGGAAATACACCAGAGTCTGTCTTTCCTGCAGCCGGTAAGGGATGAACAGGGCCTTGCGGCAGGCCATCTCATCCGGATTGCAGGCGGAAGTGAGGCAACTGTGATGCCAGACGGCTTCGCCGGAGGCTGTCCACTGGATGCCCATCTCGTCCAGCAGGGCGATGGCGTCGTCGCTTATGCCGCCTTCGGACAGCCATATTCCCTTGGGCCGGAAACCAAAGAATCTCTCGAAACGCTCCATGCCGTGCTGCAGGTGCCAGCGGGAGCGCTCCAGGCCCCCGGGATAGCCGGGGTGTTCCGGCATGGGGGCGTCAGGTTGGGATTCCTTCATGTTGCCGAAATCATTGAGCAGGGGCACGATGGGATGACCCCAGGGGGTCATGGATATCTCCACCTGACCGCTTTCTGCGAGCTTTCGGTAACGGGGAATGATGCTTTCCAGGGTTTCCCGGATAATCTCCAGGAGCTGATGCCTGTCCTCCATGGTGTAGCGCTTGGCCCTTTCCATGAGGCGGCGCACGGCGGGCGTCTGCTTCAGGCGGTGACTGCACCATGCCAGGTGATACCAGACCAGCAGATCCACGAAATACTGGTCGTCCAGGTAGGAAACCAGAATTTCCTGGCCGCCCGGCTGCTCGTCCAAGGGGAACATCTGCAGCAGCCCGTGAAACTGGGGCCAGGGATCGATCATGCGCGGGGCATGGGCGCGGCGGCAGGCCTGAATCAGCTCCCGCCGCCCCTTGGCATTGTCGGGGATGGGTGTGGCGCCGGCCAGCATACTGAGCATGCTGTCGTCCATTGAATCGCCCTTGTCCAGAAATGCCCTTATCTGTTCGGCATAATCCGTGAGCTGTTCCAGCAGCACGGGAGTGAAGTTGACCACGGCCTTCATGTGTGGGTGGCGCTCCAGGTGCGCAGCCATGTCGTCATAGTCCTTGATGCCGTGCAGGTAGACCCAGGGCAGCTGGTATTCTCCGTTCAGTCCCTTGCGATAGTAGGGCTGGTGCATGTGCCAGCACAGCGTCAGGTTGAGCTTTTTGGTCATCTTGGGAATCTCTGATTCAAGTCTGGATGAAGCGGTTCACGCCCGGTGCTGTCGGGAACGGAAAAGCCGGGGCTTCCATTCGTCCTGGATGTTGCCTGCCCGCATCCTTGCCGGCAAGACAGTTACCGGACCTCCCGGGCGCCTGGTACGGGTTCATGACCTGCTCAGGGCTTCCTTCGCTTCGGTTTTTGCCATGAACAGATCCTGCCCGAGCATTTCCGGGGTGACCAGCACCACCCCGCCGGGGGTGACATGGAAACGCCGGGCGTCTTCCTCGGGATTTTCGCCGATGACCGTGCCGTCGGCAATGTAAGTACCCTTGTCGATAATGGCGTTTTGAATGCGGCAGTTCTTGCCTATGGTCACCTTGGGCAGGATGACGCTGTCCTTGATGATGGTATGGTTTTCAATGTGGGTGGCAAAGAAGATGACCGAACGCTTTACCCGGGCGCCGGCGATGATGCAGCCGCCGGAGACCAGGGAGTCGATGGCCTCACCACGGCGGCCTTCGTCGTCGAACACGAATTTTGCCGGCGGGTGTTGGGTCTGGTAGGTCCAGATGGGCCAGCTGCGGGCGTACAGGTTCAGTTCGGGCTCCACCGCGCACAGCTCCATGTTGGCCTGCCAGTAGGAATCCACGGTGCCCACGTCGCGCCAGTAGGCCTGGTTGCCCTCGTCATCGCGGAAAGGAAAGGCGATGGCCTTGGTGGTCTCGATGGCCTTGGGGATGATGTCCTTGCCGAAGTCATGGGAGGAGTTCTTGTCGGCGGCATCCAGCATGAGGGCGTTGTACAGGAAGCTGGTGGAGAAGACATAGATGCCCATGGAAGCCAGGGCCATGTCCGGGCGGCCGGGAATGGTTTCGGGGTCGTCCGGTTTCTCCGTGAAGCGGGTTATTCTCAGGTCCGTGTCCACGGACATGACGCCGAAGGCCCTGGCCTCTTCCACCGGCACCTCGATGCAGCCCACCGTGAGATCCGCCCCGGAACGGGCATGCACCATGAGCATCTTGGAATAGTCCATGGTGTAGATATGATCGCCTCCCAGCACCATGACGTATTCCGGTGCATGGCGGTGCATGATGTCGATGTTCTGGAACAGGGCATCCGCCGTGCCTTGGTACCATTCTTTCGAAAGGCGCTGCTGTGCCGGCAGGATTTCCACGAACTCGCCGATCTCCGCGCGCAGGAAACTCCAGGCGCGCTGCAGGTGACGGATCAGGGAATGGGACTTGTACTGGGTGAGTACGCCGATGCGGCGCAGGCCGGAGTTGATGCAGTTGGACAGGGGGAAGTCGATGATGCGGTACTTGCCGCCGAAGGGCACGGCGGGCTTGGCCCGCCACTTGGTCAGCCCCTTCAGTCTCGAGCCCTGGCCGCCGGCGAGAATCAGCACCAGGGTGTTGCGCGTGACCTCGGTGGCGTTCTTGGTCTGGGTGTAATACTGGTAGAGTTTGGCTTGTGCCTTTTCCTTTTCCTTGATGTCGCTCATGATGATACCTGCTGCTGGGTGACGCGCTGGAACCGTCGGTCCGAAACCGTGAATAGGGAGGATTCGGACATGGTGACGGGATTCATTGTCTTTTCAGGTAGTTGACCAGGCCGTTGGTGGAGCTGTCGTGGCCGGTACAGTCGTGGGCGCTGTCCAGCTCCGTCTCGATGACGTCGGCAAGCTGCTTGCCCAGCTCCACGCCCCACTGGTCGAAGGCGTTGATATTCCAGATGACGCTTTCCACGAAAATCTTGTGCTCATACAGGGCGATGAGCTTGCCCAGGTTGAAAGGCGTGAGCTGGCGCAGGAGCAGGGTGTTGGTGGGTTTGTTGCCGGGAAACACCTTGTGGGGCGTCAGTGCTTCGATCCGTTCCTGGTCAAGGCCGGCGGCGGCCAGTTCCTCCCGCACTTCCTGCTCGGTCTTGCCGCGCATCAGGGCCTCGGTCTGGGCGATGCAGTTGGCGGTGAGAATCTCGTGGTGCTCGCTGATGGGATGATGGGTGCGGGCTGGCAGGATGAAGTCCGCCGGTACCAGTTCCGTGCCCTGGTGGATGAGCTGGTAGAAGGCATGCTGGCCGTTGGTGCCTGGCTGTCCCCAGATGATGGGACCGGTGGCGTAGTCCACGGGCCGGCCGTCCCGGGTCACCCCCTTGCCGTTGCTTTCCATGTCCGCCTGCTGCAAATAGGCTGGTAGCAGGCGCAAGGAATGGTCATAGGGCAGGATGGCGTGGTTGCTGGCGCCGAGGAAATTGCGGTACCAGACGCCCAGCAGCCCCAGGATGACCGGCATGTTTTCAGGGAAGTCCGCGCTGCGAAAATGTTGGTCCATCTCGTGGGCGCCGGCCAGCAGCTGGCGGAAGTTGTCCATGCCCACGATGAGGGCGATGGGCAGTCCGATGGCGGACCACAGGGAGTAGCGTCCGCCCACCCAGTCCCAGAATTCGAACATGTTCTCCCGGTCGATGCCGAAGGCCTGCACGGCAGTGGCGTTGGTGGACACGGCCACGAAATGCCGGCACACCTTGCTGTGGTCGTTGCCGCTGTTGTCCAGGAACCACTGCCGGGCCGTATGGGCGTTGGTCATGGTCTCCCGGGTGGTAAAGGTCTTGGAGGCGATGATGAACAGGGTGGTTTCCGCATCCAGTTGCGCCAGGGTCTCGTTGATGTCCGTGCCGTCCACGTTGGAGACGAAACGGGCGCTGAGGCCGTCCTTCCAGTAAGGGCGCAGGGCGGTGGACACCATGTGGGGTCCCAGGTCCGAGCCGCCGATGCCGATGTTCACGATGTCGGTGATGGCCTTGCCCGTGCAGCCGGTCCAGCGGCCATCACGCACCCGGGCGCAGAAGTCTTCCATCTGGTCCAGCACTCGGTGCACGTCCGGGATGACGTTCCTGCCATCCACCATGACCCGGGCATCGGCCGGGGCGCGCAGGGCCGTGTGCAGCACGGCGCGTTCCTCGGTGTTGTTGATGCGCTCGCCACTGAACATGCGAGTGATCCAGTCCTTCAGCCGGGCCTGCTCCGCCAGGTCTTCCAGCAGCGCCATGGTTCTGGCTGTGATGCGGTTCTTGGAGTAGTCCAGCAGCATTTCCCCCAAGGTCAGGGAGAAGCGGTCGAAGCGCCCTGGGTCCGCGGCGAACATGTCCCGCATGTGCTGTTCGCCCATGTCCCGGGCATGTTCGGCCAGGGCGGTCCAGACGGGCTCCAGTTCCGGGGAAGGGGCGTGAGGGGTGTTGGCCATCGCTATACGTCAGCTGGTGATTCCTGCGCACAGCATACCAGATTACCCCCCCGGACTTCAGGGAAAGGGATTAACGCCGCAGGGTCACGTTATCTAAACCACGGTTGGAGTGGGGCCTGCTCGGAAAAACGCCGTAAACTCATCCATGAAGGCTCCGCGTCGGCATCCATGCCTCCGAGGTTTTCCGAGCAGCCCCCACTCCAGCCTTATCAATAGCTTAGGGGTTTTAGGTGATGTGGTCCTGATTGACGCCGGTCATATTCAGCCGATGTCTTCGGCCACTTCCAGCAGTTTGTCCGTGTCGGCCACGTACAGGTTGGGACGCATCTCCCGCAGCAGGCCCTTGCGCTTGAATTCCGCTACCGTGCGGCTGGCGGTTTCCGTGGTGATGCCCAGGATGGCGCCCATGTCCTCCCGGTTGAACAGTTCGCAACGGTTGTCTTCGTCACATACCAGCTTGATGAGCAGACGAGCCACCCGCTGCCTGGCGGAGCCGGTAGACAGCTGGGTGATCCACAAATCGGCATCGGACAGGGCTCGCTGCCAGCGTTTCATGAGTTCGTGGTGGAGCTGGGCGTTTTCCTTGCTCAGGCGCTGTACCACGTCAATGGGGAGCACACAGACTTCCGTGGTCTGCATGATGACGGCATCGTGCTGATATTCGCCTCCCAACAGGGCTTCCATTCCTGTAACATCCGTGGCGCGGAGCAGGCGCACGATGCGCTGAGTGCCGTCAGGCAGATACTGCACCAGTTTCACCAGCCCGCTGCGAATGGTGAACAGGCGGTCGGCCTTGTCCCCCGCGTGGTAGAGAACATCGCCCGGCTGCAGGGGGATCTGGTCGATGGGTTTGTGGATGTGCTCGAAGTCTTTTTCTTCCAGGCCTGCGAACAGCACCGTGTCCCTGATGGAGCAGATCTTGCAGTTGGCTACGCCTTTCCAGGCTTCTTCTTGTGTGACTGTCTTGATCATGGCGCAGTGGGTCTGATCCCCGGTCGATTAATCGAAAAGCGGTTGGCAATGCAATGATAACAATCAAGCATTGACTCTTAATAGCACTATTTTTTCAGTTTTTTCGCATATTCCGGAATTATTTCATATGTCGTTGCTTTCAATAAAGAATTTATCCCTGTCCTTTGGGCACCCAGCGTTGCTGGACGGCATTGATCTGACCATCGGGAAGAACGAACGCATCTGTCTCATCGGCAGAAACGGCGAGGGGAAATCGACCCTGATGAAAGTGATTGCCGGGGATATTCCCTTCGATGACGGGGACAAGCGCATTGCCAACGGTGTTCGTATTGCCTTCCTGCGCCAGGAGGTGCCTGATGAAATGGGCGGAAGGGTATTCGACCTGGTCGCGGACGGGCTGGGTGAACTTGCCGGGCTGGTGAAGGATTACCATGCCGCCTGCCTGTCCCTGGCGGAGGCGGGTGATGAAGCAGCCATGAGCCGCCTGTCCCGGGTGCAGCAGGAAATGGAAGCCGCCGGGGGCTGGGCTTTGGAGCAACGGGTGGAACAGGTGATATCGCGCATGGAGCTGGATGCCGACCAGGAATTTTCCGCCCTTTCCGGTGGCATGAAACGGCGGGTGCTGCTGGCCCGTGCCCTGGCGGGAGAGCCGGACCTGCTGCTGCTTGATGAGCCTACCAATCACCTGGATATCGAGGCCATCGCCTGGCTGGAGGATTTTCTCCTGGGTTGGCGCGGCAGCCTGCTGTTCGTCACCCACGACCGGGCCTTTCTGCGGCGCCTGGCCACGCGCATCATCGAGCTGGACCGCGGCCAGCTCACGGATTGGCCGGGTGACTATGACAACTATCTGCGGCGCAAGGCCGAAAGGGAAAATGCCGAAGCCCTGGAAAACGCCCGTTTCGACAAAAAACTGGCCCAGGAGGAAATCTGGATTCGCCAGGGCATCAAGGCCAGGCGTACCCGTAATGAGGGAAGGGTGCGGCAACTCCAGGCCATGCGCGAGGCGGCCCGCCAGCGGCGCCGCCGGCAGGGTAAGGCGAAGCTGGCCATGAACCGGGGAGAGCTGTCGGGCAAGCTGGTGTGCGAGGCGGAAGACATCGGTTACAGCTGGGAAGGCAGGCCCATCGTGCGTGATCTGAGTTTTACCATCTTGCGCGGCGACAAGGTGGGCATCATCGGGCCCAATGGCTGCGGCAAGTCCACCTTGTTGAATCTCATCCTTGGCAGGCTGAAGCCGGACGAAGGCAGCATCCGCCTGGGGAGCCGGGTGGAGGTGGCCTATTTCGACCAGTTGCGCGCCCAGCTGGACGAGGAGGCCACGGTCATCGACAACGTCAGCGGTGGCAGGGACAGGGTGACCGTCAATGGTCAGTCGAAACACATCATTGGCTATTTGCAGGACTTTCTGTTCCCCCCCGCCCGGGCCCGTCAGCCGGTGAAAGCCCTGTCTGGCGGTGAACGCAACCGCCTGCTGCTGGCCAGGCTGTTTATCAAGCCCGCCAACCTGCTGGTCATGGATGAGCCCACCAATGACCTGGACGTGGAAACCCTGGAGCTGCTGGAAGAACTGCTGCTAAACTATGACGGCACCCTGCTGCTGGTGAGCCATGACCGGGCCTTTCTGGACAATGTGGTGACCTCCAGTCTGGTGTTCGAAGGCGAGGGCAGGGTCACTTCCTGGGTAGGGGGATACAGTGACTGGCTGGCCCAGCGCCCGGAGCCTGAAACAGAGCGGGTGGAAAAGAAGGCCAAAACATCCGTGTCAGGAACAGCGCAGCGTGCCCCGGTGGCAAAAAAGCTGGGTTACAAGGAACAGCGGGAGCTGGAAAGCCTGCCCGTGGAGATAGAGGCCATGGAAGGCCGCAGGGAAAGCCTGGAAGACAAGCTCTCGGATCCTGGCCTGTACCAGGACGACCCGCAACAGGCCCAGGCACTGAGCATGGAGTTGCAGCAGCTGGTGGAGCAGCTGGAGCTTCTCTACCAGCGCTGGGATGAGCTGGAAGAGAAGCAGGGGCAGTAGGGGGCGGAGTCAAATGGGGAGGGCGCCGGGAAGAACCGATGGCTTGGAGCAGTTTGATTCCGTTCCTCGTAACAATTGGGTGGAATTCGACTCCGACCCCTATCCAAAGCGGGTGGTCGGGGTTGGAGTCAAATGGGCAGGACGCTGGGAAGATCCGATGGCTCGGAGCAATTTGATTCCGTTCCTTGTAGCAATTGAGTGGAATTTGACTCCGACCCCTTTGCAACTTCGCAGCTGAACGCCGATCCCGGCACAATCATCGCGTTCCCGGGTCAAAGATTGAATGCCCTGGAGAGGAAGGTCGCCATCTCGGCGCGGCTTACCATGTCATCCGGGCAGTAGAGGCTGCCATCTCCGCAGCCGTCGGTGATCTGTTCCGCGAACAGCGCTTCTATCCAGTCGGCCGCCCAGTGATCGGCGGGGACGTCGGCGAATACCGTGCCCGTGGCCGCGCCAGGCGCATAGGGGGGATCATCGAAGAAATGAACCGAGCGCAGGATCAGGGGAGCCATTTGTGCCCGAGTTACATCTGCGTCGGGGCAATAGATACCGTCGCCGCAACCGTTGCTGATTTCGTCCAGGGCCAGGCGTTCGATCCAGTCCGCGGCCCAGTGGTTCACGGGGACATCGGTGAACAGGCCCTGGGCCGGTTCCGGGATGAAATCACTGCCGTTGATGCTCTTCTCCAGGAAAATGGCCATCTGGGCGCGGCTCACCGGGGCGTCGGGACAAAAATGCGTCTCGTCGCATCCGCTGCTGATGCCGTTCGAGGTCAGGGCCGTTATGGCGTCATAGGCCCAGTGAAAGCTGTAGACATCCCGGAAAGTGGGCCAGCTGTAGGCCGGATCACCGCAGGGATCCTGACCTGGATCGGTATTCAGGGTGATATTGCCCTCGGCGTCCATGCTCCATGAACTCCAGTGGCAGTCTGCCGTCTGGCCCAGGGCAGCATCAGAAATGAGCAGGTTGGCCGCCGTCCGGGTGACGGGGTTGATCATTTCCGTGTAATGAGGTGCGACATTGACCTGCAGGCTGCCGTCATCGAGCATCTGCATGCTTTCCACTTCGATTTCGAAGGTCTGGGTGGCATCGACTACGGTCAGGGTCTGGGTGTTTGCGTGTGCCATGGCCGCGCCGGAAAGGAGCAGGGCCGTGGTGATGTTTTTCATGTAATGCATAAGGTCTGTCACCGTCAACTCGGCTCGGGCGCGGTATGGGGCGCCAGGCCGGGAAATATGCTTGTGCCAGGGGATGCTCTAACTCCTTGGTATCTTTCCTGGCTAGGGGTTGTTGACGACAGTCTAGTAGAGAAGCACCCGTCCACACTGTGTCTGGATTGGCAAAATACCCCTCCGGTCTGTGGCGGGGGCCCGCTTTTGCCGGGCTACTCGAGCGACTGCCGGTTTTTCGGCCACTCCTGTGTCGGCTGTAGGACAGGGGAACGGGTTTGAAGTTCCCCGGTGGGGACAAAAAACTACCGCAACGGGAGATGATTCACGTTGCGGCAGGGTGGTTGGGACATCAAGCCCCGGGTCAGGAAAATATTCCGAGCTGGCCGGTATCCGTGTGGCCGGGGAAAAGTTGGTCCATGGGCATGCCGGCGGTGCGCCGGCTGATGAGTTCACCCAGGACGCTGCGATAGTCGATGGTCACCTCCAGGTCGCCCTTGCCGTAGAGATCAGAGGTTCCCAGGCCGGGCCAGTCATGGAAGACCTTGCCGCCGTTGACATTTTTCCCCATGGCCAGCATGAAGCTGGCATGGCCGTGGTCGGTTCCCGCCGAACCGTTTTCGTAGGCCCGCCGGCCGAATTCCGTCATCACTACCAGGGTGATGGCGGACATGCGTTCTCCCATGTCCTTGTGGAAGGCGGCAAGGGTGTCTGCGAGTTCCGGCACCAAGGCGTTGAGAGTGGCGCTTTCTCCTTCATGGGTGTCCCAGCCGCCCAGGTTCAGGGCGCCGGCGCGCAGACCCAGGTCGGCCTTGATGAGCTGCCCCACGGCCTGCATCTGGCGACCGAACTCCGTGTCCGGGTACTCGGCGCCGTTTTCCGGGGGATATTGCAGGGGATCGGCGGCCGCCAGCTCGTCCACGGCGGAGAGGGTATCCCTGGAGGCAAGATCCAGGGCCTGGTCGCCGTCGTAGAACGCCTGCAGCAGACCACGGATTTCGTCTTCGTCTTCCTCGGGAAGCAGCAGGGCGAATTCCTCGATGCCCGGCATGGCGATGGTGGAGGCCTGATGGGCCAGGGTGCGGGGCGCGGCGATGCCCATGGCCACGGCATGAAACACGCCGAAGCTGTCATCCCTGCGGTAGTCCAGGTAGCGCCCTAGCCAGCCGTTGTACTCGTCCATGGCGGATTCCAGCCCCCTTTCCATGAGATCCTGGGCCTCGAAATGGGAATGGCTGGGGGAGGGGGAGCCGCAGGCGTGGACTACGGCCAGGTCTCCCGCCTCGTACACAGGCAGCAGGTTCTCCATGCCCGGATGAAAGCCGAACAGGTCGTCCAGGGGCAGGGCGCCGCCTTCGCTGCCGGGAGCGGGAATCGCCAGGCTGGGGCGCAGCTTGTAATAGTCCGGGTCCCCCCAGGGAGGAATGATGTTGAGGCCGTCTGCCGCGCCGCGCAGGAAAACGCTGATGATGATGTCGTCGGCGTTCTCCTGCTGTCCGTCGGCGAGCAGCAGGCGGGGGGTGGCAAGACTGGCGCCGCCGAGGGCGGCGAGTTGCACGAATTGTCTGCGGGACAGTTTCATATCAGGTCTCCTGGTCAGCGGTACTGGAAGTAGGGGGAAGAGAGCATGAGCCCGATCAGGCCCGGCAGCCTGTCTTCCACCTGGCTGTCGTCGAGGGCACGGCGCTCCTCGTCTCCGGCGGCCAGAAAGTCGATGAAGCTTTCCCGGTGGGCGTCGGTGAGGGGGCGATGCAGCAGTATTCCGGCCAGGCGGTCCACGATATCCTCCGGGCGTCTGTGCTCGCCGGCGAGCCGCTGGTAGTCCAGGGTCAGGCCGGGCAGGCGGGAGCCCGCCAGGGCGCTGGCGAAATTCCAGCGGTTGAGCATGCCGTTGGTGGATGTCCAGTAGGCCGCGGTGTCCGGGTAGCCATCCGGCGGAACCCATTCAAAAGGAATCTGCCCCAGGGCGTAGAGATAGTTTCGCAGCCCGGCGTAAGACTCTCGTCTCAGTGATGGGGTGGTAACGCGCAGGGAGGCGATGATGAAATTCAGCGGGCGTCGCAGTTTCAGGTCCGCAGATTCCATGAACTCTTCGGACAGCAGCATTTCCTCCAGCAGGGTCGGGATGTGGCCGTCGGTGTCGAGGAACAGACGGGTCATGCGCTTCACCAGGGATTCCGGCGGGTCATCCGAGACGAAATGGCGGGCGAGCTTGAAGGAGATGAAACGCGCGGTGGAGGGATGACTGGCCAGCATGTCAACGACCAGTTCGCCGTCACGAATGCCGCCGCCGGCCGGGATGTAGGTGCCCAGCACCATTTTTGCCTCATCATCGTGCCGGGCGGGATAGAAGCGGAACTGGCCCACGTCCGGGCTTCCCCGGCGTGCAACAGCCCAGCCGGTAAAACAGCGTGCCACTTCCTGCACGTCGGTTTCCGTGTAACCGCCGTCCACGCCCAGGGTGTGAAGCTCCATGAGTTCCCGGGCATAGTTTTCATTGGGGGTGCCGGCGACATTGGTGTGGTTGTCCAGGTAGAGCAGCATGGCCGGACTCTTGCTGGAGGCCCGCAACAGGTCACGGAAACGGCCCAGGGCATGGGGGCGTATCACTTCCCGATCGTCGATGGTCTTGAGCAGGGTCACGGGGCCGTCCCGGTGATAGATGCTGAAGTGGTTGCTCCAGAATTCCACCATTACCTCGTACAGTTGGCGGCGGCTGAACAGGGCGCGAAACAGGGTGGCCTGCTTCAACTGGTTGGCCGCCTGAAACGCTTGCTCCAGTTCCGCCAGTTCCCGGGCGGACATGTAGATGGTGGGTGTCTGGATGCGCAGCCGTTCTTCCAGCTCCGGTTCCTCGATGTCGTCGGGTGAGAGCTGGTGCTGCAGCCATGCTTTTCTTCCCAGGCGGCCTATTTCCCTGGTCATCTGCCCGGTGATGCCGAAACTGCAGCGGCTGAGGAGCAGCATGTCCGGGTCCGGCGGCGGCAGAGGCTGCCGGGAATCAGCCGCTCGGGCACTGAAACCCGCCCCCGTGGAAGCCAGCGCCGCCAGGGCGCCGGCCTTTTGAAAAAATGAACGTTTTTGCAAATCCATGGTGTATTCCCCGTTTGGTGGTTTTCAGGAAATACAACGGGGCGGGAAGGATTTGGTTGACAGGGAAACGGGCCGGTTCCGGGAGAAAACGCGCCCGGCTACAAGGCCGGGCGCGGGGAGCCGCTATTCAGTCTCTTTCAGGGCGCGGGGGATGGGGGCGGGGAGGCCGCGGTGGCAGATGTTCCAGGCGCCTGCGCCTTTCCTCGGGGGACAGGCGTTTCCAGCGTTTGCGCAGCTCGCGCCGGCGTTCCGGCGGAAGTTCCTTGAACCATTCCCGGTAGCGGCGCAGCTTGCGGCGCTGTTCCGGGGGAAGTTTCTTGAATTTCCGCAGGCGTTTGCGGAATTGCTCGCGCTCCTCCGGGGTCATTTTTTTCCATCGTTCGAGGTTCTTCCTGGCCCGGGCGCGTTGTTCAGGGCTCATGTCCTCCCAACGCCTGATTCCCGTGAGCAGTCGGTGTTGTTTCTCCGGCGGGAAACTGTCCCATTTCTCCCGCGCGGCCTCGAGGAGACGCTGCTCGGCCGGGGCGAGGTCGTCCCAGGCAATGGCTGTTTCCTCCGCGACCGCCCGTCCCAGGGCCAGGCAGAGACAGAGAAGAAAGGCAATGCGGATCGGATGTTTCATGGTTCTGAGGAATCCTTGACCGGCGGCAGGGGTTGGGAGGGCAGGGTGGCTGTTGATGGCGGTTGGGGCAGGTCCAGGGGATCGAGCAGCTGTCCGCTGCTGTCTTCTTCCATGCCGCCGATGTACTCCAGCAGTTCCAGGGAAGGGGCATCGCCGGCCGGGAGGCCGGGCTGTTCTTCACCAGGCAGGCTGAGCAGCAGGAGCATCATGGCGGCTGTCACTGGTTCATGTCCCGGGATGCCTGTTCCTCCAGCCAGTGGTAGAAGTCCAGTTCCTCCACCAGTTCCAGATCCGTATCCAGGCTGATGATCTCCAGCAGTTCCAGGTCGCCGTTTTCCGCCATTCGGTTGTTGCTGGACAAGGACCAAAGCATCAACAGGCTGGCCAGTACCAGCAGCCCCAGGGCTGCGGCGGCGGGGGCGGCATGGCGTCCCAGCACGCCCCCCAGGTTTACCGTGGCGCCGGCATGCAGGGTACGCCACCAGGGGATGGGCGTGTCCAGGGCCTGTTCCCGGGCCTGGCGCAGGCGGGACAGGGTGGACGCGTCCAGTCCCGCGGTTTTTTCGTCCAGTGCTTCTTTCAGTTTCTTTTCGAACTCGTTCATCAGCGGTACTCCTCCAGCTGTCCACGCAGGGACTGCATGGCGCGGAACAGGTGGGTCTTGACGCTTCCCTGGCTGCAGCCCATGGCTTTCGCCGTGTCCTTCACGTCCAGCCCCTCCCAGATGCGCAGCATGAAGGCCTGTTGCTGGCGCAGGGGAAGACTGCCCAGGGCCGCGGCGATGGCGTCCCGCGATTCGTCCCGC
>Ga0256832_1000415_pt1 | contig 26875 bp, 23 predicted proteins | sample 134614metaG_FD_190534 | JGI IMG/M metagenome (GOLD analysis project Ga0256832, IMG submission 190534) | Hydrothermal vent microbial communities from Lau Basin, Pacific Ocean - 134-614 | ecosystem: Environmental > Aquatic > Marine > Hydrothermal vents | place: Pacific Ocean: Lau Basin | collected... | reverse complement strand
AAATAGCTTTGGTTGAACAAGAAAAAATACGGGAAAAATTGTCAAGGGATTTGCATGATAATCTGGCCTCAACCATAAGTTCTATAGGCATATATTTGACTCTGATAAGGTATAAGATTACTGATAAAGATGGAAAAATAAATGAATTGCTCCAAAAGTCAGAATCACTTGTGAGCGATGCTGCTGCCTCCATAACCGATCTGATATGGACTATCAAACCTAAACCTGAAAAATTTTCAAATCTAATTACAAGAATTAATAATAATTTCTCAAAATTATTTCAGGAAAAAAACATTGAATTTAATACAAAATGCGATACTAAAATAGAAAATTTATTATTGAAACCGGCAATCAAACAAAATATTTATTTAATCTTAAAGGAGGCATTAAACAATATTTTGAAACATGCAGAAGCTAAAAATGTAAATATTGATATTGAAAAAGAAAATAAAAATATCAAAATCATAATCAAAGACGATGGAAAGGGTTTTGACTACAAGAAAATGAAAGGAAAAGGTCATGGGCTGAACAATATGCTTCATAGGGCTGAAGATATCAAAGCTGATTTTAAAATCACTTCTGCTATTGGAGAAGGAACAATATATGAACTGATTTTTCAAGATTGATTAGTCTTTTAGAATAAAAAGCGGTGCTTTTGCGGTTTACCCAGTGAAATAGGCTTTGCCTAAATTGAAAATTTATTTCACCGGGTGAACCCCGTGAAATCAACGAAGTATTTCACTGGGGGTTGCAAGTTTCCTCCCTTGTAAGGGAGGATTGAGGTGGGTTCTAAATAATATAAAAAATAACACATTTGCGTCATTGCATAAAACATAAATAAAACTGACCTTTGCATTATTAAAAAATAAATTATAATGATAAATGTATCAATAATAGAAGATCACAAGGACTTTCGTAAAGGATTGTCCTCTCTGCTTGATGCTTCAGAGGGTTTTACGTGCATAGATACATTTATCAGCGCAGAGGATGGAATTAAATATCTTTCCGGAGATGAAGAGCTGTTGTTATTGGATATAAATTTACCCAATATGTCCGGTATCGAAGCTATTCCGATATTAAAAAATAAATTTCCCGGTCTTAAAATAATAATGCTTACCATTTTAGATGATGATAATACAATCATGGAAGCTATTTTATCCGGCGCTGACGGATATTTATTGAAAAAAACTCCACCGATTCAAATACTGGCTTCCTTAAGAGAATGTATAAATGGAGGTAGTCCTATGACCCCCAGTATTGCTAAAAAAGTTTTAATGCTATTCAAGAAATATATCCCTAACCAACAAGATGATTACTCACTTACCGCAAGAGAACTTGAAATATTGAATTTATTGGTTGAAGGAATGAGCAATGCTTCAATTGCTAAAAGGCTATTTATCAGCATCCAGACCGTCCGTAATCACATTCGACATATTTACGAAAAGTTACAGGTTCATAGCAAATCGCAAGCAGTTGTGAAGGCGATTAGGGAAGGTCTGGTGTAAAAATGACGCATTTGCGTCATTGCGTGGTATTAATTCTAAGCATATCTTTGCACTATCATTTATTAACAAAATATTATATCGCCATGAAAAAGATATTCTTTACTCTATTTATTTTGGGTTTTATTTTTTCCTGTGGAAAAGATGATGATACCTCTTCAGATCCTTTCAAAGGCGAGGATTTGACAGCTAGTAAAACGATAGGAAAAGTCGGTAATTATTGGGATTTAAAAACCAGAGGTTGGAATATTTCCGGTAAGGTATCAGTAACCACCAACGATAATGGTGTAACTACATTTGAAGCAGATATAAAAAATATCGAAGACCAATTGGGGGAGATTAGTTATAAGGGAGAAAAAATTTCCGGTGATTCGCCAATGATATTCAGAGCAAAAATTTCTACCAATACCATTGCAACATTTGATTATGGCTCTACAGATGATAAAGACCCATTTGTACTCGTAAAATTTGATGGAAAAAAAGGTGATAAATATACACATACCGATAACGGAAAAACAACGGTTAGGGAAATAGTCAATGATGAATTTGAAGTTGAAGCTTATGGCTGGATAATAAAAGCTTTTCAGATAGATGAAACCTTACCTTCAAAGACTTTGATGATAAAAAAAGGTGGAGCGGAATACGAAGTAACCAAGATAACATACCTTGTCAATCACAGATTTGGTCCTGTCAATATTCAGTTCTATGCTAATGGTGGCAGCTTTCCGCTTATAATCATCGATGGATTAAATACTAATTGTGATACAAAAGGGTAGTACTTAACATTAAACGGGCGCATTTCATTTTTTCGCGTTGCGGGTTGATTCTCCTTTAGGAGTCAGAGGCAAAGTAAAGAAAAAAGCGAAAAAATGAAATGCACCTCATTAAACCGCTTTGCGGTTTTTTGATTTCTGTAATTATTAAAAAACTTTCAAGAGGTTTTGTTCTGAAACCTGTCTTTTCAATTATATCTAACTCAAGTTATCAGATTTTTTCAACAATATTATTATAGAATTAAACTAATTGGATAGATATTTTTAGCTTTGTGGATTATTAAAAAACACAAACTATTTTTATGAGTGAATTGACTACTATCGTCTTGCATTCAAGCGGGACAGACGGTTTTTTTTCTAATACGGTTCAATCTATTATCAATCAATCCGAAAAAAATTTCAATATTGTATTTATTGGGGAAATAAGCAGTGAAACAGCTTCTTTGCTCAATAAAAATAACATAGATTTTGAATGGATAGCGATTGATGACAAAAGCTATGCTGAGTTATTGTATGAAGCAATGGAGCAATATTTCAATGCTTTCATATTATATATCGACAACAGAAAACACCCTATAATTCTGAAGCAAGTTGCTTTGGAAGGGTTTATGATTGGAGCTGAGAGAAATCCAAGTGCCGGACTTTTTTATGCCGATTATGATTTGAAAAAAAATGATGAAATCAAAGAAGTTCATCTGTTGAGTCATCATATAGGAAGAGTTAGGGACAACCAAGACATAGGAAAAGTGTTTTTTTTAAGAAGAGAGGTTTTGGATTTAGTTGGAGGGGTTGATACAAGTTTAAAATATAAGGTAAAATACGACTTAAGATTAAAATTTTCTGAAATATTCAATATTATCAGAATTTCTAATAAATATAGCGGTTCATTTTATACCGTAATTGCCGAAAGCAAAGAAGCCAATGTCTTTGATTATCTGCTTTCAGGTAAGGATGTTCAATTGGAAGCTGAAAAAGTAGTGACAGATCATCTAAAAAGGATAAATGCATATCTTGCACCTGGAGTGTTTATGGAGTCCGGCAACAAGTATGAAGGAGAATATAGTTTGAAGGCTTCTGTGATTATCCCCGTAAGTCATAGACCTGAGTTTATTGCAACGGCTATTGAGTCAATACAAGCACAAACAGTAAAAGATATAGAAGCGTTAATCGTCGTGAATGGGGGGCAAGACGATCCCACAGCAGATGTAGTGAGGAAATATATGAAAGGCGGTGAACTCTATGATTCGTCCAAACCCGAAATCAGATTGATAGTAATAGATATCAATAATATAGGATTATGCTTGAATATCGGTGCTAAAAATGCAAGGGGTAAATACTATATACAATTGGATTCCGATGATAGACTTAAACCTGATGCGGTCGAAAAGGTTTTGGAAGTATTTAATTCTGATGATAAAGTGGGAATGGTAATTGGTTCTTATGAAGTGTGGGAAAAACTTGATGACGGCTCGCTTAAAAGGATGGAAGAGATCCCTGTGGTAACCCATGACGAATGGACAGACGAAAATGGGAGAAATAATCTTTTAAGGATAAATGGAGCAGGAGCGCCAAGATGCATTCCAATCGATATAATCAAAGAAATGGGGTATTTTTCGATTAATGACGATGCTTATGCGAGAAATTACGGGGAAGATTATGAGATGGTCTTGAAAATCTCAGAGTATTATAAAATAGGTAGAATTTACGATCCAATTTATGAAGTAGTACGTCATTCAGGTGGTACGGATCATGCCATAAGCGACGATTTGATAATGCGAAATGATGAAGCTAAAGACGATATGAGAAAGCACGCAATTTTGAGAAGAATTGGCTTCAATAAAAAAGATTAATAAAAAGATATGCGAGATATATTGTTACTCGGCATTGATGGAGGAGCGACCAAAATAAGCGGTTGGATTGTTAATGCCCAAGAAGAGGGCTTTAGCTTGACAAATGTCAATATTCAAAAAAAATATAGCGACTATTCAAGTTTTGATGGTGCTTTTAAACCTGTGGATATTAAAACCCAATTGACAGAAATGAATGCAGTTATCAATCTGACTGAAGAAGAAGTTAATCAAGGATTGGCTTATATGAATGCAGCTTCGGATGTCATTATTGAATTGTCAAAAAATAATCCCAATAAAAAATTGTTGATTGGTTTTGGAATGCCTGGTCTAAAAACTGCGGATAAAAAAGGTATATCCGCTTTGGCAAACGGCCCTAGAATGCCAAAATTCGTAGCGTTTATTGAAAAAAAACTCAGGGATACAAAGATTGATTTTTATCCTATCAGCCACCTTGGTAGTGACGCTGACTACTGTGGTATAGGCGAAGAGTATGATATTTCGGGTTCATTCAAAGGAGTCAAAAATGCTTATTATTTGGGAGGGGGAACAGGTGTAGCAGATGCGATGAAATTAAATGGAAAATTGATTCCTTTTGACAATATGAAACCTTGGATAGCCAAAGCCTGGGAAATGAAAGGAGCATCGGGTCTGTCATTTGAAAGATACGCCTCAGCGGGTGGTATCCAATATATTTACAGTATGAAATCAGGTGTTCCTGTCGAACAATTGAATGAGCAAGGAATATATCCACCTCAAATACTTCATAGAGCAATAGCCAATGAAAGCGCAGCACTCGCAACTATAAATGAAGTCAGCAAGAATCTCTCAAAATTAATATTTGAAAGGATTTTAACTCTATATTCAGGATATTCAGGGTTATTTGAATTTATCAATGCTGCAAAGCCAAAACTAATAAAGAGTCATCCTTTTAGAGAAACATTATTAGACAGAATAGTCATCGGGCAAAGACTTGGGGATCTATTGAAAGAATCACAGTCAACTCCATTGTTATGGAAAGATATTTTGGAAAATTTGAAGACCTTGATTGAAGAGACTAAAAATGAAAAACTCACCGGTCATTACTTGAAAAACCAGGCTTTTAATAGTGATATTTTGACCATTTCCGGATTAAGAGAAGCACCGGCAATCGGGGCTGCTGTTGATGCTTTTTTAAGTAACCAAAATAGTTTGTAAATGTTAGTTCCGAACTCAATACCAAAATCAGAACCTTTATTGAGGGTAGGAATTGTTTTACCTGAAGACAATCAAAAGACCGTTATCTTGGATTTGACTAATTCAATAAATATAAAAGTATTTTTTGATGGGGAAAATACAAATTTAAAGCATAAACTAATCGTTTTTGAAGCCAAAGAACAAAAAATATACTTCAATGGATTTGATGCAGAAAAAATTGAGATTGAACAAACAGGGACAAATGATTTTATCGTAGTGAAAAGTGTGATTGCAGGTAGAGGGTTTCATTGGGTCAAACACATTGATATAAAGTTATCTCACAAGCTGGAATTTTCGCTTAAGGACGGAAACCTAATGCTGATAAACGAATTGCCACTTGAAGATTATCTTGCCAGTGTTGCTACTTCGGAGATGAGTTCAGAATGTCCTGTTAGTTATACTGAAGCTCAAACTATAGTTGCTCGTTCGTGGATGCTTGCCAATGTTGAGCAAAAGCACATACATCTCGGTTTTGACGTTTGCAATGATGATTGTTGCCAGAGATTTCAAGGGCTTAATCACTTGACAGAGCATTCAAAGAGAGCTGCCGAAAATACGCGAGGCTTGGTTTTAATGTATAAAAATGAAATAGTAGATGCAAGATATTCCAAATCTTGTGGAGGAATAATGGAGAAATTTGAAAATCTTTGGGAAAATACTCCTAAAGATTATATGCAGAACAAATCGGACGCTCCTATTGATTTCAATGTGGATTTAACCATAGAAAAGAATCTAATAGAATGGGTGAATTCTGTCCCAAAAGCTTTTTGTGGTCCACATTATATCAAGGAAGAAGATTTGCACAAATATTTAGGCAATGTTGATGAAGAAGGCAGTTATTTCAGATGGGAAATAAGAACTAATCAAAATGATTTGGTAGAAAATATTAAAGACAAATTAGGCATTGATATAAAAAATGTTATTTCTTTAGTACCGCAAAAAAGAGCAGGCAGCGGAAGAATTTTGGAATTGGAAATCAAGTATCTTGACAGCAATAAAAATAAAAAATCCATAATAATTCACAAGGATTATGAAGTGAGAAGAATATTGCACAAAATGTTTTTGTACAGTTCCGCCATTGAGATTGTCACCCATAGAACAAATGATTCGGATATCCCTTTGGGGTTTATTTTCAAAGGAGCAGGATGGGGGCACGGTGCGGGAATGTGTCAAATAGGAGGTATCGGAATGTCTCTTGCCGGTTATAAAACCGAAGAAATCGTCAAGCACTATTATCCCGGTGTTGAAATTATAGAGATTTACAGATAGAGTCTGGATGCAAACATAATCGTTTAAAACCCTAAATAATCGTTATTAATAGTTTTAAACTATTTAATATAGAAAATTGATATTTTTCTGTAAAACCAGGTAAAATTTTTATAGATTTGTTCCGTATATAACGTAGTTATCTGCGAGCGACGCTATAAGTTAAATGAATGAGAAAAAAACAAACAATTTCTTACCTCGAATTAATTTTGTATCTTTGGCTCTTATTATAGGAGTTGAATTTATAATTTAATTATGGATAAAGAATTAACAAGGAGCGAGAAAGAAATTCAAAACAAAATAATTTCATTAAGAAATCACCAAATAATGCTTGATAGGGATTTAGCAGAACTTTATCACGTAGAAACAAGAGTTTTAAAGCAAGCAGTTAAAAGAAATATCGAAAGATTCCCTGATGATTTTATGTTTGAATTAACTAAAGAAGAAATAGATTCTTTGGTATCACAATTTGTGATACCTTCAAAAAAGCATTTAGGTGGTGCAGTGCCATTTGCTTTTACTGAACAAGGAGTCTCAATGCTATCTTCGGTTTTATCAAGCAAAATTGCAATTGAAGTTAACATTGAAATATTCAGAGCCTTTGCAAAAATGCGAAAATTTCTCTTTGTTAACGCAACTATTTTCCAAAAATTTAATTTCATTGAACATAAATTAATTCAACACGACAAAAAATTTGAAAAGGTATTTGCTGAAATCGAAAAGAAAGAAATAAAACCTAAACAAGGGATATTTTTTGACGGACAAATTTTTGATGCTTATTTGTTCATTTCTGATTTAATAAAAAGTGCTAAAAAATCAATAGTATTAATTGATAATTACGTGGATGAAACTGTACTAACTTTATTCAGTAAAAATCAGCAAATAAATGTGAAAATATATACAAAAAGTATTCCAAGACAATTAAAGTTAGATTTAATAAAGTACAATTCACAGTATAAGAAAATTAGAATTGTCAATTTTAAAGTTGCTCACGATAGATTTTTAATTATTGACAATAAAGAAATTTATCACTTTGGAGCGAGTTTAAAAGACTTAGGAAAGAAATGGTTTGCTTTTTCAAAATTCGATATGAACGCAATTGATTTGTTAAGAAAATTAGAATAAAAAAAGAATGCCCGCAGATAACATTGTTTATGACATCATAGTCGACTATCGTCAGACTACGCTGCATACACTTGGACGTAGTCGGTCAGCAAAAACACACACTGATATAAACAAGATGAGAGAAATTGAAAATATAATAACGGAAAGAACTATAATGCGTATGCTTTCGAAAGAGGACGCAATTGATTTCTTTAATTTAAATCTTGACAAAGAAGTTTTAAAATATACGGGAGACTTACCTTTTGAGAACATGCAGGCTTCAATTGACTTTTTAACGAACTACGAACAATATCAAAAGTATGGAGTTGGACGACTTGCTGTTATTGATAAAACAACTTCAAAATTTATTGGTTGGTGCGGACTTAAGTATAGTGAAAAAAAAGACGAATACGATATTGGATTTAGGTTTTATAAAAAATATTGGAACAAAGGATTTGCAACTGAAACCGCAAAAAAATGTCTTGATTTTGGTTTCAATAAACTTAATATTGATAAAATAGTTGGTCGAGCAATGAAAGAGAATATTGGTTCAATCAAAGTTCTTGAAAAAATAGGTATGGAATTTAAAGAAAACTTTGATTTTGAAGGACAAGAGGGTATAATTTATGAACTTCCAAAATGGAAATATATAAAAAGCCGAATCGCTAACAAAAAAATATAGTGCATTTGGCAGATAGTGATAAACCCAAAGAAGAGAGCAATAAATAAACGTAGTGCAAACCCGAAAATTAAGTGTGTTGAAATGTCAAACGCCCCATATTTAAACCGACCGTCAGACTGCGCAAAAACTTATAATTAGAAATTGACAATTACTGAATATCAAATGATTAGAGAGTAATATAATAGTAAAACTGGGGTTTGTGCGCAGACTCCCGTTACCAACCAGCAAAAAAAAAGAAAAAATACGCACTGAACAGAAAAGAATATACTTCCAGCCACACAAACAGCACATCGAAGTTGAATAAATACAAAATATGACTGAAAATATCAACCAAAATCCTGAACAAATAGCTCGCGATAGAATAGACGAAATGATACGTGAAGCAGGATGGGAAGTGCAGTCAAAAAAGAAAGTTGATTTATCTGCAAGCAAGGGTGTAGCGGTAAAAGAATACCAAACGGATGTGGGTCCTGCTGATTATGTTCAGCTTGTAGATAGAAAACCTGTTGGAATAATAGAAGCTAATCGTGAAGATGAAGGACACCGATTAACCGTTGTTGAAGAACAATCATCAACTTATGCCAAAGCCAAACTAAAATATTTGAATAACGACCCATTACCCTTTGTTTACGAAAGCACAGGATCGATAACCCGTTTTACCGATTACCGAGACCCGAAACCAAGAGGACGCTACCTCAATTTTGGGCTATTAATTTTTTCAATAATTCAACCATAACACATCTATTTTCAAGAATATATCCCAATACATCAATTAAAGTGGTGAATAATTCGGGTTAAGTTTTTTATTGAGTCGCAAAGGTATATATTTAAACCAAATATACTCAAAAATGACTCATATATTCGAATTTTTTTTCAATATTTTATTTAGGGGATAAAATTAAGATTTTCATTGAAATAATAACCCCCCTACATCTTATCTGATATTAGGGATCAAGCTAATGCTTGGGAAAATGGTTTTACGCCACCATTATATTAGAATAGTTATTTAATATGACACGTATTTATATTTTTTTACTGCAATTAACTTGTCATTCAAATACTGTTTTTCAAATTCTATTAGTCCTTTTTTGTTAATGTATTTTTCAGTTATCAATATATCATTAACAAACAATTTTAATTTACCCTTAAGTCCAATAATAGATGTACGTTCATTGATTTTTCGTTTTTCTCTCTTTAATTTTAAGCCTGAATTTTGAAAATTTTCAATTTCAGTCAAAGAGCAGTTTGGATGTACACCATCCTTAATCAATTCATGAGTCCATTTTCCATTTTTTTTACAGGAATATTCTTTCAAAATATGGTTTTTATCAAATTTCTTTTTTACATGTACAGACAATTTATTTGCTAAATAGATTTTAGTTTCTTCAGTCAGTTTTCTGTCGTTATATTTTGTTTTTGAATATGTTCCGGTCTTTTTATCGTTTATGTCATAATCAATTGCTTTTATTTCTCTATTATTTTTATCGTAAAATATTTTTGTTCGAGATGAAAAATTGCCATAGAATTTAGTGATGCGTTCAATTCTAAGAGTATCATATTTGTAATTGTATAAGTATTCACTTTGAATTGTTCCAGTAGAGTCATAAATAGTAATTTTCGTTCGCCTTCCTTTGCTATTGAAATCTTCTTTTGTGATTAGAAACGAATCGGTTTTGCTGTTTTCTTCAAATAAATAACAATCGATTTCTTTAATATTATTTCTTTCAATGTTTTTTGGAGCATATTTATCCTGTGCATTCAGTGCCAATGCAATAATAATATTTAATATGATTATTCCTAAATCACGCATTTTTTTTAATTTTATATAACGTAATAATATCAACGGATAATGTAGCCAGCGGACGCAGCGATAGCAAGTCTGATGCGCTACACATTGTTGGGCTTTCGTTATTTTATTTTCCATTCTATTTCATTCAACCTTTTTGAGATAATTTCTAATGTATGTGAAATTTCTATTTCTGTCGGAAAATCTCCATAAACCAATTCTTTAAAGATACTGTTGTAAGTATTCTTTAATTGTTTCCAAGTATTTTTTGGTTCACTAAATATGATTGCTGAACCAGGATGTTCTTTTAGCCATTCGTTATTACTTTTGAAGCTAAAAACATCATCATTGCCAACTCTTTGTAGCATTTCATCAAATCCTTCTGAATTAAAAAAATTATTTATTTCGGTATCTTTTAGCAAATTATGGATATCGTAAATATGTCGAATTTTATTGTTCAAGTCTTCAATCGGATTTTTTGAATGTGAGAACCTAACTAAACTCATTATTTTTTCACAAATGGTTCTTTTGGGACTTAACACAGTAACTTCAAATGGATGCATTTCATATTTTCCGATAATTTTGTGTTCTCCTAATTGTTTCATCATTTCATAAATCATTGAAGAAACAATGCCTTTTTCATAAGGTTCATAATTTCCGAGCCAACTTGATTCAACAACAATAAAATTTCGGATTTGTCCAAGTTTTCCACTAAAAGATTTTTCATAAGAATGTGCAGTCTTTCTAATCATTCCTTTTTTATTGGTAATTCCGTCAATTTCTATTTCAGGAATGACATTCTCAACGCATTTTGAAATTGTTTTAAGTTTCTTTTTTAGCTGGCTACCTGTTTCTTTTTCATTTCTCAATACAACAAGGTCAATATCTTCCGAAAATCGTTCAATTAAGTTATTACATTTCGACAATGCAGTGCCACCTTTAAAAACAGTTTCTTTTCCTATTTCATCTTCAAATACTGTTTTTAACGTTAATGAAACCCAATAGTCTTTTTCAATAAAAATTTCTTTAATTCCTTTCATCTGAGCTGTGGCAATTACTGCATCTTTGAATATTTTTTTGTTTGTATGCAGTTTCATCTTATTTTCCAGTTTTCGACAGTTTTTAAAATCGCTTTTTTAATCCCCAAAGCGTATTCTGAAAAAGGATTTAAGCTATTTTTTAAATCGTTCAATTCTTCTTTAACGCCAATTTCTTCCAATAATGCACCGAGTAATGCTCTTGTTCTGGGTGGATAATTTAGACTGTATTTTATAATTTTTTTAATCTCGTCTTTATTTAATTTTATTAAAATATTCAATAGAATTCTTATTCCTTCTTCAATATTTAAGTTCGGTATTTTCTTAAAATCCTTTATTGCATCTAAAATTTCAAGATATTGAAAGTTTTTATTTGTTACTTCAATATAACTTTTTGCCGGCTTAATTTTTAAATTGGATTTATTAACTTTGATTTCTTTCTCTCTACTCGCAAGTTTAATTGTTTGAGGAATTTGTGTGGTTAATCCGAGTTTGTTGTATAAGTAAACTCCTGTAATATAAGCTATTCTATTACCGTTTTTATAAAGATACGGCTTTAAAATTTCTTCTTCTTTTGGTAATAATTCGCCAAAAACAGTTTGTTTTGGTTTAAAAAATATTCCAGGTGAAATTCTTTTAATTTTTCCTTTTTTGATTAACCGTTCAATTGATTTAGCCGCAGACTGATATTCGTTTTTTTCAATAGACAATTCTTTATAGGTAAATGTTTCGCCTTCATTAATTGTTCTAATTTTTTCTTTTATTTTCTTCGCAGTATTCATATCGCAAAGATAAATATTTTTTATAAATGTCAAGTATTTTCCGTGTTTTACTTGACTTTTTTAATGAAGCCCAACTTGATTATTTGCATAACAAATTTATAAATTTAATTTATTCCGCATTTTTCAAAAAATCTAAAGATAAACTCAAATTATCCATTGGACTTTTGATTTTACTTATACCTTTCGTGATAATGGACTCGAACTTATAAATTATGATTGGATAGGCTTTCACCAACTCGTGATTACTTTACTACCTTCTTGGTCGTCGTTAATAACTTCCAGAAAAGTGTTAATTTCTTCTTTTAACTCTGAAACGTGGGAGATTAGTCCTATAGTGCGGTTCTCTTTCCGTAATTCTTTGATTGCATTGAAGACCATTCGCAAGGACTCTTCATCTTGTGTCCCAAATCCTTCATCTAGAAAAAAGAAATTTTGTTCGGATTTGTTTTGTTGTTGGACAATTGATGCAAGGGCTAAAGCCAAGGACAAAGAGGCTTGGAATGTCTGACCACCTGATAGGGTTTTGATATTTCTTCGTTTTCCTCCATTAAGGAAGTCGATAATATCAAATGAGTTATTACCGGTCAATTCGAGTTTCATTCTGCCTCTCGTGAGTTTGATAAATCTGGAATTGGCATAATTTACTACCTCTTGTAGGCGTACCGTAGATATATAATTGACAAATCCATTACCTGTAAACAAGGATCTCATCGTTTTTAAATCTTCCTGTCTGATTTGTTTGGAATTAAGTTCAGCTTCAAATTTTTTCTTTAATATCAGTTTGTCTTTTAATTCTGAAATCGTTTTTTCCAATCCTCCGATGTCCTTATCCAACTGTTTTAATTCTGATTTTCCTTTTTCTATTTTTTCTTTTAGTAAAATGAATTCATCTTGATCAAATTCTTTGTCTTTTAGTTTAAGTCTTAATTTCTCAACTTCGTTTTTCGTTGTTTTATAGTAAATTTTGAATTTTTCAATCTCTTTTTTTAACCCCGGGATATCTAATTTGGAAGATAATATTGTTTTCACTTTATCTATAGAGTCAAAACCGTTTTGTACCAATAGATTTTTGATTTTCTTGTCCTCTTGCTCTTCATCTTCTTTTATCTCGGACAATAATTTCTCATTGGTTTCAATCTTGGTTTCGATTACTTTGGAGTCTATTTCAAGATTCTTAATCTCTTGGTCAAGTCTTTTATAATCTTTCTCAATGCCTGTGATTTTTTCTTTTAATGCACTGTTTTGAGAGCTTATTTGCTTGAGTGTTTCCCCTATATAATCTGTGTATTTCAATGTATTTAACTGTTCCAAAAATGCGTTTTGAGCTGCAAGAAGACTCGACATTTCATCTTCATATTTTATATGTGATTCTTTGGAGTCATCGAGAGTTTTTTGAGCGGTTTTAGCCTCAATTAACAGTTTGTCATATTGACTTCTCAGTTCTTTGAGTTGTATAGATAGTTCAGTAGCTGTTTTATTTGCTTTTTCTACTTCTTCTTTTGATTCAGGAGAAAACTCCTTCCATACATACTTTCTTATATGAGCTTTTAGTTCATTTTCCTTATCTTTCAATTTCCGTTTATCAAGCTCCATTTGTTTAATCACATTTTCGATGTCAGACCGTAGATTGTAAAATAGCTTAGCATAATTCCTTAACTTTTCTACTATATTTTCTCCATTGCTTATCCTCTTTTCAATCGCTACTATCTCACTATCCAAATGCTCGATTACAATAGGCGCGGGATGTTCTTTCGAACCGCATACTGGACAGGGAGTACCTTCTTTTAGTGATTGCGAATAATCTTTTAATTTGGTTTTGACCATTAATTCTTCCCTTGTTTTTCTCAATTCTTTTAGCCCTGAATCAAACTTTTTTGTTTTATTCTCGATTTCTTCTATTATCGTTGATATATCAGCGGTAAAATCGATTTTGAAAATCTGATTGTCATTATCTGACACAATAGCTTGTTTTTCTTTTTGCTTAAGCTTCAATGCTTCTTGATTGGTACGGAGAACCTGCTTTAAGTCTGATATATTTTGTAGTATGGATTGTTTAATCACAAACCATTCTTTTATCTGCGAAAGCAGGTTTATATCGGGCAATTCCTTTTCCACAGATTTGATATTTTTATCCAATAAATCCAAGCGTGTGTATATGTCATCTTTATTTTTTACCGCGTTATCCAGTTTTGCTTTTGACTTTTTAAGGCATTCGGAATTGGCCAATATATTTTCCTCGATTTTTTTAATTGAGACAATTATTTCCAATTCAGAACTTTGTTTTTTGAGATTATCTATATTTTCAAAATCTTTTTTGATGACTTCAAAATCATTTCTTTTAGTATTTAATTGATTTTTAATCCTTGCTGATTTTTCTGCAAATTCTTCTTGTGATTTTTTTGCTGTTACAAACTTCCTGTGGAGATTTTCTTTATTGTCAAAAAGCGGTTTGAAAGTCAAATAGCATTTTTCATACAGCAATAAGTCTTTTTCCTTTTGTATATTTTTTTCTTTTTTATTTTGCAGTTGTTTGTATTGCTCTTCTTTTGCATTGAGACTATCAAAATCGTTTTTCAGAGTCTCTTTGAGGCGATATTCATTTTCATTGCTTTTCAATATCTTTTCCTTGCCTTTTCTTTCTTCTCTTAGAAGATCTATAGAGTTCTCACTTGAGTTTAATTTCTCTTGTGTTACATTTTCGAATTGTGACAATTTACCTACTATATTTGCGATATCTTCATTGTTTTGTTTTTGTAAATAGCCGACCTTATCCAATAAGTCATATTTCTGTAAACTGAATATTTCCTTTAGCATTTTGGTTCTATCCGCATCTTTTAGTCGAATAAATTCCATAAATTTTCCTTGGGGAATTATTATTGTCCTCTTGAAATTTTGATAACTGAGACCGATTATTTCTTCTGCATTTAAATTGTCATTTGGTATCCACTCGCTACCCTGCCATTGATATTTTTTTCTTTTTATCAATACATTCTCAAAGTTTTTTGAATTTCTTTTTCCTTCAACCAAAAATCTGTATTTCCCGCTTGCCGTTTCAAATTCAAAATCGAGCAAAAGCCTGTCTGATTTAAGGTTCATCAGATTGTAATTGATACCATCAGACTTATTCATTTTTTCGATTTGCCCATAAAGAGCAAAGGATATGGCTTCGAGGATTGAAGATTTGCCACTTCCGACTTCTCCGAAAATACCAAAAACTTTACTGTCTAACAAATTGCTAAAATCGATCTCTTGTTTAGTTTGATATGAATTGAATCCTTGTATTGTGAGTTTTATAGGTAGCATATTTAAGCGATAATTTCTTTAAACAAATCGATAATTCTGTCATTGGGTTCTTGACCTTTTTTGTACTTAAAGTATTGTCTAAATAATTCTTCCCTGCTTTGCTCCAAATCAATAAAATTATCCGAACCGGCAAGCAATTCACTATTTTTTATCTGCGGAATGATATTGATAATTCCGTTGTGAACCGAATACAATCTTTTTCTGTCTTGTGAACTCAGATATTCATCAGCCTTTATCGTGAGTTCAACAAGGGCTTCTTTATTTTCATCAAGCCATTTTACTGCGGTATCAATATCATCAAATGTTTGACGAAGCAATTTTTTTCCGCTTTTTAATTGTATCCTGTCAAATTGTACAGGTGCATCAAGCTTAGCCTCAATAATGTTTACGTACTTCTTTTGGTCTGCTTCTGCAAAACTATACGACAGAGGGCTTCCGCTGTAAATTATTGGGTTTTGGTCTGTTCCTATATTCTGAAAGCGATGCAAATGTCCTAAGGCAGTATATTGAATTTGTTTTGGAATTAAATCAGTTTCAATAGCCTGAGCTCCTCCCACATATAAGATAGGTTTTTCTTCATCCGAATCTTCAACGGCTTTTTTACCCCTTTGTATAAAAAAGTGATGACTTAGAAGTATATTAATCCCTTTGGTATCGCAATATTTGTCTGCAAGTTTTTCCCAACTATCTGCTAAAACTTGTTTTAATTCTGCTTCTTCATTTTCGATATTAAAAGCAGTTTTCAGTCTGTGTTCATTAGCATAGGGAGTGAAAATAATCCTGAGATTTTCTTTAGATTTTGGTATAAAAAGCTCTACAAATCCCTCTTCAGACTGTATGATTTTCAGCCCGCTTTCAAGTTCGATAGGTTTTATCTTGGAATTGGGATACCCCAAGAGGAAAATACCGTTTTCCACAGCCAAAGGATCAGGAGCTTCGATTCTATCCGGCGAATCGTGATTGCCGGCAATAGCGATTACAGGTCTTTTACCGTAATTTGACAGCTTTTTAACTGTTTTATAAAATAGTTCAACCGCTTCGGTAGGAGGATTGAAAGTGTCGAAAATATCTCCGGCTATTAGAACTACATCTACATCATTAGTATCTGCGATGGTGCAAATCTCTTGCATTATTTCTCTCTGTTCGGGCAATCTAGGGTAGGATTCCAGCTTTTTACCCAAATGCCAATCAGCTGTATGAAGTATTTTCATAAGTTAAAATTAGTAACTCCCTGATGTTTGTATAAACGGAATCTTGATTGATAGTAAAGGAAATAAAAAATCAAATTCTGAATCTACTAATCCTATAATACCATAATCTAAATATATACCTTTGATTTTACTTCTGGCATTTATTGTAATTATTAATGGAGATTCTTCAGCATCTGCTAATAATTCAAGCATCAGGCTTGTTGAGTTTGTGACTTTAACCATTCCGCTAAAATTGATTAGTTTAGCACTTTCTATACCATATTCGTTATCAGTAAATGGATATATAAATCCCAAAGATAAATTATTTGACTTATCACCTAAAGTTAGAATTCCGGAAAGGGCCAAAATATTCTTTTGGTAATAACGTCTATGTCTATTATAATCATAATAATAACGTTTTCTAAACAATCTGGAATATCGTACTCCTCCTAAAAATGTCAATTTGTTTTTGATGAGATGGCTTGAATAATTCATCGAAAAACTCATTCCTACATCTTCAAAACCCCCATCAAATAAACTATAAAAATTAATATTCGACTCTGCTGTCAGATGATCTGTTATTCCATACACAAAATCATTAATCATTAGCATAGTATTGGCGTAATAAAAATTGCCTTTTCCCAGTGGGAAAGCACTTTTGTCATAAAGATATTTTTGAGGCAAGTGGGTTTCATTATTGTTTTTCGAATTAGGGTAAACTTTTTTTATACTTTTGATATATTCTCGCTTTAAGGTCAATAACCCCGCCTCTTTGATATCAATAATAATATTGGTATCGTCCATACGATTGATATATCCCGTGTATTTGTCACCATTTATTGTGCTTATCTCATAAAGTTCTTCTGTGGTTTTTTTAACATTCTGTGCTGATAAAACGGTACTAAAAATAATTTGAAAGAAAATGATTGCAAAAACAAAGATTTGTTTCATTTTGAATGTGTTTAGTTAGTTAATTGTGTCCACAAGAAAGCATATCAAATTAACATTGTCTGTTTTCATGCAGACACTAAATATAACAAGAATTATACAGAAAATATTGTCAGAATCTATGATTTAGTGTCAGCAAGAAAATAACAAATTAGGTATATTTCTAAATCCTTAAGAGGACATTAGAAAAATTAAAAGAGCCTTAGATACCTGAATTTATCCCCAGAAATTCTTGGAAAATGAGGAATAAAGTTATAGATTTGTTCGGTGTATAACGTAGTTATGGGCAAGGTAAAAGAAGGATACAAGTACGAAATCTGATAAACAATTTATTGAATTAACCTTTTAATTTGTATTTTTGTAGAAAAAGAGAATAAATGCAAGAAAGTCAAAATATTGAGTGGAAAGAAAATTGGAAAGATGAATATCTGAAATGGATTGTGGCTTTGCTAATGCATCAGGCGGAAAAATTATTATTGGAAAAAATGACAAAGGAGAAGTTGTCGGAATTAATAACTCAAAAAAACTTCTTGAAGATATTCCAAATAAAGTCAGAAACATTCTTGGCATTATAGTAGATGTTAATTTGCATAAAACAGAAAAAGGTGACTTTCTTGAAATCATCATTGACCCACAACCTTTTCCGGTTAACTACAAAGGACAATATCATTACAGAAGTGGAAGTACCAAACAAGAACTAAAAGGTGCTGCACTGGACAAATTTATGCTTGAAAAGAAAGGAAAGAAATGGGATGGAGTTCCCGTCCCAAATGTTTCGTTTAATAATTTAAAGAATGAAAATGAATTGGATAATAATTGGATAAATTGGATAAAAGAATGAACCCCAGCCCATAACGAAGGCTATACGTAATGCGGGTAAAGTGCTAAATATGAACATTATATCATTAAATAAAATTGGTGCTAAATTGAAAAATTATTGTTTCAAAAACCCGCACTACGCATAGCCAAACCGTTGTCGGTAATTGTGATCGTAAAAAATGAAAAAAATAATCAATCAAACCCATTCTAAAGAAACTTTTCAATATGCTCTATCTAAAACATTAGAAAGAGCTTCATATTACGGATTACGTTCTTTATTAATTTTATTTATGATTGATAGCTTTCTGAAGGTAAAAAGATCAGATGCATTTCTATCTTTTTCCCAGTGACAGTATCAATCCTATATTTGGCGTCAAAGGCAAGCCGAAGCGATCCGATTCAATCAATGAAGGTTTATCAGTATCGTTGATATAGTCTAACCTGTAGTAACGTTGCAAATGGTTTTTGTGATTGAAAACATTTAGAACGGACAATTTCAATTTGCCATAAAAATTTTTGAATTGAAATTTTTTCGACAATGCCAAATCCACCCGGTAATAAGGAGAAAGAAAATTGCTATTAAAGCTTTTATATTCAATCCAAAATCCCGGATTTTCAGGATCTGAATAATCAGCACCAATACTATCGACAGGTGTGTATGGCATTCCCGTGCCATATTTGAAAGTAGCAGAAAGCATAAACCCATTGTACTCCACTCCTTGCAAAATATCCAATGAATGCTTTTTATTATATGAAGCGGCAACCGGATATTCAGGGTAATCAAATTCGTATTTCACTTCTTTCCAAGAGTATCCGATAATGGTATAGTAGTATTTAGTTCGCTTTTGAATACCGATTTCCAAACCACTTGAGGACATATTGCCGGAATAAAAAGGAAAATCTTTTGTATCAAACCGTAATGTTCTTGATGTTATTCCTTTATAAAATCTATCGAAATATGTAAAATCAAAATTCCAGGATAACAATTTGAATGCTATTCCCATTGAATATTGTGTGTTTTTCACAGTAGAGAACAAATCCCTTTTTTCACTATTTCTAGATAAAATCCACAGATTATCTTCTGCGTTAAAATTATTAATTTCTACAATTTGATTAATCATTTGGTAATAAATCCCTCCTGCAAGTTTGTATGAAAAATTTTTAAAGGGATAAACCTTAACTAAAAAACGAGGTTCAAAATATAACTTTTTAGTAAGATTATAATGGTTTAACCTCATACCAAAATTGAAATCTATCCTGTCAAGATCCAGACGATAATCAGTAAAAATTGTATTTGTGACCCCATTGATACTATCATTTAATATTTTTTCCGGGAAATTACCATCCCTTTTGAACACAGCAGCTTTTTCATTTATAGTATTCAGTTGATAACCGATGGAGAAATATTGATCTTCTTTTAGAATATTATTTGATAATTCAAAAGAATAATCTTTCAATGAATTGTTGTTCTTATTCAGTAATGAAGCCGAATCAATAGACTGATGATCTTTGAATTGATAAAAATTTTCATAACCAGACATTGAAAATCCTATCTTTGAATTAATACTCTTATTCCATTTGTGTTTCCAATTGGTATTCAAACCATTATTTTTAATTTTCAATATACTTTCCTCAAAAATTGCTTCATCTTGGTCATAAGAATACTTTAAAAAATCCGTAGTAATCAGATAGGTAAAGATGACCTTATCATTTTGATCCGGTTGCCACACAAATTTAGTGTTCAAATCATAAAAAGAAGTTTTGGATGTAGTTGTAACCAAAGTATCTAAACCATTTTTTTTGATGTAATCCTTGTCACTTGTGATTATGGAATTTTGAAAAATCTGATCAAAATTATTGACAAATGCAAGAGGATGATAAAAGTCGGTAAATGAACGGCGATAATTGACAAAAGCAGCAAATTTATTATCAAATAAAGGAAGTTCCAAATTGATATTTCCCGACAAAAGACTACCCTCAATTTTCAATGACGTGGATAAAGGAATTTTTTGTTTCCCCTTGATATCAACAACACCTGACACTCTGCTACCATAAGATGAAGAATAACCTTCTTTAGAAATGTTTACTTTTTCAACAGCATTGGGATTTATTGACGAAATTTTTCCAAAAAAATGACCTTGATGATACAGTGTAATATCATCGTACAAAACCAGTGTTTGTCCTGAATTACCTCCTCTGATATGGATTTTAGAAGCCGATTCATCTGTAGAAGACACACTAGGCAGCAATTGGGCTATTTGTAAAACATCTTTTTCCGCAAAACTACCGATATCTTCAATATCTTTTATATAAAATGAGGTTGAACTCACATTTTCAGTAGATAAAAAGGTATTGTTTTCAACATCATTGAAAAACCTATCCCGAATTATTATTTCATTGAGTTTGGTGGAATACATATTCAATTCAATTTTTTGGCAAGGTCGATTTTTAAATTTCCCGACATTTATAAATTTGTTTTTATATCCAATAAACCCAATTAAAATTGTATCATTACTCACAAAAGGTGCTTGAATTGAAAAATAACCGTTTGAATCCGTCAACATTCCAATATCCGTATCTTTGAGTTGTATATTTGCAAAAGGTAGAGGTTTTAGTGTTTTGCTATCAATTACCGTTCCACATATTTTGTACTTAAACGGCGTATAAAAATCTCCGGATTTCTTCTTTATAATATAATTATTGCCGGAAATCAATTCAAATTCCAAATCTGAAAACCGAAGAGCTTTTATCAGTCTTTCTTTTATTGACAAGTTCGAAAAATTACCTGAGAGGGTATATTTTTTGATTAAATCATAATCATAAGAAAACGAAATATCTTCTCTTGCCTGCCAGTCATTCAAGATATCTTCCAAAGGGGTATTTTTATAAGCAGATATACCTTTATCAACTGACTGAGCCGGTAAAGTCAGCCAAAATAAAGCTGTAAAAATTATAAAAAACAATATGCGAGTAAAACAACGTGTATTGGTACCCTGCAAAAAAACTTTCATCTGCCCTCATTTTTATACTACAAATTTAGGCAAAAAAGTGGGATGATAGCGGTTTTTAATTATTATTTGCTTTTTGTAATGATTATTTTTTTCTCGCCCGGAATGATTTGATATTTCAAATTCATTGAGGCACAAATTTCTTGGATAGCGATATTGATATCATTATTTTGAAACTGTCCCGAAAATCTTCTCTTTAAGTCAACATCATCTATTTCAATTTCTACATCAAATTGTCTTTCAAATTCGTCAAAAACTTCTTTTAAAGACGCCTTGGCAAAGGTGGATATTCCATCTATCCATCGGGGTTTTGTATTTTTTTCTTCTATTTTCACAATCCTGTTATTATGTACTTTTACCCCTTTGCCCTTGGTAAGTATTTCCTCTAAATTTCCTGATTTCGTTTCGACTCTTACTTTTCCCTTATAGCAAATGACTTCAAAAAGATTATCTCTATCAAATACTTTGAATTGTGTACCTAGTACTTCAACTGTACCATTGGAGGTTTCTATTATGAATGGTTTACCTTTGCTGACTTTGAAGAAAGCTTCACCATCAAGTTTCATACGGCGATATTTCTTCCAATTTTTAGTGTAATATGTCAATTTTGAACCGGCATTGAGTAATACTTCCGATTGATTGGGTAAAATTACCGTTTTGATCTCACCATTAGAAGCTATAACCGTAGTCCCAGTATCAAAATACCACCATACACTAGCCAAAACGATGATAAATACGGCAGCGACAGCTTTTAACCATAACGGAATAATATTGCGAACTTTTGTTGTTTTTGCAGGAACTTTGTCCTTAATACTTTCGAACAAAGCATTTTCATCAAAAGCGGGGAAATCATAATTATCCACTCTTTTAATAGCAGTTTCTAGGCTATCTAAATCGATATCTTTTTTCAAATCTTTGACTTCTTCGTCAGTGAGATTTCCTTCAAGCCATTTTGCCAATAAAATATGTTTATTTGAATCTTCCATCTTTTGGTAATACGTTTATCTGAATTTTTACCCTATTTTTTTTATCAAAATTTATTTTTCTGCAATTCCTTTTCTGAAAATATCCAATGCAATTCCCATCCTTTTTTCTACAGCCTTTTGGCTTAAACCAAGACGCTCTGCAATTTCCCTGTATTTCAATTTTTCAATCCGGTTCATCAAAAAAACCACCCGGCTTTTTTCCGGCATAGAATTGATAATATGTTCCAACTTTTCTTTAAACTCCTTTTCTTCCAATTGAAATTGTGGTGTCTGATCATTGACAGTATTGATACTAAGTTTTTGGCGATGTACTAAAACGACTTTTTTATGTCTGAATTGGTCTGTTAAAATATTATCCGCAACGCGATACAAAAAAGCTTTTACCGTTGCAAAACGAATATCTGCGCATTTTTGCCAAAGCTTTAAAAACACTTCTTGCACAACATCCTCCGACAAAGAGACATCGCCACATTTTGCCAATAAATAATTGCGAATATTTTTAGCATATTGTTGAAAAACCGTTTTATATACAGTTTCTTCACAAATATCCTGATGCTTATTCGACATATAATATTTTTTGCAAATATAAGGACAATAAATCGAATTTCAAAAGAAACTTTTTTTAGGTGCATTTCATTTTTTCGCTTTTTGCCTTACTGCCCTCTGACTCCCCGTTTCTCCGTAGACTCCGAAACCGGGAGAACCTCAACCCGCATTTCCCTTTTCGATGAGTTGTGGGTTGGTACTTCCCCCTATCATTTTTCGTAACAACGTGGAGAAAAATTATAAGGGGGAGAGCAGAGCTTTTGCGGGATGGATGAGGGGGCAGATGTGCCAATAAGCAGAAAAATCGACTTTCAACGCGAAAAAATGAAATACACCTCAATAGACATATTATCCTTTATTGTTAATAAAAATTGTATCTTTGTATCAAATTCAAATAAATATAAATGAAAAAATTATCTTTAATCGCACTAATGCTCTTTGGCTTCTATTTTCAGATCATAGCTCAAGAGACAGAAGAAATATTTCAAATTGTGGAGCAAATGCCAAGATTTCCAGGATGTGAAGAATTGCAAACATTAAGAGAAAAAAACGAATGTTCGAATCAAAAGTTTATGGAATATTTTTATGATAATTTGGAATATCCGGAAGAAGCCATAAAAAACAAAACGGAAGGAAGGGTTGTAGTGAGATTTACAGTAACAAAAGATGGGTACATTAAGGATGCTAAAATATTACGGGATGTTGGAGATGGCTGCGGAGAAGCTGCAAAAAAAGTCATTTTAAGTATGAATAACCTGGAACAAAAATGGATCCCGGGTAGTCAGGGTGGTAGAAAAGTCAATGTCCATTTAACAAGACCCATTAAGTTTAGATTAACAGATGAATTATTAAAGGAACATAAAGAAAATAAATAAATACATAATATTAAGCTTGGAACTTAATTCCAAGCGCTTATGTTTTGTTTATAAAAACATCTATGAAACTTTTTGCATCGGTTATTATTTTGATATTTCTTTCTTTGTCATCCGTTAATGCACAAAAAATATATTCCGTCAATTATGCCACTCAGGCAGATATCAAAGTTTATGTGGCGGATTACAGTAGTCAGGCGGATCTGTTGGTTTATAAGGTCAAATACGAAAGTCAAGCGGGTAAAAATGACGGCAAATGGTTTTTTGTTAAGTATGAAAGTCAGGCAGATAAAAAAATCTATTTTGTCAATTACGAAAGTCAGGCGGATCTGGTCATTTATTTCGTTGATTACGAAAGCCAGGCCGGGTGGAAAAATAAAAGTAAAAAGCAATTGTTGTATTAAAAAAGTAACCTGATTAATAGTTATTAAGTGGTTTATTTATATGTAAAAAAAATTTAAACACATGAAAGAATTATCTCTAATCGCACTAATGTTTTTTGGCTTTTATTTTCAGATCCTGGCTCAAGAGACTCAGGAAATATTTATAATTATGGAACAAATGCCAAGATTTCCCGGATGCGAAGAATTACAAACATTAAGAGAAAAAAACAAATGTTCGGAGCGAAAATTCAAAGAATATATTAATGAAAATTTGGAATATCCGGAAGAAGCCATAAAAAACAAAACAGAAGGAAAGGTTGTAGTGAGATTTGTAGTAACAGACAAAGGATTTATTAAGGATGCTAAAATATTACGGGATATTGGAGATGGATGTGGGGAAGCTGCAAAAAAAGTCATTTTAAGTATGAATAATATGGAACAAAAATGGATTCCCGGAAGTCAGGGTGGCAGAAAAATCAATGCTTATTATACAATCCCTGTTAGTTTTAAACTTACAAGGAAAATTATAAAAAAATATAAAGAGAATAGAGCAAAAAGCCATTAATAATATTTTTTAGTATAAATTTCTTTATATTTTCCAAACAAATTCCATACCTTGCATTGAAATTGGAATATGGAAAAAAAATTGGAAATATTGAGACGTGAACTTAGCTTATTACAGCTGCAGATCAGGAGTCTTCAAACAATTACCCAGGCTATTAATGAAAATATTTCCAGTGAGGAATTGTTTCAGATGTATAAATCTTTTCTGAGTTGGGAAATGGGTATAAAAAAAATGGCTCTTTACACAAAAAGCAATGGAGATTGGCAATGTGTTTCCAAGATAAGTGATTCTGATGAAATTATTGTTGACGATTACAATGAATTGTTCAGCCGATATAAAAGACTCCATATTATAAATAAGGAAGATCCGGTTGAATTACAATATTTTAAAATATTAATACCGGTTTATCATAAAGATTTGCCTTTGTCATATGCCTTGTTGGGAGATATTCAGGATAAAGATAAAATTCAGTTTATAATAACAATTACAAATATTATCTCTGTTGCAATTGAAAATAAAAGATTGTTTAAAAAACAACTGGAACAAGAGAGGCTCAACAGGGAAATTAAACTTGCCAGGGAAGTACAACAAATGCTAATACCGGATCATCTTCCCAAAAATGACAAATTTGAAATAGGAAGTATTTATAAGCCGCATTTGAATGTTGGTGGAGATTATATCGATTTTTTCCAGTTTGATAAAAATAAATTTGCATTTTGTATTGCAGATATTTCCGGAAAAGGTGTTGCAGCTGCAATGTTGATGGCAAATTTTCAGGCTATAATTCAAAGTTTAATATATCAGTACAGGGATCTGGAAACATTTATTTTTGCTTTGAATGAAACGGTTTACAAGAGAATAACAAAAAGCGATAAGTATATAACGTTTTTTATCGCAGAAGTGGATTTGGATAAAAAACAGTTAAAATATATAAACGCCGGACATTATCCTCCGATATTGTGTAAAAAAGATGAAATAAGAAGGCTTGATAAAGGATGTACAGTTATTGGTGCTTTTGAGAAAATGCCAAATATCGAAGAAGAAATTATTAAATTGGATAATGATACCCTTATTTTGACTTTTACTGACGGATTAACTGAGTTAAAAAATATTAAAGGTGATTTTCTTGAAGATCTTCAAATTGAAAAATTCGTTTGCGAAAATAAAGAACTTCAAATTGAAGAGTTCAACAATAAACTACTCAGGGAAATAGATCTTTTTAATGCATCTGATAATTACAATGATGATATTGCCATTTTGTCGTGTAAAATAAAAATATAATGTCAAAATAGTACAATAATTGTTCAGTTACCTTCATTTATACTAAATAATTGAACACGGTACAATTATTGAAAGATAAAATATAAACTAACGGGATAAAACAATTATTGATGAAGAACAGAATTTTAGCAGGATTATTAGCACTTATATTAGGAACTTTTGGTGTCCACAGATTTTATTTAAATGATGTTGGTGGCGGTATTTTCTTTTTGATTTTGTTATTTATTTCAGTAAGAATAAGTTTTCCAATATCATTTATTTTAGGACTGATCGAAGCAGTAAAACTTTTTAATATGAGTAATGCCGAATTTGATAAAAAATACAATCGTGGCAAACATGCAAAAGATGTACGACACAGACCCGGTTCTCATAGAAATATCAGAGAAGTCAAAGAAAGACCAAAAAGAAGAAAAAGTTTTTTTCCTAAAAAAAATCCCTTCAAAAAGAGTGCTTTGGAGAAATTTGAAAACTATGATTTTAAAGGTGCAATCTCTGATTACCGCAAAGCATTGGATATATCCCCGGATGATCCCGAACTGCATTTTCAAATCGCCAAAGCCTATTCATTGACAGAAGACAAAGAACTTGCTTTCAGACATCTTGATACTGCTGTTAGATATGGACTAAAAAAACCGGAAAAAATAGATACGGATGAAGATTTGGCTTTTATCAGAATTCAACCTCAATATGAAGCATTTAAAGCCAATGGATATGAAATACCTGCAAAAGCAATAGGTCCTGAAAAGAAAGACCTCCTGGATGAAGATCTTTTATTAGCACAATTAAAAAAACTAAGCGAATTGAAGAAAAAGGGATTGTTAAACAATAAGGAATACGAGATAGAGAAGAAAAAATTGATGGAACTTAAGAGATAAAGAATATGAGTTTAATTGCTAAAGAATTGATTTCGGAAACCATTACAGCTGTTGATCTAAATGACAACGGGGAGAAAATATTGT